>Ga0137366_10001434_pt1 | contig 17662 bp, 14 predicted proteins | sample SagtaG_8_FD_104938 | JGI IMG/M metagenome (GOLD analysis project Ga0137366, IMG submission 104938) | Vadose zone soil microbial communities from Sagehorn Ranch, Mendocino, California, USA - Sage1_L_60_16 metaG | ecosystem: Environmental > Terrestrial > Soil > Vadose zone | place: USA...
CGCGAGAAAAGCTCGACAACCTGATCTGGGTGATCAACTGCAATCTGCAGCGGCTCGACGGTCCGGTACGTGGCAACGGAAAAATTATTCAGGAGCTGGAGGCGATTTTCCGCGGTGCCGGCTGGAATGTGATCAAGGTTATCTGGGGTAGCGATTGGGACAGCCTCATCCAGAACGACCGCGATGGATTGCTGGTGCGGCGGCTGGGAGAAATCACCGACGGTCAATATCAAAAGTTCTTCGTTGAGAGCGGAGCGTACTTCCGGCAAAATCTGTTCGGCAGCGATCCGCGGCTGTTGCGAATGGTGGAGCATCTCTCAGACGATCAGCTTTCGCGACTGCGGCTTGGCGGGCATGATCCGATCAAAGTGCATGCGGCATACAAATCAGCAGTCGAGCACACTGGTGCGCCAACGCTGATATTGGCCAAGACCATCAAGGGATACGGCCTGGGCGAAGCTGGCGAAGGCAAAAACATCACTCACCAGCAGAAGAAACTCAACGACGACGAATTGAAGATGTTCCGTTCGCGGTTCGGGATTCCCCTGTCTGATGATCAGCTGCATGGCGCTCCCTTCTACCGGCCGGCTGATGACAGCCCTGAAATCGGCTACATGCAGGAGCGGCGCAAGCAGCTTGGCGGCTACCTACCTGAGCGCAAGATCCGCTCCAAGCCGATTAAGCAAGTACCCGAATCGCAGTTTGAAGAATTCTACAGAGGCACTGAAGGTCGCGAGGTCTCGACGACCATGGTCTTTGTGCGAATGCTGGCCAAGCTGCTTCGCGATCCGGAAATTGGCAAGCTGATCGTTCCCATCATTCCGGATGAAGCCCGGACCTTCGGCATGGAGGCGTTGTTCCGCCAGGTCGGAATCTATTCCAGTGTCGGCCAGCTCTATGAGCCGGTGGACATGGACACACTGCTTTATTACAAGGAAGCGAAGGACGGGCAGATCCTTGAAGAAGGAATCACTGAGGCAGGTTCGATCAGCTCATTTATTGCTGCCGGAACTGCGTACTCAAATCACGGGATTAACACGATCCCGTTTTTTATTTACTACTCGATGTTCGGTTTTCAGCGTATCGGCGATTTGATTTGGGCGGCAGCCGACATGCGCGCCCGCGGCTTCCTGCTGGGTGGCACCGCCGGACGAACGACTCTTGCCGGCGAAGGGTTACAGCACCAGGACGGTCACAGTCATGTGCTCGCCCTCCCAGTTCCGAATTTGCTGGCTTATGATCCGGCGTTCGCGTTCGAAATCGCGGTGATTATTCAAGACGGAATTCGCCGCATGTACGTGAACGGCGAATCCATCTTTTATTACCTCACTGTCGGAAACGAGCCGCTTCCCATGCCGGCGATGCCGGATGGGGCGGATGTTCGCGATGGCATTCTGAAAGGAATGTACCTGTTCAAGCCGTCGCAGAAAGAAGATGCGAAGCTGCGAGCACAGTTATTTGGCAGCGGCGCAATCATGTTCGAAGTCCTCAAGGCGCAAGAAATTCTGGAGAGCAAGTACGGAGTCGCAGCCGATGTTTGGAGCGTGACCAGCTATAAAGAACTCTATCGCGATGGGAACGACTGTGACCGGTGGAACATGTTGCATCCAGGCGAGAAGCTGAAGGTGCCTTATGTAAGCCAACGCCTGCAAGGGACTGAGGGAGTGCTGGTGGCGGCCTCGGACTACATGAAAGTCTTGCCAGAATCGCTTGCGCAGTGGATGCCGCGTCCTCTGGTTTCACTCGGGACTGATGGATTTGGCCGCAGCGAGGGCAGGGCATCGTTGCGCGATTTCTTCGAAGTTGACACCAAACACATTGTGCTCGCGACTCTGCACGCGCTGGCGCGAGACAAAAAGATCGAATCCAAAGTCGTCAACCAGGCAATCAAAGAACTGGGAATTAATCCTGAGAAGGCAAACCCGGCAATCAGCTGAGTTGTCATGGCTAGTGCTTAGTTGCTAGCCCGGCGCAATTCACTCTTATAACTAGCCATTAGCAACTAAACAACTGGAGAATTCAGAGTTGACCGAATTCAAGCTTCCCGAACTCGGCGAGAACATTCATCAGGGTGACCTGGTGCGGCTGATGGTTGCGCCTGGCGCCACTGTGTCTGAAGGCGAGCCGGTGATGGAGCTCGAAACAGACAAGGCCGTGGTCGAGGTACCCTCGTCTGTGAGCGGCACCGTGAAAGAAGTTCTGGTCAAGCAAGGCGAAAAAATCAACGTTGGCCAAGTGATCTTTACCGTTGACAATGGCACAAACGCGAAGAAGACCTCCAGTCCGGCCGAACCTGCGGCATCGCAGGCACAGAGCACGCCCGCCCCAAACACAGGTCCGCCAAAACAGACTGAAGCTCAACCTCCTGCGGCTGCTCGATCGCGCGCATCTGCCGCCGCAATCGCCGCGGTTGCAGAATTCAAACTGCCTGAACTTGGAGAAAATATCAGTCAAGGCGAGCTAGTCAGGCTGATGGTTTCCCCTGGCGCGCAGGTCTCCGAAGGCCAGCCGGTGATGGAGCTCGAAACTGACAAGGCTGTGGTCGAGGTGCCTTCTTCCCTGACCGGAATCGTGAAGGACGTGCTGGTCAATCAGGGCGAAAAGATCAAGGTTGGGCAGGTCGTCTTTACTCTCGAACCCGGCGCTACTTCGCAGCCGCATGCGCAACAACCTTCCCGCGCTGATGGCTCGCATGAGCACGAGCGCTCTACCTTCCAGGCCGCGATGCAGTCGGAGGGACGGACCGAAGAGCAGGCGCTGCCTCCTGATCCGCCACGATCCGCGCCAGTTGCCACTTTTAGCATGCCCCTTGATCTCGACAGAGCTGCAGGGGTGGAGCATCGCGGCCCGGTGCCTGCAGCGCCGCATGTTCGGCGTATAGCTCGTGAGCTTGGTGTTGACATTCACAGCGTGCCAGGAACCGGCCCGGGTGGGCGTATCAGCGAAGATGACATCAAGCTGTACACAAAATTGTTGCTAGCCTCCGCGGTGTCCGGCACCGGAGCGATTCCGGCTACTCACCTGCGCCAGCCTGCGCTTCCCGATTTCAGCAAGTGGGGGAAAATCGAGCGCGTTTCCATGCGTGGAGTTCGGCGCAAGACCGCTGAGCACATGTGGGAAGCCTGGAGCTCGATTCCGCACGTTACACAAAACGACAAAGCCGACATCACCGAGCTTGAACAGTTGCGCACGCGTTTCGGACCAAAGGCCCAGGAAGCCGGCGGGAAGATGACGGTGACCGCAATCGCACTCAAGGTCTGCGCTTCCGCGCTGAAGATTTTCCCTCAATTCAATGCCAGCATTGACATGGAGAAGGAAGAGATTGTTTACAAGCAGTTCATCCACATCGGAGTGGCGGTGGATACTGATCGCGGATTGCTTGTGCCAGTGATTCGCGAGGTGGATAAGAAAAACATCGTGGAATTGGCGGCGGAACTGACAGGACTTTCAAAGAAGGCGCGGGACAAGAAACTGACGCCGGCTGACATGGAAGGCGGAACATTCACGATCACAAATCTGGGCGGAATTGGCGGAACGGGGTTCTCTCCAATTGTGAATTATCCTGAAGTTGCGATCCTCGGGCTGTCGCGTTCCAGCATGGAGCCAGTTTGGATGAATGGCAAATTTGAGCCGCGCCAGGTATTACCGCTCTCGCTCTCATACGATCATCGGCTCATTGACGGCGCCGATGCTGCCAGGTTCCTGCGCTGGATTGCAGAAGCGTTCGAACAGCCCTTCTTGCTGTCGGTGCAGGGATGACGAGATCTGCGATTCAAACTGTTTCCAGAGAACGCGATCTGCTGACCATTGTGTATGAAGCCTTCAATCGGCGTGACATTGACTCAATTCTTAACGTGATGCATCCGGAAGTGGAGTGGCCCAATGGGATGGAGGGCGGTTGGGTCCATGGACGCGAAGGAGTGCGGGCCTACTGGTCGCGCCAGTGGGGGATGATTGATCCTCGCGTCGATCCTGTGCAATTCCACGAAGGAGAGAACGGCAAGGTCGTCGTAGATGTCCATCAGGTCGTTCGCGACCTAAGTGGGACCGTCCTCCTGGATCGAACAGTGCAGCACGCTTATCTCATAAAGGGTGGCCTGATCGTCCGCATGGAAATCCGCGAAACCTGATCGCGAAATGCCTAACAATTCCAACCTAAATATCGCTGTAATCGGTGGCGGGCCCGGCGGATACGCAGCTGCCTTTCTTGCTGCCGATCTCGGCATGAAGGTCACGCTGATTGACCGCGAGCAGAATCCCGGTGGCGTGTGCCTTTATCGCGGATGCATTCCCTCAAAAGCACTGCTTCATATTGCCAAGTTGATTGACGAATCGCGCCACGCGAAAAACTGGGGGATTGAATTCGGCGAACCCAAAATTGATCTCGCGCGGCTGCGTTCGTTCAAAGAGGGCGTGGTCAACAAGCTGACTGGCGGACTTGGTCAGGTCGCAAAGATGCGAAAGGTGCAGTATGTTCGCGGGGACGCCAGCTTTGAAAACTCGAATACTGTCCGGGTGGCTAAGAACGGCGGCGGGGAAGAAAAGCTTAGTTTTGATCGCATCATCATTGCGACGGGATCGCGTCCGGCGGTCATCCCCTCGCTGAAGCTCGACAGTCCACGAATGCTCGACTCGACGTCGGCTCTCGATCTGAAAGATATACCCGGCACGCTGCTGGTTATTGGGGGCGGCTACATTGGGCTCGAGTTGGGAACGGTGTATGCCGCGCTTGGGTCAAAGGTCTCGGTGGTCGAAATGACAGCTGGTTTGTTGCCCGGAGCCGATCGGGACCTGGTTCTGCCCCTCCACAAGCGCCTGGAAAAGAGCTTTGAATCCATTCTGTTGAATACCACGGTCACTGCGGTGAAAGAAGAATCGAACGGCATTCGGGTTTGCTTCGACGCCAAAGACGTCAAGGAACGCGAAAAGGTATTCGACAAAGTTCTGGTCTCTGTCGGACGCAAGCCGAATTCAGAAATCCCGGGTCTCGACCGAACACAGGTTCGCGTTGGCCAGCGCGGATTCCTCGAAGTTAACAAACACCTGCAAACGGATGATCCTGCAATTTATGCGATCGGCGATGTTGTCGGCGAGCCGATGCTGGCGCACAAGGCTTCCCACGAGGGACGTACCGCAGTTGAGCATATTGCCGGTCGCAAGGTGGCGTTTGAGCCGAACGCGATTCCTGCGGTGGTCTTCACCGATCCTGAGATCGCTTGGACGGGCCTGACAGAAACACAGGCGGCAAGGGAAGGGCGTGAGATCAAAGTGGCAAAGTTTCCGTGGGCTGCTTCCGGTAGGGCGGTCACGATCGATCGCACCGAAGGCATGACCAAGCTGGTCATCGACCCTTCCACGGAGCGGGTGCTGGGCGTAGGAATTGTGGGCGCAGGTGCTGGAGAATTGATCGCAGAAGGTACGCTGGCAATTGAAATGGCCGCGCTCGCGAAAGACGTGGCGTTGACTATTCATCCACATCCGACTCTGTCGGAAACGGTCATGCAATCGGCGGAAGTATTTTTTGGGACCAGCACGGATTTGTACCGGCCGAAGCGATAGAGCGTGTTCCTCCAGGTTCGGGGCTGGTTCGCTGCCTTTCTTCACTCGAAAAATCGCCCTTCACCGGCACAATAAGCTAATCTTCTTCTAAGTTCATACCTATGGCTGACGTCCTCGAGCGCTTGAAAATCCTTATTGATTCTTCGACGCCCATCATCGTGATGGAAACCGTCGAGGAGATGCGCGCGGTGCGGTTGGTGCGTGCAGCTTCGTCTCCGCTGAATCTTGCGGTCTTCGAATGGAGCATCGCCAGCGGACTCGTGCGGTGCGGAAGTGACACGGTGGTCCACGAACATGCCTTTCCCGGCTCGGCGCACACTACTGACGCAGCGGGAGCCGTCGCCCTGTATCACAGCCAGGATCCTGCACAAGCGCTAGGCAATCTTGAGGCGCTCTCGATCGAAGCCGTTTTCATTCTCAAAGATTTTCACCGCCACATCGAAGACCCGGTCGTCGTGCGGCGCTTGCGCGATGTTGGACAAAAGTTCTCAACTAACCGCAGGACGATCGTGATCACCGCGCCTGCGTTTACGGTTCCGGCAGAGTTGAGGAGCTTGGTCGAATTTATGGAGCTGCCGCTTCCGGACAAGCAACGCCTTCGCCAGATCATTGATGAAGTCGTGGTACGGCTGGGAAGGGCGCGAACGCTTCGCAGCAGCCTGGACAATGCTGGGCTCGATGCCGTAGCGACGAATCTGCGCGGGCTGACCGAGGAAGAAGCCGACCGCGCGATTTCGCAAGCCGTCGTGACCCGTTATGGGCTGGTGCCTGAAACCGTCACCGACGTACTCGATGCAAAGAAGGACTTGCTGCGCCGCGCGGGAATGCTCGAGTTCGTGGACGCCTCCGAGAATATGGCTGCAATCGGCGGTCTCGAAAATCTGAAGGGGTGGCTGGCCCAACGCCGAGGAGCGTGGGATGATGCCGCTCGCAAGTTCGGTCTCGAACCGGCGCGCGGCGTGATCATCTTGGGAGTGCAAGGCTGCGGCAAGTCGCTTTGCGCACGGGCGGTCGCTGGCGAGTGGAGGCTGCCGCTGGTGAAATTCGATACGGCGGCCGTCTTCGACAAATTTATTGGCGAGACAGAGAAGCGCATTCAGCAAGTCTTTCGTGTCGCCGAAGGACTTTCTCCATGCGTGCTGTGGATTGACGAACTGGAAAAAGTATTTGCCGGCAGCGGGCCTGACTCGGCTTCTGTAGATGCTGGCGTCTCATCGCGAATTCTGGCCTCGTTTCTTTCATGGATGCAGGACCGCAAGGCACCAGTGTTCGTGGCGGCAACCTGCAACAACGTGACTGCGCTGCCGCCGGAGCTGATTCGCAAGGGGCGTTTCGACGAATTGTTTTTTGTTGACCTTCCAAACCAGGCCGAGCGCAAGCAGATCTTCGCCATCCAGTTGGCAAAACGTGAACGAAATTCTGCGGAGTTCGATTCGGAACAACTCGCAATAGCGGCACAAGGCTTCTCCGGCGCGGAGATTGATGCCGCTGTGCAGAGCGGTTTATACGCCGCATTTGCGAGTAAGCAAGCTCTTACCACGAAGACGCTGTTGGCCGCTCTCGCACGAACCGTGCCTCTTTCCACAACGCGGGCTGAAGAAATCCAAGCGCTAAGACTTTGGGCAAGGCAAAGAGCGGTGCCGGCGTCTGGGCCGGTTGTAATCGGCGAAAGCGCGTAGTCCTGCACCTGTTTTTCTGATCGGGAGGAATATTGAACGACTACCTTCTTTCTGTGGTTCTTGGCATTATCGAGGGCTTGACTGAATTCCTGCCAGTTAGCTCGACCGCCCACCTGCGCATTGCCGAATCCCTATTCCACATCAATCTGGGCGATGGTTATTGGAAGATGTACACGATCGTCATTCAGTTGGGCGCGATCTTGTGCCTGCCCATTTATTTTCGTGAACGCATTGCAAAGTTTCTCAGCACGTTCCCGCATGGCGAGAATGGTGACCGGACAGCGCTGACACATCCGCTTGGACTGACAGCGATTGCGTTTGTGGTAACTGCGATTCCTGCGTTTCTATTGACCAAAGTGATCGGCAAGCACCTAGAGAACCTCTACCTCATCGGCGCTTCCCTTCTGATAGGGGGCGTGGTGATGTGGGCGGTGGATGCATTCAACGCGCGCGCGGAAAGAAACGGCCCGAACGCCACCGGCAGCCGCATTCACACATGGAAGATGGAGGCCATGAGTTTGGGGCAGGCCATCTGGATTGGAGCATGCCAGATTCTTTCGGCGGTGTTTCCAGGGACTTCGCGTTCGATGTCCACAATTGCCGCCGGGCAGATTGCGGGGATGTCACGGGCCTCGGCTCTGGAGTTCTCGTTTTTCCTCTCCATCCCAACAATGGTCGTCGCGACCTGTTATGACCTGTTGAAATCCCTGCGAGGCAAGGGAGCGAATCCGATTGGGGTTTCGCAAATTAATGCGCACGGCTGGGTGGTGCTCGCCATCGGATTCGTGATTTCCTTCTTCGTCGCTTATGCCGCAGTTGCGTGGTTCATGGCTTGGGTACGCAAACGTGGGTTCGCTCCGTTTGCGGTTTATCGCATTATTGTAGGGGCTCTGGTGTTGATATTCGCGGCTAGGCTGGGATGAAAGGAAGTCCAGCTAAGGTAGGCTCCGGAGGAGTGGCGCCGAGGGCGTAAAGACGCTGCTTCCGACATCTTGCTTGTTACGCGCAGACGTTGTTACTCCGAGGCGTAAAGACGCTGCTTGCGACGTCTTGCTTGTTACGCGCAGACGTTGTTACTCCGAATCGAAGACGTAGCAGAGCTACGTCTCTACCGCCGATTTTTTCAATTCTTCCATCACACTTTGGATCAGCTCTTTCGCATCGGTCAGGCTCTTCATCACAATCTGGACATCGAGCACCGGACGGCCGGGCCAGCGCTGGCTTTGGCAATAGACTCCATGTTGCCCTACGAGCGCCATGGCGTCCGTGATCATGTCCATGGTGACGGCGAGGCGGCCGCGCGGAACGCCCATCATGGTTTCAAAATGCTCCAGCTCTTCGCGTTTTTCTTCAAACACAGGCATGGAGGGATTCTAGAACAAGGCTTTAAGCTTTGGAGAGTTGGCGCTGTTGCTAACTTTAGCTAGCGGGGGATAGTCTAATCCGGTGCGCTCGACGATCAGGCTGAAGAGTGTGCGCTTTTCTCAAGTTGAATTCTGACTGCTCAAAGGAGATTCTCTTCATGAAGAAAACTGCTCTCCCAATTCTGTTCATCCTCACGCTTTGCGTAATTGCCACCGCTCAACAGGACAAGAGCAAGCGTCCCAGTCCGCCGGCACAGGCGCAGTGCAAGTTTTCAGATGGAAAGACGATCACAGTGGACTATTCCAGTCCCCGAATGAAGGGCCGCAAGATTTTTGGCGAACTGGTGCCCTACGGAGAGGTCTGGCGAACTGGAGCCAATGACGCGACAACATTTGTGACCACCGCCGACCTGACTGCGGAGGGAAAGGATATTCCCGCCGGCAACTACACGATCTTCACTGTCCCCACACAGGACAAGTGGACGCTAATCGTCAACAAACACACAGGCGAGTGGGGCATTCCTTACAAATATGAATCGGAAGAGTTGGCGCGAGTGCCCATGTCGGTATCAAAGACTTCAGGTTCCGTGGAAAACTTCACAATCAACTTGAACCAAAGCGACGGAGGTTGCGCATTGCAGATGAGTTGGGAAAATACTCAGACTTCGATAAAACTTTCACAGAAAAAGTAATTCACAGCTGCCGAGCCGTTGCTGGCAGGCGTAGAATTCTCTCGAAACTTACATCGGGAGGTTTTCTATGCCCGTGTACGACTATCACTGCAGTGACTGCCACAAGAGTTTCGAACAAACCCTTACGCTGCATCAGCACGATAAGAGCCAGATCAGGTGTCCGCACTGCGGCAGCAAAAACATCGAACAAGATGCGGCTGCGTTCTACGCGGTAACGTCGAAGAAAAGTGCGTGAAGCTGCATGGGCGGTGAGGGCACCCATTCGGCTTCCTCCCTGCGGTCAGTCGCTCAAGGGCAGGCTGCGACCCTACGTGGACCGTGGTTACTCTGAAACCGGCTTCCAGCGCAAGATGGGTTTGCGGGCGGCGGCGGTTTCATCCAATCGCGCCACACGCGTCGAGTGAGGTGCGGTCTTGACTAGTTCTGCGTCCTGATCAACCTCTTCTGCAATGGACTTCATGGCCTCGATGAACAAATCCAGTTCTTCTTTGGATTCGCTCTCGGTAGGCTCGATCATCATCGCACCCGGCACAATCAACGGAAACGCAGTCGTGTAAGGATGGAATCCGTAATCAATCAGGCGCTTGGCTATGTCCATGGTGCGCGCGCCTGTCTTCGCCTGAACTTTGTCGCTCAGGACTACCTCGTGCATGCTGGGGCTTGAGTAAGGAAGATCGAAAATGCCTTCTAGCGCTTTTCGAATGTAGTTTGCGTTCAGCACTGCGTCTTCGGTGGTTTGGCGCAAGCCATCTGGACCATTGGCAAGAATGTACGCGAGCGCGCGCACAAACATCCCGGAATTTCCATAGAAGGATCGAACGCGACCGACCGATTGGGGACGGTCATAGTCGAAGCCGAGAGTTCCGTCTGGCTTAGATACCGGCACCGGCTTGGGCAAAAATGGTTCGAGAGTTTTCCTGACTGCAACCGGACCTGAGCCGGGACCGCCGCCACCGTGTGGAGTCGAAAAAGTCTTGTGCAGGTTCAGATGCATGACGTCCACACCGAAATCGCCGGGCCGCACTTTTCCGACTAGCGCGTTCATGTTGGCGCCATCCATGTAAAGGAGGCCACCTTTGGCATGGAGGATGTCAGCGACTTTGTGGATCTCCTGCTCGAAGACGCCGAGCGTGTTGGGATTCGTCAGCATGAGGGCGGCGACATCTTCATTCATCTGCGCTTGCAGCGAGGCGATATCAACCATTCCTTGTGCGTTTGATTTGAGATTCTCGACTGCGTATCCGACCATGGCGGCGGTCGCGGGATTCGTTCCGTGGGCAGAGTCGGGGATCAGAACTTTCTTGCGCGGACTGCCCTTAGATTCGTGATGCGCGCGCACCATGAGCAAGCCGGTGAACTCGCCATGAGCTCCGGCGGCTGGCTGCAGAGTGATCGCATCCATACCGGTGATTTCGAGCAAACAGTCGCTGAGGGTTTTGATAATCCGCAGCGCGCCCTGTGAAATCTTCTCTGGCTGGTATGGATGACCGTTGGCAATTCCCTCAAGGCGTGAAACCACTTCGTTCACTCGAGGGTTGTATTTCATGGTGCAGGAGCCGAGCGGGTACATGCCGAGATCAATGGCGTAGTTCCAAGTCGAGAGCCGCGTGAAATGCCGGATGATTTCGATCTCACTGACTTCTGGCATTTGCCCAAGATCTTGTCGTTCTTGCGATCCAAGCAGTGCAGCTGTGTTCACCTCAGGGACATCGAGCGGCGGCAGCTTCCACGCGGCCTTACCGGGAGATGATTTTTCGAAGATCAACCCTTCATTTTGATTGACGTGGCGCGTAGCCTTGCGAGTCATGTGCGTCATAGACTATTGTGCCCGTCCGAGAGCCTGGATCTTCGAAGGAGGCGTAAACGCCTTTCCTTCCCCACCGCAAGTCGGGCATTTACCGGATCCCATGCAATTCCGACACTTTGGCTCATCCTCGTTCAAATGCGTATTGATGCCTGTCCCGCTACATTCAACGCACTTACCGTCGTCCTTACATTCCGAACAGCGCGGTTCACTCGGAAATAAAAGAGCGGTCATCGTGCCACCTCTTCCACGTTTTCTTCGCGCGTCCCATTCACCGATCGTTCGCTCTCTGCCACCAGGCCGACCGCCGTATCGATCATTGAACGCGTGCTAGTTTCTGTGCAGCACCAGAGCGACGCATTCCCGAGTTTCGGATAGAACTTCTTCAGCGGAAGCCCGCCGACAATCTTGTGTCCAAGCAAGCGAGAGTTGATGGCATACGGATCTTCGCTGGTTTGGATAACGAACTCGTTGAATCGCGGCGCCCCAGGGAAAAGCACGCTGGCGTGCTTGCCGAACTGCTCAACGGCGTACGCGGTCTTTGCGAGGTTATGCCGCGCAAGTTCCTTCAGACCGACTTTGCCGTAGATGGTCATGAAAATATTCGCCATCAACGCGATGAGCGCCTGATTCGTGCAGATGTTCGATGTCGCTTTCTCGCGCCTAATGTGCTGCTCGCGGGTGGCCAGCGTGAGAACAAAACCGCGTTTGCCGCTGCGGTCGGTGGTTTGGCCGACCAGGCGTCCAGGCATCTGGCGAACATAGGCTTCGCGCGTGGCAATCACGCCGCAGTACGGACCACCGAATGTGAGCGGCACGCCGAAGGATTGCGCCTCGATAGCGATGACGTCAGCGTGTCGCGGCGGCTCGACGATACCGAGCGAAACTGCTTCCGCGATAGAAACCACCAGCATCGCTCCTTTGCGGTGGGCAATTTCCGCCAGCGCTTCCACATCTTCCAGAGCGCCGAAGAAATTTGGCGATTGCACCAGAAGGCATGCTGTGTCGGTCGTGATCGCGTCTTCCAGCGACCTTAGATCAAGGAGTCCGTTGTCCGCGAACGGCAACGTCGCAAGCGGCATTCCCTGATGAAAGGCGTAGGTCGCGAGCACCTCGCGATACTCGGGGTGTACGCTGCGCGCCATGGCTACGGATCGACGTCCGGTCAGGCGGACGGCCATCATCACGGCTTCGGCGGCCGCGGTGGAGCCGTCATACATGGACGCGTTCGCGACCTCCATGCCGGTCAGCTCGCAGATCATCGTTTGAAATTCAAAAATAGATTGCAGCGTTCCCTGAGAAATCTCAGCCTGGTAGGGTGTGTAGGCGGTGAGGAATTCGCCACGCGAAATCAGCGAGTCAATGATGACCGGGCGGTAATGGTTGTAAGCTCCGGCACCCAGGAAACTGACATGATTCTCGCCGTTTTCGCGAGATCGCTCGCGGAACCAGTCCACGATTTCTGACTCCGCCATCTGGCGCGGGACTTTCAGGTCGCGGTTGAGGCGATATTCAGTCGGAATGGGCGCGAAGAGATCATCAATCGAACTCGCGCCGATGTCCTTAAGCATGGCGGCGCGATCAGCGGGAGATTTGGGTAGATAGCGCATGGTGATGATTGAATCGTTGAATCATCGGATCATTGAATCATTTTGGAAGACGATGACTTGCAATGATCGCTCAATGATTCAATGATTCAATTCTCAGTGTCCTCCCTCTTCGGCGACAAATTTTTTGTAGTCGGCGGACGATAGGAGCGCATTCAGTTCGGCGGGATTTTTCAGTTTCATTTTCAGCATCCAGGCGTCGTGCGCGTCCTGATTGATTTTCTCAGGGGCGGTGCTGAGGTCACCATTTACTTCGGTTACAGTACCCGAGGCCGGCGCATAGAGGTCGGAAACCGCCTTCACCGACTCGACGCTGCCAAAGGTCTTCCCTGCCGTGAGTTCCGCTCCTGGCTTCGGCAAGTCAACAAACACGATATCGCCGAGCGACTCCTGAGCGTAACGAGTGATGCCAATGGTGGCGTTGCCCCCGTCGGCTTTGATCCACTCGTGTTCTTTGGTGTACTTGAAGTCTGCTGGATAGGACATCCTTGCTCCTGGTGCCGTCCCTAAAGGGACTCGGTCATTTTGCCCTGCCTACCCAAGATTTACGTCCTGGGCTAAGGTATTTCGCCTCTCCGGGCCTGGCGCGCGGTAACGCGAGATCAGTTCTTTTTCGGCTTCTTATAAAACGGTGTTGGGACAACCTCGGCTTTCACCACTTGTCCGCGAATCTCTATATTGATGCTGCTACCTATAGTCGCGAACTTTGGCGGCACATACGCCAAGCCGATATTTTTCTTCAGGAACGGAGCAGGCGAGCCGCTGGTTACGTACCCGATTTCGGTCCCGCTTTCGTCCAGAACTTTGTACCCGTCGCGGGCAATTCCCCGCTCGACCATCTCAAGCCCTATCAACGTTCGTTTTACTCCTGAGGCTTTCGCCCGCTCCAACGCTTCCCTGCCGACAAACTTCGGCTTGTCCATTTTGCAGAAGCGATCGAGTCCGGCTTCCCAAACATTGATGGTATCGGAAATTTCGTGTCCATAGAGCGGGAGCTTGGCTTCGAGGCGAAGCGTGTTGCGCGCACCGAGTCCGCAGGGCACAGCGCCGAACTCGCGGCCAGCCTCAAGCACTTCATTCCACACCCGCACACTTGTGTCTTCGTCGCTGGGGACGTAAATCTCAAAGCCGTCTTCGCCGGTGTATCCCGTGCGCGCGATCAACATATTCGCAAGCCCGCAGACAGTGCCGCGAGTCACCCAATAGAACTTCACGGCCGAGAGTTCTGCATCCGTAAACTTCTGCAGCAGGAGAACGGCCTTCGGGCCTTGAACCGCGATTTGCGTGTAATCGTCTGAAAGGTTTTCGACCCCACAATCGAACTCGCGAGTGTTATCACGCACCCACGCAAAGTCTTTTTCCCGGGTTCCCGCGTTGATCACCAGAAGGTACTCGTCTTGACCGAGGCGATGCACGATTACATCGTCCACAAACGTCCCTTCCGGATAGAGCAGTGCCGAATACTGTGCCTGGCCGATAGCAAGCCGCGACGCGTCGTTCATAGATACGTGCTGAACTGCGGCGAGCGCCTGCGGCCCCGCCAGCCGGATGTCGCCCATGTGGCTGACGTCGAAAATCCCGACCCCCGTGCGCACTGCCATATGCTCGGCGATGATTCCGCAGCCAATTGAGGCGGGATATTCGACAGGCATGTCCCAGCCATTGAACTCGACCATCTTCGCGCCGAGTTTGCGATGGACAGCATTCAGGGCAGTCTTGCGGACGGCTTGCGTGGTTTCGACAGCGGACAAAATGGCCTCGATCGTCGATTGTAATTGGGCAGTAGCTGGGCCGCCGAGTAGGAAACGAATGAGACTAACATGCGGGCGGGATGCGGTTCAACGAGCCGTGACCGAAGTGCGAGAGAGCACCACCTAAGCTAACCTGCCGCGCCTTCCTATCATGCTAGGCTCCTTCTAAGCGCATGCTTTGAGTCGGAGGAGAGATGCGGAAATTTCTGATCGCGGCCCTATTGCTACCGGTTGGGGCCATTGCTGTCCTAGCCCAAGAGCAAAAGAATGAGCTCGCCGGGACGATTGGGCGCACCATAATCAGCGATCAGACTACGCCTGATACGAGTACTCCGTTCAACACAGTGCATTTCGGGCACGGGACCTCTTTAAACATCAATTACGGTCGCAGGCTGCGAAGCTATCGCTGGGGAGATTTGTCGGTGGAGGTCCCGGTCATCTTCAATCCGGATGAAGACCTGAACTATGGGACCAACCAAATTCCGAAGGAATACAGTTCATATTTCATCACTCCGGCGGCGCGGGTAACGTTTATGCCCAATCTCGCAATCTCGCCTTGGCTCAGCTTCGGAGGCGGAATTGGAATCTTCCATGCGAGTAGCGAGTTGCTTTACTTCGGCTCCAACAACGGGGATAGATCCAAGGTGACCGGCGCAATAGAAGGTGGCATTGGATTCGACGTTCGCTTGCCGAAATTAAGTCGCCTTAAATTTCGATTTGAGGCACGCGACGATTGGAGTGGAGTGCCGCCGCTCAACATCGATACGGGTAGAAGCCGGCAGCACAACTACTACGTTGCCGCCGGAGTGGTCTACCGCTTCTAAAACACACTCTGATAGCCCATTTCGCCACATCTGAGACGTAACAAGCTACGTCTCTACGAAATGCTTCTTAGGCGATGCCTTAATTTCTTGGTAAAGCGCGGGCAATTGTTCCGCGTCTTCGACTGATTTTCCAAAGCGGGCGCTCTCGTAGCGTTGGGTGAAATTTGTCACTCGATTTTGCAGCTGGGTGTCGCGGATGATGGCAGCAAATTCGCCGGGGGTTTGGGCGGGAGATTTCGGCCATCCTCTACCCGCGGTTTGCCGCAACATTCGCTCATACCAAATGCTGGCTGCCAACTGTGGCGATTTCTGCGGCCGCCGCGCGAGATGGAAGCGGCGAACCAACTGAATCAGGCGTGGAATGCTCGTCGCAAATAAAGCCAGTACAACCGCAATCAGAGTACGAACTCCCCATCTCACGGTTGAATCGCCAATGCGGTCCTGTGTCCTACGCGCCCAATCCAGGATTTTCTGATAGCGATCTCGTCCCCACGATTGCGCTCTCCCTACGATGGCCCGGCTGCCGCGGTTCGCATCCTGGGCCAGGCGGAGCTGATGGCCTAAGTCATAGTTCACTACCCACTCGCGCCAGAATGATCGCATTGCGTCCAGGTACTGCAGCCAGCGGCTCCAAGTCGCATGCGCTTCGGCGCTGGCCGAGGGCGTTGGGTCGAACTCCACCCAGTCTTCGCCAGGAAGGTAGGCCTCGACCCAAGAATGGGCATCACTAGCGCGGATGACATATTCGGAAGTGATGTCATTGAACTCTCCGCCGGAAAAGCCATTCACCACCCGCGACGGAATCCCTAGTGAACGCAGCATCACAGCCATGGAAGAAGCAAAGTACTCGCAATGTCCCTGGCGACGCTCGAAAAGAAAATTGGCGATTGGATCGCGCGGCGTGGTCTTTGGCAGCTGTAAAGTGTAGCCATAATGCAGGCGTAAGTAGTTTTCAACAGCAGCGGCTTTTTCCGCCGGCGTTGAAGCTTTTGCCGTGATCTGTTGAGCAAGAGCTTTCACGCGCGGATCCAGCGCGGGAAGTTCCAGATAGTCAGCGACATCTGCAGAATGTGACCCCGGGTTGTTCTGCGCGCGCAAACCTCCAGGCAGCCGTAGTTGTGAATCCGCCTCATAGCGCGTGACGGGGTGCTCGACGTCCACGTCAAACACATTGCCTGCACCATCTTTGGCAACGGCTCGATAGTTGCCTTGCAGCCTTTGCGGAGTTGCAAGAAGGAAAAACACCTCGCTAAGAAATGGCTCCAGGGTAACGCGATAGTGAATGCGAGACCCTCGCGCTACTGGCGTTCGGGGATCGCTCGACACCAAGTCGAACTGGCCATCAGGGCCGCGCTTGAGGCTAGTTTTAACGTGCGTGTTGGCCCAAGTCCGCCCATCGAAGTTGTTCAACGCAACTCCACGCAGCATTAAAGAAGACACACCGGCGGTATCGCCAGCGATCTGTACGTGCATCATCACGGTCTTGGACTGCTGTATCTGTCCAATGCGTCCCAACTCGACCCGATCAGAAAACCCTGTGCTGAGGTCATTGGATCCGGTGTAAGCACTCAAATAGCCGGCAGAAACTCGGGGCAGGAGAAAGAAGATGACCGCACCGCCCAGAAAAATCAGCAACAGCAAAATTGGAGCGATTGCGGCGATTGTGAACGAGAGTTTGCGGTAAGCATGGCGCACATTGGGGTCGCGGGCCTGAACGGGTGCCCGTTCTGATGAGTGCATCATTTCCATCAGAATGAACGCGGATACGCCGACAAGCACAAATCCGGCCAGCGCCAGAAGGAATGTGCTGTCCACGGTGAGTACCGCGGCAGAGAGCACCATCACAAACGACAGCACCGCCAGCAGGTAATGGTCGCGGTCCTTTTGCGCCGAGAACAGGCGAACCAGCATGACGAACAAAACCAAGTGGACTGCAGAAGCCAGGAAGGTCCGCGAGATCACAAATTCGTCGGCGACGAACAACGCAAAGCAGGCAATGGTCAGCAGGTTGGTCCATCTCTCAGAGAGGATTACGTGCAGCCGCCGGGCGAGTATGTATCCGCGGAAAAGAAGCGCGCCACTGACGATCAGTACAGTTGGAAAATCCAGGCTTCCGGTGGAGGCAAGCGTTCCGAATCCGGTGAAAATTAGGAGATAGAGCACCACGTCGAAGTAGCGGCGAATTGCCGCTGCCAACGTGAACTCCCCGGTATTGCCCGCTACCGACATTAATACCAGCATTGTTTCGTGTCCCGGAGAAAAGGTAAAGGGTACGGAAGAAATGAGCTTCCGGCCTCCGGTAAGGCGTCAGACTCGGGCTTGGGATCTGCTGCGCGGCCTGAGTATCCGGCGAGCGGGCTCTTCGACCACTAGATACGAGAG
>Ga0137366_10001435_pt1 | contig 17660 bp, 15 predicted proteins | sample SagtaG_8_FD_104938 | JGI IMG/M metagenome (GOLD analysis project Ga0137366, IMG submission 104938) | Vadose zone soil microbial communities from Sagehorn Ranch, Mendocino, California, USA - Sage1_L_60_16 metaG | ecosystem: Environmental > Terrestrial > Soil > Vadose zone | place: USA...
ATTTTGTGAATGCAGCGCAAAATCTGGTGCTTTACAATCTTTGTGTTAGGGCTTGCGCATGGTCAGGCAGCTGTCGATCGGCATCGTTTCGCCGGTAATCGAGTCGTTCGTGGCGAGTTCGCGGATCAAGGAAATGAACTGGCGCGTCGAAACCCGCGACGCACGATCATGCCATCGCCGTACCCTGTTAGCCCGTGGCAGACGGAGCAGAAGATGTCGTAGCGCTCACGTCCGCGTTTCAAAGTCTCATCACTGATGGGAATAGGAAAAATCTCAACGTCGTCAGGATAGGTAACCGCCGCCTGCGTGGCGCCCCCGGGAGCAGATGCGGTTGGTTGTGGTCCACCAGGAGTCGGGCTTGGGCCAGCCTGGCCGTTAGAGGTTTTTGGCTTTTTCCCGGTAAACAAAGCGGTGTCGGCACGCAGATAACCGCGCGGTACAGTGCCCTCGACTGGCGGCCGAGCGGAAAGTCCGTCGCCAAAGAAAGTCGATGTACGAAACGGCTTCATCTTCGGCTGGTCCTGCATGTCGCGCCGGCATCCGGTCGCCAGGAACAGACCGGCAACCAGGAACAGGACCAGAAGCCGAGGGGACGACTGGAAGCGACGCCTAAGGAGTCTTCGGTTTTTCACTGAGTCTCCCGGTTTCCCGGTCTCGATGTCTCTTGGTTCTTCAGTTCTCCACATCACTAACTTCACTGGCATCCAGGCTTTTCAAAAGCGCGACGACCGCATCGTGTTCGTATTTAGGATCGTTTGCCTCGACTACGAGAAAAAACCGATCGCGCGTCGCCAGCGCAAAATCTGGTGCGTTGAAAACGGGGTGATAGGGCTGGGGCAACTTATTCAACATCAGCATTCCCAACACCGCTGCAAACGCCGCGACGAGCACGGTGCATTCAAACGTAATCGGAATGAAGGCTGGCCAGCTGTTGTAGGGCTTGCCTCCGACGTTAATCGGATAGTTGATTACTTCGATCCAGTACTGCATGAAAAATCCACCCAGTCCCCCAACAACGCCTCCGATAAAAACAATCAAAGGCAAACTCGTGTGAGTAAACCCGATGGCTTCCGACAGCTCCTCAATTGGATATGGCGAGTATCCATTGATTCGTCGATAACCCGCTTGATATGTGTGACGAGCTGCAGCTACCAGATCGCTCGGGTTGGCAAACTCGGCCATAACCCCGTAAAGCGTCGGATGATGGTGACGGGCGTGGCTGTGCGCAGACGGTGAAACAGGATGATTGTAATCCAGTGGACCGACTCGCCTCAATTTGTCGTTCTCATCCTCAGCCATTACTCAGATTCCCGGCGTTTCTGGTGTTTCACGCCGTCACTCTTCTACCTCCGCCTCCGGCAGAATCGTGCGCATCTCGAAAATGGAAATCATCGGGAGAAACCGGATAAACAGGAACAACAGCGTAAAGAAAAAGCCAATCGTGCCGATAAACATCGTCCAGTCCCACTGTGACGGCTGGTACATACCCCACGACGACGGCAGGAAGTCTCGGTGCAGGCTGGTGACCACAATTACAAAACGTTCCAGCCACATGCCAATGCTTACCACAATCGAGATCAGCCATAACACCAGCAGGTTGTCACGGACTTTTTTGATCCACAGAAACTGCGGCGTAATGATGTTGCAAAGAATCAGCGTCCAATAGTAGCTGGCATAGGGACCATGCATTCGGTTCCAGATCACATATCGCTCATACTTGTTGCCGCTATACCAGCCAAAAAAGGCTTCAACCATGTAGCCATACCCAACGATCAGGCCCGTAGCGAGCATCACCTTGGCCATGTTGTGCATATGGCGCATGGTGATGAAACCCTCCAGGCCATAAACTTTTCGCAAAGGGATCGTAAGAAACAGGACCATCGCAAAGCCGGCGTAGATCGCACCAGCGACAAAATAGGGCGGGAAGATCGTAGCGTGCCATCCGGGAATGATGCCGACTGCGAAGTCGAAGCTGACAATCGTGTGGACCGAGAGCACGAGCGGCGTTGCGAGACCTGCGAGCAGAAGATAAGCCATCTCGTAGCGGTGCCAGTGGCGTGCGGATCCGCGCCAACCCATGGCCAGCATTCCATAAACAATCTGAAACGGCTTGCTGCGGGCGCGATCTCGCAACGTCGCAAAGTCCGGGATGAGACCGACGAACCAGAACATTGCGGACACTGTCGCATACGTTGAAACCGCAAATACGTCCCACATCAATGGGCTGCGAAACTGCGGCCAAATGCCCATGGTGTTTGGGTACGGAAAAAGCCAGTACGCCAGCCAGGGACGCCCCAGGTGGAAGATTGGGTACATTCCTGCCTGCGCAACCGCGAATAGTGTCATCGCTTCTGCAAAACGGTTGATCGAAGTGCGCCACGTTTGTCTGAGCAAAAGCAGAATTGCCGATATCAATGTTCCCGCGTGACCGATTCCGATCCACCACACAAAGTTCAGAATGTCCATGCCCCAGGCAACAGGAATGTTGACACCCCACAGACCTATGCCGACGAATACCAGGTTGGTGATGGTCAGCAGCATGAGTTGGAAAAGAGCAAACGAGATTACAAAGCCGATGAACCAGCCCAGCGGTGTTTTGCGCTTGAGAACTATTGAGCCAATCTTGTCGGTCACGGAGGCAAACGTCAGCCCCGGATCGATAACCGGCGCCGTCGTATGCATCGGACCTTCCGTGTAAGGCTTTTGTGGTTCGTCTGCCATCAAATCTCAACCAGCATCAATTTGCAGGTCGGGAAGGCGGACCCTGTCCCCGCTCGTTCCCAATTTCAAACGTGTTTCTATCAATCACATCGACAAACTAAAGTTTATCGGACACCCCTACTTGATCTCAGGATTTGGATTGCGCAATTGTGATAAGTAAGTCGTCCTTGGTTTCGTGTTCAGCTCACCCAATAAAGAGTAGTTGCGTTCGTTTGCTTTGATCTTAGATACGCGGCTGTCTTTGTCGTTGATGTCGCCAAACACGATTGCCTCGGTCGGGCAAACTGCCTGACAGGCTGTCACGATGTCGCCGTCGCGGACCCTTCGTCCCTCAATCTCGGACTGGATCTTCGCGCCCTGAATACGCTGCACGCAATAAGTGCACTTCTCCATCACGCCGCGGCTGCGCACCGACACATCAGGATTTCGCATCAACTGGTATGTCGGCGTTTCCCAGTCCTGGTAAAGGAAGAAATTGAAGCGTCGGACTTTGTAAGGGCAGTTGTTCGAACAGTACTTCGTACCGACGCAGCGGTTGTAAACCATGTCATTCAGCCCTTCGGCGCTATGCACAGTTGCATGCACGGGACAAACCGGTTCGCACGGTGCGTTTTCGCAATGCATGCAGGGCACCGGCATAAAGTTTGTGCCCTCAGGGTTGCTCGCATCGTACCCTTTGAAGTAGGTGTCGACGCGAATCCAATGCATTTCGCGACTATGAACCACCTGATCCTTGCCGACGACGGGGATATTGTTTTCAGACTGACAGGCAATCGTACAGGCGTTGCAGCCGACGCAATTGTTGAGATCGATTGCCATGCCCCATGCGTAACCCATGCCGACCTTTTTGGCATCGAACAATTCCGGATCATAGAGCGTCGGCTCTTCACCTTCCGCGTGTTTGGAAGCCCCGTTAAGGTACCCTTCGAGCGTTTCAGAGCGGACGATGTCTCGATCTTCCTTGCTGAAGTTAGGATCCTCCATGTTGAAGTGGAGCTGCGTGGTAGCAAGCAAATATTTTTCGGTGGTCTTGCGCACTTGCATGCCACGGCTGAACCAGGGCGCGTCAGCGGTTCGAATCTGGTAAGCATCAAAACCCACAGGCTCGCCGCCTTGCCCGGTCCCTACGCGTCCGGCCAATCGGCGTCCGTACCCAAGATGGATAGTAAGAACATTATCCAGATGCCCGGGCATGATCCACAGAGGAACGCGGACTGTGCGACCCAGCGGGTCGACGAGATCAGCCGTAGGCACATAGTGTTCGCGTCCCTTGATACTGCTACCATTATCTCGAACACCATACAACTGATAGGCCGAATTAGGACTGATGAGCGCTACATTATCCCAGGTCACCTTGGTCAAGGGCTTCGGCAGTTCCTGCAACCAGCCGTTGTTTGCAAAGCGACCGTCATAGATGGAAGCGTCGGTGCGATAGACGATCTCGAAGGTGTCGGGTGCCGGAGTAGGGTTGCCGGTGTTCAGGCTCTGTTTGGTTAAATCCGCTTTGAGGGAGACAGTCTTGACCGGAAACGCCGTGTTGGGGATAAACCCATCATGAAGTGACTGTCGCCACATCGACTCGAAATCTGCTGATGGTGATGGCGTTGCAGACGACGCGCTCGACTGCCGCGACTGAGCAACTGGAGGAGTTGTCTGTGCGGTGGCTGCTGTGGCATTCTGGCCTTGAGTCCTGCCGGCCGCCTGCTGCCAGTATTGCCTCACAGTCTCATAAGGCTTCCGATCGTATTGCTCGGAAAACACAGCAAGGAGTTCGTGCGCGGTCTTGCCGTCGTAAAGCGGCTCGATTAAAGGTTGCACGATTGTTACCGTGCCGTCATAGGAACGTGTGTCACCCCACGACTCGAGGTAATGTGCTTCCGGTACGTGCCAGTGGCAGACTTCGGTCGTTTCGTCTTTGTACTGGCCAAGGTGGACGCGGAGCTTTGCGTTTTTTAAACGCTCGTAATCCAGTTTGAGATCCACCGGAGTGTTGTAGACGGGATTGCCACCGACGATTACCAGTAGTTCAACTTTTCCGCCGTCGATGTCGTTGACCAGATCTTGGAGCGACTGTCTTTGATCGACTGGGTTTGTTTCCAGGGGATCGGTATAGAAAACCGTTTTGCCGACGTTACCCAGCAGAGCGTTCATTGCATGCGCGAGAGCGTGAATGATCGGCGACTGCTGGGCGCCAGGAATAACGATGCTTGCACCTTTGTGTTCCTGCAGATCGCGCGCGATCGCCTCGAGCCATTCCGGCGAGGTTTTTCCACCGGGTGTTACAGGAATGCCTGCGACCAAGGTCTTGACAATCTCTTCGAATTGACTCGGTCTAACGTTCCACTGGTGGTCCGCCACCGCCCCGGTATTCGTTGGCGTCGTCTCAATCATGTAGAGACGATTCATCTCCTTGTCTTTTTCGGTGACTCGCCGTCGCGCCATGAAATCGCGAGCGTAACGAAGTGACCCCGGCAAACATGAAAGAAAATCGTTGTCGAGGGAAAGAACCCGTTGCGCCTGATCGAACCGATAGGTTGTGTTCACCGGCTCACCAAAGGCCATCACGGCACCCGCTCGCAAGTTGTCGCGATTGGCAGGTTCATACTGATGCCACTTCGCTTGTGGAAACGCCGCGAGCACTTCTTTCATCTGCGCCCCAAGCGTTGGCGACGTAATCGGCTCCGTCAGGAAACGCATGCCGGCGCCTTGCTTCGGACGTTGTTCGTCGAGCACTGTTCTCATTTCTCCGACAAACGAGGTCCAGGTGCGTATGTCTTCGCGATACGTCAGCGTCTGCGAACGGTCCGGATCGTAAAGGCTCAAGACTGAAGCCTGGGTGAAGATGTCAGTAGCGCTCGAGCCGCGTGGATCGCGCGCCGGATCGTCAGCCGGGAAATCACCGGGGCGATTGTTGGGATGATCGGGATTGCCTTCAATCTTGGTAGGCCTCCCCTCGTTGCTTCTGACGAGCACGGGCGTAGCCGCGCCGAAAAAGTAGGCGGCGGTGGCAAAGAAAAGCGGCTTGCCTGGTACTTCCTCTTCCGGCTGTTTAACGTATGGGACGACCTTTTCGGGTGGTTGAAAAACGCACCCACTCAAACCCGCCAACGCCAAAGACGCACCCATCAACTTGATGAACGTGCGACGCTCGATCGGATCGTTCCACTCTTCCGCCTGTTGCGGGTACTCACGCGAGACAAACTCCCTAAAAGCCGGGCTATCGGCGAGCTCGTCGAGGCTGCGCCAGTATTTTTTTCCATTCTGTGACGGCTCACCTTCCTGCAAAGCAAGGATGTGGTCGCGCATCAGCTTGAAATTTATGTGACGGTCTGTGTCTGACATTTAATTTCGTCGTTGGGCGCAATCACTAAACTGCAGAACGGGAAGCGGTAGCGACCTGGTCGTTGCAGACTCCAACTGCGTTCTTCAAATGATCTCGAGACTATCAACGATGACAAGTTGAACAACTTGTTAAGACCTTGAAGTCCTGAATATGGTATCTACTCACCCACTCTCTACCATAGGCGATTTCCTTTTCAGTTTTGTTCTCAGGCCGCCATTCCATATCGAAGATCTTATCTTTCTGACGGACAAACTTCTCCGGATTACGATGACAGCCCAGACACCATTCCATCTGTAGCGTCGACGCCTGATAGGCAATCGGCATCTGGTCCACCCTGCCGTGGCAAGTTGAACAACCGACGCCTTTATTCACATGAATGCTGTGATTGAAATAAGCGTAATCAGGAAGATCGTGTACTCGAATCCATTCGATAGGTTTGCCTGTGCGGAAGCTTGCGCGGACCGGTTCCAGATAACTGCTGTCAGCCCAGATCTGTTTGTGACAGTTCATGCACGTGTTCGTCGAAGGCATTCCCGCAAATGCAGCTGTCTCTACCGACGTATGACAGTAGCGGCAGTCAATGCCGTCGTCTCCGACGTGGTGCTTATGACTAAACTGGACCGGTTGTTGTCGCTCGACCCATTGGCCCGTATTCCAGGATGAACGATTTAGCTCCGCCGTCACCCAGAGAGCAGCGACTAGAATAAAAACAGCACCGTAAATCGTGAGCTTGGCCAGTGCGTTTGTGCTGTGATGGAATATCTGTGGCATCGCCGCAGCGTTATTCGTGAGCTCTACGACTACGAGCTAAGATCAGTATTGCAAACAATCACACCAACACCTGGGCCGACTGGAACGGCACAAAACTTTCGAGCCATGCTGTCTTATTGCAAAGTAAATGTACTTTACCAGATGAATCAGAATTTTCAAATTGCTAGTTCCGACGATAAATCCGAATGGGAAATGATAGATATCCGGTGTGAATTCGGTAGGATCCGGGGGCACACGGAAACGCAAAGCTGGGATCATTGCTCCGAGCTTTTCTTGCGCCGCGAGAATAAACCAGGGGGATCTGACCTGTCGCCAACATAGTCGGGCCACCGCCACCGGCGGTCAGACCGCTCGCTAGTGCAGCTATCGTATTTTCCGCTTTGTTGATTCTATGGGCGTGGTGGTTTGATCGGCACCGGACGACTATCTAACCGACTGCGTCACGCGCCAGCATGGCGGCGCCAATGGCGACTGCATCCGGGCCCAAGCTGGCCGCGACTATCCGCGTCGCCTCAAAGCAAGGCTGAAAGGCCCGGCGTTTAGCTTCCTGAATGATGGGATTGAGGATTAATTCTCCGGCGTCCATAACTCCGCCGCCTAACACAATGCGCTCGATATTCAAGAGGTTGATCACGCTGGCAACACCCGTCCCGATATACTTTCCGGTACGTTCAATCATCATCAGAGCAAAGTCGTCGCCCTCATTTGCTTCGTGAGCGATGTCGGCGGCGGTGAAATCTTTGTGTAGTGCCAGCTTCGACAGCGAGGACGTTGAGTCTCGGTTCAGTCGTTCTCTTGCACGGCGCACGATGCTTGGTCCCGAAGCCAGGGTCTCCAAACAACCGGTGTTGCCGCACACGCATTCCAGACCTTCAGTATCAATTGTGATATGCCCTACTTCGCCGGCAAGTCCGGAAGCACCGATCCAAAGTTTTCCGTCGAAGATTATTGCGCCACCAATGCCTGCGCCAATCATCATGTAGAAAATGTCGCGGCTGCCACGACCAGCGCCTACTATATATTCGCCGTAAGCGGCCGCATTGGCGTCGTTCTCGAGCTCGATACGTATACCCGTGGCGCGCATGAATTCAGAGTGAAGGTCCTCGCGCACGGTGGCCGGTAAATACCGCGAGGCCACAACCCGGTCAGTTTGCCGGTTGACCAGACCAGGTATTCCAATCCCCATAGCCCCGACCAAGGCATTTCCGGCACCCAGTTCACGCCCGACTTCTGCAACCTGAGCGACGAGGTCTTCCGATGAAATGGGCACTTCGCGTCTTTCGAGTATGCGGCCCTCACCGCTGACCAGTGCAGCACGGACCTTTGGACCGGAGAGATCCATGCCGATAAAGTTTGCTACTGATTCAGCCATGCCAACTCTTCTCATTTACTCGTTAGAAGACGTGCGAACGAAGCATAGTCGAGGGTTCGGGGGCTGTCAAACAGGTCTTTCTGCGTGTAGAATTGCGAGACGCAGCCTCGAATCTACTGGAATCAGCGACGCTTTCGAGCTTTGTAGTTAGACTTAGCACCTACTAAGACCGCTACAGGCTTAAAGCAACAGGCTCAAATGCATATGCAGATTCGCTCAATCCTACTGCCCACTGACTTCAGCGAATGTGGCAATTACGCGCTCTCCTACGCGGCATCCCTGGCACGGACCTTCCGCGCCTCCATTATCTGCGTAAATGTCATAGAGACGATCGTGCCCACCGTCGGTTACTCGGGAATGACAGAACCACTGCCGATCGCCGATATTACTGAACAACTTGAAGATTCCGCCGAGCGTGAACTGCCGAAGCTTGCCGAGTGCGAAGAGTGTGCGGGGTTAGAGGTGGAGGAACTTGTAGTTCATGGGGAGGCCGCTTCTGAAATCGTTCGTGTAGCCAGAGAGCGAGAAGTTGATCTAATTGTTATTTCATCGCATGGCCGGACAGGACTGGGACGTATCCTCTTCGGATCCACTGCCGAGGCCGTGGTGCGTCACGCCTCATGCCCTGTGCTGGTCGTAAAACCTCCGCAAGAGGAAGAATCAGAACAGTAGTCAACAACAAGCCCTCCAGTTTATGCTGTCAGCCGCCGACTACTGACAAGTGTCTACCGAACCTTTCATGCATAGTCTTCATTTTCTCTACGAAGTTATCGGTCAATACGGGCTTTACGCGGTGTTCATTCTTGTCATGCTCGAGGGTGATATTACCCTTCTGCTGGCCGGAGTGCTTGCTCACAGCTATTTCTTTGGAGAATACAGTTTCGCCAGAGTCCTGTTATGGGGGACACTTGGCGGCTGCTTGAGCGATAACTTTGCTTACCTCGCCGGCCGGGGATTTCGCAAGACCGTTCGCGAGTTTCGTTTTTATCGTGCCTCGAAGCCCAGAATTGAAAAGTTGACAGCCAAGTTTGGTTCGCTTTCAATTTTTCTGTCGAAGTATATCTATGGTCTGCGTTGGGCCTCTTGCATTTTCTACGGCGTCGGGCGCATGCCCTACCTGCGGTTTCTTCCGGTTTCGCTCGCCAGTTGTTTTGTTTGGGTTTTCGTTGTGAGCGGCGCAGGCTATTTCTTTAGCGGCGCAGTCATGCGGCTCATCGGCGATTTTCAACGACTGGGAAAAGTACTTCTTGTGATAGTGGTTGTCGGTATCGCAGCTTTCTATCTCGCTGAGCGACTTTGGCTTTCAAAGAAGGTTGAAGAGGCAGATCCTGAACGACTCCAGGAGTTTGAACATGCTGCGCAGGAGAAACTGCATGACCTCCGGCAGGAATTTCAGGAGCATATACCTTTCAAACCGCAACGACGCAGCGAAAAGAAGAAACCGCTGGCTCCAAAACGCGGCAAAGCCGATGGCGACTGACTGATTTCGAACTTTGTCTTTTGAGCTTTGTACCTTGAGGCTCCTTCTCGTAAGTTGTATTGCGTTGCTCAACAGAGCAGCCAGAACAAAGCACTAAGAAATTAACGATTGAAGTTTAAGATCTCAATAAAGAATTCCAAAGATGATAATCGAATCTTCTGCGCCCACTCGTGTCGACCTTGCCGGCGGCACCATCGACATCTGGCCTCTATATCTATTTCACCCTGGTGCCACCACGGTCAACTTCGCCATCTCTTTGTACGCTCGTTGCCGAATCGAGACGCGTGATGATGGCCGGATAGTGCTCGAGTCGCGCGATCGCAAAGTGGTTTTCGAAACGAACCTTGCAGCGATAGAGGATCTCTTGCTGGAAGAACGACTCGAGCTCATTTCGAAGTTAGTATATTTTTTCAAGCCAACAACCGGTTTCCATTTGATAGCCGAGAGTGAAGCCCCGGCTGGAGCCGGCCTGGGTGGTTCATCGGCGCTCGGGATCGCCTGTATTGGTGCGCTCAATCGGCTCGTGGGCAACCGCTACGACGAGCGCAAGTACGTCACTATCGCGGCCAACGTCGAATCGACGGTGATCAAGGTGCCTGCCGGTTTTCAGGACTACTATCCCGCGCTTCATGGTTCTGTCTCGTGTCTTCACTTCCGCCCTGACGGTATTGAACGTGAGGCTCTGGACATCAATGCCGACGAGCTCGAGCGTCGCATTGCTATCTGCTACACTGGTGAGCCACGCCTGTCAGGAATCAATAACTGGGAAATCTTCAAGAAACACATCGACGGCGACGGAGAGGTGTTCGAGCTGTTCGATGGGATTCGCGACTCTGCACGCAGTGTACGCGAAGGTTTGCTGGCCGACGACTGGGCACACGTTGCGGCTACTATGCAGCGGGCCTATCCACAGCGGAGACGACTGGCAGCGACTATTACCACCCCGCAAATGGATCTGTTGGTTGAGAAGGCGTTAGCTAATGGCGCCGAGGCAGCAAAGGTTTGTGGGGCGGGCGGTGGTGGCTGTATTGCGTTCCTTTGTGGGCCAGGAAAGCGAGGCGTCGTCGAACGTGCCCTCACGACAGAACAAGGCGTTGAGGTGCTCGATTGGAAGCTTGCTCGCGAGGGATTGGTGGTAAAGGAGACTTACGAGTAGCGACCCCGGGGCATAGCGCGCTTGGATGGCTTCGACCATAATCACGCACCACCCTCATCGGCCCGCTGTTTCGCGGCCGCTGCGAGTGCCGTCAGGCGTGCAACTTTCTGTTCGAATGTTTCTCCCGCAACCGGGCCTGTATCAACTACTTCGCAATAAGTAAAACGTTTCATCAGAGTGCGATCGGCGTTGCCGGTCGGTTTGTGTGCGGCAGGTGAGGTTGGTGCCACACTGACTGTCGCAGGCGACGCGGCAACAGACGACGGCGTTTGCTCGTCTGCGATTGGTCCGGCAGGAGCTGATGCCGGCGCGGCTATGGGCGCTGCTGTGGGTGTTCCGCCTTCTTCCGCTCGTTGCTTTGCACCCGCGGCCAATGCTTTCAACCGCGCGACCTTTTGCTCGAATGTCTCACCAGCAACCGGGCCAGTATCCAAAACGCCGGCGTAGGTGGACCGCTTGAATAACTGCCGGTTAGGCTGCGCACCTGCCTTATGTTCAGCAGCCTTCGGAGCCGCGACTTCGTCAGCAGGCTTAGAGATCGCTGTTCCGGTTTTTGCTGGCGCCGCCACGGGTGAGGGAGCTGCTGCCTTCGCGGGCGCAGGCTTCGCTGCATGGGCCTCGTTGCTGCCGGTCTCGGCCATCACAAAGACGCCGCGCTCATCTTTCTTAATAATCGGCAACGTGCCACCGGCAGCCTGTAACAAGGCAGACAACTCCGCCTCGACGAAGCGACTTTGTTTCTGCGGATCGCGCACATGGCCCAGAGGTGGGCCCATATAGAGCGTGCCGCAGGTCTGACACCTGAACAACACGTCGTCGCCGCGTAAATGCACCTCGGAAGCCTCACCTGCTGTGCGCAATTGTTTTAGGTGTCCATTGCACAGCTTGCCTTTTTCATTTCTCTCGTTGCAAACGGTCTGCGCGTTTGTGATTGGCTTGGGGACGGGCGCGACGGTGTTTGCAAGAGTATCTGCAGGTTTGGTATCTGGAACAGTTGCTGACATTGGTTTTCAGTTTCTGATTTTCGGGACTGTATTGAATGATATTGCCTGGCAAGGATCTTACAGACTGAGTCAAATGCGCGTCAAACGTGAAAAAGGAAACGAGTCATCGTGTAGTTTACGAGCAGTCTTCGCGTTTCCCATCGCCGCAGTCTCCGCTGTCCCTAACTCTCCCTCATGCTATCCTCAACGTCAATGCTAAAGGATCTATTGGGCGGAATTTGGCAGCACCTGCCAAATGGATTGCGTCGTTGGGGTATGCGCAGGATCAACACGCAGTTCACCGTTACCGCGGCTGGCGTGATTTGTAACGACGAAGGCCATGTCCTTTTACTTAAGCACTTCTTTCGAGACGGCAGCGGTTGGGGTCTGCCAGGTGGTTTCATCGAAGCCGGGGAGCAGCCACAAGACGCTTTGCGTCGTGAGCTCCTTGAAGAAATTGGTTTAGAAGTGAGTCACGCAGAACTTTTTGAAACGCGTGCATTCAGGCGAGCCCGGCAAATCGAAATCGTGTTTCGCTGTCACGCAACCGGGCAGGCGAGTCCTCAAAGTATGGAGGTAGACCGAGCGGCTTGGTTTCCGCCAACTTCGCTACCGGAAGGACTGCCGGACGATCAACGCCAGCTCATAAAACGCGCCATCATGAATGGAGTAAACAGGCAGGATTGATGTATGCTGGCGGGCGCTAAATCGGGGAAGAGGGATAAGGGCGAAAGATGAAGGATTGCGCTTAGCTAAACGCGAGATTTCTTTTTATTCACCCGTCATCTCTTCTTAATTCTTAGGAGCGAAACATGGTACAGCTGATTCCGTCGCAGGATACGGTCATGCAGATGCTGAAGCGCACGGGCGCCTTTCGTGAGGGCCATTTTGTTTATCCTAACGGCAAACACTCGCCCCACTACTTTCAAATGCCATTGGCCTTTCGTTACTACGACACGGCGCGCGTTCTTGCAGTAGCTCTGAGTCGGAAGTTTCGCATAGAAAAAGATATCTCGAGTCAGCTGACAAAAGTCTCCGTAATCAGTCCCAGCTCAGGCGGTATACCCGTCGCTTTCGGAGTGCGCGACGCACTCAATGCCGAGCAGATTTACTGGGCCGAGCAGGAAAAAGGCGAGCGCATGTTTCGGCAATACGTAAATCAGGGTGAGGTCAACCCCTGCATCATTGTCGACGACATCATTCGCAGCGGACAGGCCATAGAAGAAACTGCCACACTGGTGAAATCCCTCGGCGCCAAGATAATCGGTTGCGGGGCTATTGTGCGATTCACTTCCGCTCCCAGCGAGGTAGAAGGTGTGCCGATCAAATCACTGGTGGAGTTTGACGCTCACATGTACGACAACGGAGAGGCATGTACAGATTGTGCGCAGGATGTTCAGGCTGAGAGTGTTCGCTTCTAGATTGTTGCGCGCATTGCCTCGGACGAATAGGCAGCCCGACGCTTCACGTTTCTCGGCCTATTACCTCCTGCTCAAGGTCATCTTCATTCCGTGCTTTGGCCGCAGCGTTATCACTGGCTTGAGGGCGACCGGATGATGCGGCACCAAGCGCATCCGCCATTGCTGAGCCACCGTTGCGATAAGCAGAATCCCTTCCATCCAGGCAAAGCCTTCTCCGATGCAGCGACGGGGTCCGCCACCAAAGGGGAAGTAGGAAAACTGCGGTCGTGCGTCGCGTGCGTGGGTGGTCCAACGCTCGGGATCAAAACGGTCCGGGTCAGGATAGTAGCGCGCGTCGCGGTGCATAACGTATTGACTCATCAACACGAGAGCTTTGCGGCCGACAGGATAACCCCCAATTTCGCAGTCAACCGTTGCCAGGCGCCCAATGGCCCAGGACGGCGGATAGAGCCGCATCGATTCAGCAAAGATCTTCTCGGTGTAAGGCAAGCGGGCCACGTCGGCGAAAGCAGGTGGGTTGGAACCGAGCACTTCGTCCAATTCGCAATGCAGCTTCCTTTCAATCTCCGGCTGTTGCGATAACAAGTACCAGGTCCAGGTTAATGCGTTCGCCGTGGTTTCGTGGCCTGCCAGAAAAATTGTCATAAGTTCATCGCGCAACTGCTCATCCGACATCTGCCCGCCATCGCCCTCTTCGTCGTGGGCCAGTAGCAACATCGAAAGCAAGTCGCCTCGATCTACGCCACTTCGTCGTCTGTCTTCAATCAACCGGAAGATGATGCGATCCAACTTTCTTTTAGCATTGTCGAAACGGCGCAGTTGAGGCAGTGGCAGTCTTTGCAAGAGCTCGAAAAACGGGAGAGTAAGCGTTTCAAATAATTCCATTACGGCGCTCATGGCCTCGCCCACATCGGCTGCATCAGATTCCACATCTGCATCGAACAAGGTCTTGCCCACAATCGCCAACGTGAGACGCATCATCTCGCCTGACATATCGCGCGTTTCTCCGTCGTGCCAACGCTCGCGCAAGCGCAGCGCGTAGCTGGTCATCAGGTCGGCATAAGAGACAATGCGCTGCCGGTGAAAAGCCGGCTGGGCCAGTCGTCTTTGCCGCCGGTGATAATCTCCTTCGCTGGTTAGCAGACCTTCTCCCAGCAAACGCTTGGCACGCTGGAGTACAAGGCCTTTCATGAAGTTCTGATTGTTTGTGACCAGGACATCTTTGATGTAGTCAGGATGATTCAGAAAGTACGCCTCCTGCGGTCCGAGCCTGAAGTATGAAATGTCCCCGTACTGGTTCGCGAGATTCTGGAAAAAGGGCAAAGGTCCGCGTCGATAGCTGAGCACCGAGGCAAAAGGAATCTTTCGCTTCGGACCGGGAGGATAAGAAGGCACGATGAGCTTTGCTTGATCCATTGCAGCCACTGTGTTAGTGATTTGAAAACGAAAACGGCACATTCGTCAAACGAAGTTTGGGTCGGAACAAAAGCTCAAAGCACGAGGATCGAAGTAGAAACTTGTCCATGTCACTCGAATTTGCGGTTCAATATAGCTGCCCGCTCAGGGCAAACTACTCTGAAAAACATTTGCGCGATTGGGGCCGCTTGAGCAGTCTGCACGCGAAGCTTACTACTGGAGATGCGAGCGCGCCTTCTGATGAAAAGCTCCGTTGGGTCGAGAGCGCTCGCGAAGAAGTAGAACGTATGCAGCAAGCGACAGAGATTTGTGCTCACTGTCCGGCTTGCCTGCCACTCGATGCTGCTGGTGAGGGCGAAGCAGTTGGCTGTCTGGGCCGAGTTAATTATCCCATCGAAGCGCAGTTTGAAAAGTTTCTTGCGGATCGGGTGCAACTGTCGCTCGACACGTTGGACAGGGAAGATCAGCCACGCTTGCTGCGCATCCTCATCGATCCGGAATCACCCTTTGATGGTGAAGCGACCAAGGAACTGCGACGAGTAGTGACCGCTGAGGGTCTCAGATTTTTTGAGTTACGCGTGCCAATCGCACTCACGCGCGATGCCGTGCGGCTGACTACGGACAATGTTTTCGATCTGCTCGCGGGCTTTCGTTCTGACGATAGCGAAACGACCACCTACACGCGCGAGTTTCCTATTGAAGCCACCGCAGACTACTACGACTTTCTCGATCTCATATTGCGCAACGAGTTGAGCCAGTCAGAAATTAGCCGGCTCACGGCCCGCAGCAGAAACTACATCCAGTATTTGCGTTTGCTCACAGCGATTGAGAAAGCCGAAGCACTAAACATGCGACTATTAATCGATTAGTAAGTACCTGCGCAGTAGTTGCGGACTCACTTCTTGGTTTCGTCCAGGCGTCGGAGCGAATCGAGAATGAGGTTGGTATTGCTGGCGGCCTGGATCGTGATAGGAAATCGATTTTCGGATTTTTGAAACTCAAATGTGCCGCCGGTTAATTCCGTCACATGCTGGAAGCCACGCTGGCCGACCTCTCCCGAGCAGTCAGCGTCGACGATTCGTCCTTCGTTGAATAATACGCGGCCACTTTGTGCCTCACCGGCAAGCACCAAAGCTCCGGTCAGTTTTGCATTCTCAATCACCTGGATCGCGTCAAAAACGCTGACAGCACTCAAGTCGCCGGCAAGGGTGAAATGGCGGCGCTCAAAGGTCGCTTCAGACGTCGAGGCGGGCTGCAGGTCAGGACGGCGCGCACGACGAATGGCCTCGAGACCGCTGGCGATATTTATGCGCCCATCCAGCTGCTTGGCTTCGAGGAGGCGGTCGTACGCAGTGTCGAAATCTTCTCGTTCGATATACAGACTCGCTAACGCCAGACATTGGCGGGCGGCCTCTTCATGATGTTGCTTCTGGTTCGCACAAATTTCGCGCAGCCGTTCGCGCAAAGGCAGGGAACGCGAACTTCTTTCAAGCGCGGCCAGCAACCTCTTGATAGCCCGTTCCGGGGCTTTGTATTTTACAAACAACTCCGCGTCGAGCAAGGCCGCTTCGACGTCGTTGAGATGTTCCGCCTTGGAGTCCGGGAGTACCATTTGGTTGAAGCCCTGGGTCTTTCTTTTTCGATCTTATCATACTGCATTTTCCGGCAGCGCGGCCCAGGGTTAAACTCCATTTCGCACCTGAAGACGACGATATCGGGTGTATGAAACGTATTGCGCGCGACCGCGAAAGCAACTCGATCATTCCTCGGTGAGAAATCCCCATCAAGTCCAATGATTTGCCCGGCAAACTCGCTTGGACAAATTTGCCCGGAAAAGCTGCGTTTCTCGGCGCCGGCCGTTTCGGTCTGAAGCCCAGCAAATGGAACACGGGATTGAACATTTGGCCTACGGCGGAAGTCGATCATCCGGCTGGCATGAAAACTGCGAGACGTTTTTCTGGTTAGTAAAGAGGAAGGCAAACAGTTTGGCAGGCTGCGACATCGAGATTCTCGAAGTTCGCGGTAAACAGATTGGGAAAGCAACGACCATGAACCGATGGATGAAAAGAAGAATCGAGCGCTCTCGAGCGCGATGCGAGCAAACCGAGTCTCAGAAGCGAGAACGATCAGGTGTGTCGCGCAAAGGCCGCGCCAGCAAACATAACAGGGCCAAAACGAAGGAAACCGATCTGGGCTCAGATGCTCACTCACAAACCTCATAGGCAAGTCTTCCGCAAGTCTGAACTCGCCGTAAGCAACCAAAGGAGCGGGCCACAGATAGACATTGATCTTCACGGATCGACTTACGAGCATTATCGAAGATCAACCTCTTGAAGTCGGCAGCTCCAAAGACTTTTCGTAAACGGATTCCCAAGAGCCGTGTCCGAGCTCATGGCAAACGTCGAAAAAGACACCAATGATCTTCTGACTTATTTCTGCATGCTTAAATCTGTGTGTATCCGTGTTCATCTGTGGCTTAAAAGTCGAATCGTAGCCCCAGTCGTACCTGCCGCTGTCGCAGCGTATGTGTTGCCACCAGGAAAGAATCGAGAAACGCTTGCCGTTGCGCTGCTGAAGCGGCAGGACCGAGCGCGTCAAAGTTGATGAACTCAGCTCCAAAACTGAAGACTGTTTTATTCAGCACATTGTCAAATTCGATTACTGGCCGCAACCGCAATCTTTCACCAATACGAAACTCGCGAGTGACGTTCAGATCCAGAAGAAAGAGAACCGACCCGTGTCCGGCATTGCGCGCGAGATTCCCTGACTGGCCGATTGCAGGCAATGCAAACTGATCGACGACTGCCGGATCCAAGGACTGCCCGGGAGCCTGCCATCTAAGCAAGCGCGTATCACCGTGGAAGATCGGCCGGTCATTACCCACATCATCGAGATTTCGATCAGACCCTCCCAGCGAAATGTTGAAAGGTGCGCCTGACGCCACGCGCCAAACTGGAGACAACTGCACGCCGCCGAAAGAGCGCGGCAGACCAAACG
>Ga0137366_10001440_pt1 | contig 17640 bp, 11 predicted proteins | sample SagtaG_8_FD_104938 | JGI IMG/M metagenome (GOLD analysis project Ga0137366, IMG submission 104938) | Vadose zone soil microbial communities from Sagehorn Ranch, Mendocino, California, USA - Sage1_L_60_16 metaG | ecosystem: Environmental > Terrestrial > Soil > Vadose zone | place: USA...
AAGACGAAAGGTCTGCTCTCGCGTGGGTGCGCTGCGCCGTTGTTAGACTTCGGCCCTCGCTCGTCAAAGAGAATCACCAAGAGCCCACATGACAGTGAGCACGACGAGCAACAGGATGATAGCCATTAAGATTGGGATTGAGCTTCAGGTAACGTGTTCCGGTCTGAGTCGCCTACTCTTTCTTGAGGTGCCGATCAAAGAAATCTGAAGACGCGTGATACGCCCTTAGCCAATCGCGATGCATGAGAAAGTCATGAATTTCGTCGGGGAAGATTAGCTGTTCAAATTCCACTCCCTGGTTTCGCAGGGCCTCAACCAGGTGCACTGTTTCGCTGAATGGCACGTTGCGATCGTCGTCACCGTGAATCAGCAATACCGGAGATCGCCAGGTCTTTACCGACGAAAGGGGCGACGACTCAAACGCCAGCCGCGCGGCGTCTGGTTTCGCTTGTGGGTCGTAGGCAGGAACAAAATTGCGAATGACGATGTTCCAGTCGTGCACGCCGTGCATGTCGACGCCCGCCGCGAAGAGGTCGGATGCGCGCGATAGACCCATCGCAGTCAAATAGCCGCCATACGATCCGCCCCAGAGACCGATCCTCTGGGGATCAACATCCTGACGACTGCGCATGTATAGTCCCGCACCAAGCACATCCTGAAACTCACTGCCGCCAGTCGCTCCATAGTTCAGCGCTTCTCGAAACTGCATTCCGTAGCCGATACCGCTGCGATAGTTTACGGACAATACAATGTAACCGTGGTTCGCCAGATACTGATTCATCGCATAGGCGTTTCGGTAGTAATAATTGTAATGCCAGCCTAGCAGCATCTGCCGGCGCGAGCCGCCATGAAAAAACAATAACGCAGGATGAGGTTTCGATCCGTCGAGATTTGTAGGTAGAAACAATTGCCCGTGAATCTTTAGCCCGTCGGCGCCATTGAAGGTTACCTGGCGTGGTTCGACGAGTGAGGTTTGAGGAAACTCAGACGGAATCGTATCTGGTGCGAGGTCCTGCACACTGCCCGAACCGATCACGATCGCGGCCCGCTCAGGCCTGCGTGCGTCTGAATGCAGAAACGCCACGCTACTTCCGTCACCCACAATAACAGGAGCCCATTCGATACTGCTGCCCGATGTTATCGCTTGCGGCGGGCGGCCACCCCCCGGTGCTACGCGCCAGATATGACGGCGATCGATATCGCCCTGGTTCGACGAGTAGACGATTGCCCTGCCGTCAGAGGGCATGGAAACGTGCTCGACTTCAAATTCGCCCGGCGTCAGCAACGTCGCTTTCTGTCTCTCGGATCCCGCGGCAGAAACAGAATAGAGATGTGTCCATCCATCTTTCTCCCAGGGAAATACGATGTGATTGTCCGCCGACCAGAGGAGCTGATCGTCACTGACTAAACCGCGAAACACGCTGCCCGGGCCTTCGTCGGCTTTCCACAGCTCGCGGGCTGCTCCCGTTTGTGCGCTTGCAACTCGAATGGTCCATGGTCGTCCTTCGCGCCTGGGACCGAAGGCTGATGACTCGCGCGTTGTTGGCACGCGAATAAACGCCAGTTGTTTACCGTCGCGCGACCAGATGGGCTCGCTGTCGCGATCGACACTGGGATCCAGATACCGAACTTGCTTTCCGAAGCTCCCGGAAGTCAAATCGAAGACGCCGATAAAACTATGGTCTCCGCGGGCATTGACGAAAGCCAACAGCGTACCGTCGGGTGAAAGGTGCAGCGAGCTGCTACGACCTTTTGTCTGAATCAATAGCGCCGGCTTTTCACTGTGATCGAGCTTCGCCTGCCAGATGTCTCGCTTGTTGATGTAGATAATAGCGTCGCCTTTCGGCGCAATGACCGCAGAATGGCCCTCGGCCAATTGCTGCGGTTGTGCGCCGGTGAGCGTTACCATCCAGACCAGTTGCTTGGGTTCTTCAGAGTTACTGCGAGGATTTGGGTTTTCGCCAAAGCCTTCGAGATCACCGCCGCGCGTGTAGATGATCGCGCCGGCGTCAGGCGTCCATGAGAGTTCGCCGATCTCTGTGCCGTCGTCTTCCGTGTACGAGGTCAATTGTCTCCCCCTGTACGCAGGCGGCTCAGCGATCCAGATATTACGCGCCCCCTTCGCGTTTAACACCCAGGCGACCTTACCGCCGGCTGACGAAGCGACGAGGTCAGATGGGAAGGGCGCGCTCATTACTTGTTCCAGCGTGAACGTGGCTTGAGAGCTTGCCGGCAGTGCCGACCCGATTAAAAGACCAAGGGCGCATAAAACCACACAGACAAGAAGTGATTTTTTCAATTGACGCTCCTTTTGCTTTTGAATGATTTTCGAGATGCAGAAAGCGGGCAGATTATAGCGCGGTAATCGAAAATGTGACCCCTTGCGGGTCAACATCAATGGCATAGATTCATTCAACTTTCGCGGCTGGGCTGTTGGTTGCTTTTGCCAGTGGTTGCATCTGGCGCGCAGCATCATTGATAACTTCCAGAGTGGCGCTGTTCAAGATAAAGACATCGGCAGACGGTACGCTGCCAAGAAAAACCTGGACGTCGGGACTACTCATTCGCGTCAGCGACGCAATAAGTGCATCGTTGCTAAAGTAGCGGCGGCCGCGCGCAAGTATTACGAAATCGCCTTCGGACAGTTGCTTCAAAGCCTCCGGATCCGAGAGGGACATGCAAACAAGGTCGGACCGCTTTGCGCGCTGAGCATAGTAAGACGCCACCAGGGGACTTTCACTCGCCACGTGTGCTCCGGGCCGGGCCCGTCGCGAAATCTCAGTTATTACGTCTCCTACGCTGGCGTCGTAAAACTCATCATGCGGAAAATAGTAACCAACACGGGCCATTCCTCCGGCCAGACTGTTGGCGTACAGTCGAAAGTGCGGCGCAGCCCTGGCAGAGACAATTAGTGAGGTTGTGATAACCACCCCTGCCAGCGTTGCGGGCAAATAGTTCCGGACGCCTTCAATCCAGGTAAACGACGACAGTCGCTCGGCTAGCCGGCGACCCAGAAACTGGATCCCAAGCGCCGAAGTGATCAAAATCGCTGGCAGCACAGTTGTGTAGTAGCGCGTGAACTTGCCTCCAAGAAAACTGAAAGCGAAGAACCAGAAGAACAACCAGAAAAGAATGAAATAGCGTCCATCACCGAGTTTGCGACGGAATAGCAAGGGAAGCCCAACTGCGAGTCCAGCCAGAGTCAGAAGTGGCAGCTTGATGAAGGTAAACACGACATAGAAAGTAGGCGGGATACCCCGGAGCCACGCGTCGAAGCCATTGCTGTAGAGTTTCCCCATGAATTCATAACTGTCGTGGCCGATCCTCTTGGTACTGGCAAACACGCCCATTTGGTGCCAGGTTTCCGACAGCAGAATCGTTGGGCTCAAGATAAGAAATACTAATCCCACGATTGTGAAGAAGATGAGCATTTTCTTCTTTCCCAGTCGCCAGCGAGTTTCAGGAAGACCCTGGAATACCCAGTAATAGCTAAGGCTGATTGCAGTCAGGTGAGGCACGTACTTAGACGCGACCATCGCGCCATAGGCTGCGGCTGTTGCCCAGTAGTAGGGATTGGGATTGTGGTTAGTACTTTCCGCGACGCGTTGGCCCCGCAGCCAGAACACATTTGCCAGCAGAAAGAAGAAAAGTAGAAAGGTGTCTTCCTTTGCAATGCGGTTGAACCCCATTGCATTGGGATCGAAAGCCCAGAGTGCCGCGGCAATGAGTGCGACCTCAGAACCAAACAATTCAGAGGCGATCAAATAGATGAGCAACGCCGTACATGCGCCGAGTAGAGCGCCGGGTAGTCGCAGAGCGGTTTCAGGTGGAATGTACTCTGCGGGATGGGAGGCAACAAGAGAGCTATTGTTCCACTTCTCGGCGACGATGACGCTGCCCGCTTGCAGCGCTTTCATGAGCATCGGATGCTCGCCGTTGGCGCCAGTCAGGCCTCGGGCCCGGTAATCAGCAACGGCGTTGAGTTTATTAAGTTCGTCTTCACCGAAGCCTTCCACGCTCAAACCCGAAACGCGAAACGCAAAACCAGCGATTATCAAGACGGCGAGGGCCGCAAATACGAGGGTTTTACTCGCGGACAGAACTCCACCACCGGTAAACAGCTCGGGTCTCAAACCCGCGGTAATGATTGCATCGGCTCGTGCGGACAATTCTGTTCTCTTTAGATCCGATTCCTCAGCAAATCGCTTGTTCACTGACCCTTTGCTGACCACATTCAAGCTGCCTCCTTGTTAGATTGCCTTCGGTGAAATTGTGCCACTTAACAAAAGTGGCAAGGTTAACCCGATTTTCTGGCTGGCGCAACTCTGTTGCACCGCGAGGGTCCCCCACCGATCGTCCAGCCCCGAATGTGCGATTGTGCGATTAGAACTAGACTCGTTTTTTGAGGCAATCGTTTAGTACCGCCACGCCAGCAGCTTGGTTGATATCGCTTGCAATTCCCCGGAAGATGCTACAATATTTTCGCCGCATTCATTGGCTGGACCGTTATCAGGAATTTAAGCCCAGCGAGCTTGGTTGGTGCCGATAAAAAAAAAGCACATACCGGCGTAACTATCATTCATGTGTTGAACGATCATCGCGCGGAAACAGCGATCGCTAGTTTTGTCTTAGTCTCCGCATCGCTCCACACACCAACAGAAAGGAACGAGCAATGGCCGAAACCCAGCAGAACCTTCCGACAGGCACAGACGCGCCGGCTTTTCGTATAGATCAAAAACTTCATCAGATACTTTATAAAGCGCCGGCAAGAGCGAAGCTCGAGCCGAAGCCGGAAGAGGTTCTGCCTGAGCCCCCTTACCCGCAGCATCCCGATCCAAAGGAGATGACCAACCGCGAGTATCTAACGCTGAATGGCATCCGCACCTGGAAGACCTGGGGGTCGCCTTACTTTAAGTCACGCTGGCATAGCACCGAGTTGCGTCCCATCATTCCCTACCTGTTCACAGAGTGGAAGTGTAATCTGGATTGTCACTACTGCTGGTCTTACAACAACGCCGTCAAGGGGATGACGGAAGATGTCGCCAAACGCTCAATCGACTGGTTGCACTCGATGGGTTCTCGCGTGCTTGCGTTGATGGGTGGTGAGCCGTTACTGCGGCCGAAGTTCATTCACAAGATTGTCTACTACAGTGCGAAGAAAGATATTTTTGTGTACCTGCCAACCAATGGACGGCTGATGAAGCCGGATGTAATTGACCGACTCGGCGATGCCGGCCTCGCCACGGTCAATCTCGCGGTCGACTCCGTTAAGGATCGCAAGTCTCTGCCGAAGGCTCTGGAACCCATCCGGCCTTACTTCGATTATCTGGTTAAGCGCCAGCGTTATTACGGCTACACAGTAATGTTCAATATCAACATTTGTCATAACAACATTGACGATGTGAAAGAACTTACTGAAATTGCTCACGACAACGGCATCGCGACTGACTATCACATCAACGAAACGCCGATGACCGAGCAGACGCATTTCAAACATCTCAATGAGAACCAAACATATCTGACGCCGGACGATTGGCCGAAGGTCGATGCCCTGCTCGACTACCTGAACGACAAGCGTGTCAACGAGGGATATAAGATGGTGAATCCCATTCAGCACATGGAAGACATGAAGCTGTTGATGCGCGGCAAAGTTCCACCATGGCAATGTCGCGCCGGCCAGAATTCCCTAATTATCCGCACCGACGGTACGCTGGCCCCTTGTTTCCCAATGTATTCTGCGACTCATGATTGGGGAGTCGTTGGGGATCACAAGTTTGACGTGAACCAGCTAGACGAGATGAAGAAGGATTGTACGAAGCATTGCCTGTCGACTTGCAACTATATTTTGGGTTATTGCTACGACACGATGCGCGTTATCACGTGGGTGGCCAAACAAGCCAAACACGGCTTCAAGGGTGTCAATAGCTTCTAAGATCTGTTTGTCTAGTTTGCGAGAAAGCCGGAGTTGCTTTGTGCGGCTCCGGCTTTCTGTTGGTGCGGGGTCGTCGGCTCAACCAGTGCCTCAGGCGCCAGTTGAGCTGTGCATTCTTAGATCTAAAGTTTGTAAAGTCTGATGGCGTTCTCTCTGAGGACCATGCGGGCCAGTTCAAGGGCGCGTTCGTGGGTAATCTCGCCATCATTTATCATTCCCGTAAGCGCCAGGGCCAACGCCTGTCTGGCACTGGTGTTGGAAAGCCACGCCAACTCCGGCCAGTCAACTGCCCGCCCAAAAGAAAATGCATCGGTGCCGAAAAGGACCTTGTCCGGATAAGCCTCGAGCCAGTTGCGCAAGACCTCGCTGAGCGCCCGAGGATAGAGGAAAAACGTCTGGGCGGAAAAGTCAGCATATACATTTGGCTTGCCAAACATTGATGCTGTTTGTCGTGTGAAGGGGTAGCCGCCGTGAACGAGAACGAAGTTTGTTCTTCTCAGCGTTGGGTCATTGAACACGGACTCGAGCAGAAGTGGGTTGCTCCCAGTCGCGCGATAATAGCCGCCTGCGCCATCACTCGCGTGAAGGTGAATGGCCAATCCCAGGCGCCCGGCTTCACGCGCGATGTAATAGAAGATGTAATCCTGGAGCGCCTTGTAATCGCTCGCTGCAGGTTCGCCGCCCTGCACGTAACGCAAATAGACTCTCCTTGCCGTGGCCTCGTCCGCCCTGGCGAAGTCAAGTAGGCGCAAATAAGCGGCTTCAAATTTTAGGGCCATCACTCCATTCTGTTTCTGGCGCTCGATGGTTGGCGTAACGACCTTCGACAAGTATTGATCGAGCGTTAGTGGCAACGCCTTCAATCCTGACTCGGCCAGATAGCGACGCAACAGCCGTTCTTCTCCAGGATAAAACCCTGAGTAGTCGGGATTTGATTTCCTGGCGGTCTCATTGCTCAAGGGAAACAGGAACGCGTCGACAAAAGAGACCCAGCGAAACTGCGGCCCGGTCAGGCCGCGCCCCATTGCGACGCGGTTGGCAAACATGATCTGGATGTTGAGACGGTCAAGCACCCAGGCCGGAAAGTTTTGACCTTGTTCATTCAGCACTTTCTTTTTTAGTGCTAACAACCCCTGCACATGGTCGTCAGCCATGTCGTTGAAACTGTAGTTGTAAAGCTGCTTCCACGCGCCGATAAATTCCGCATTGTTCGGATTAAGGCGCAGAGGAAGCGGGAACGGCTCTATTGCATCGAGGGGCAAAGCATCGAATTCGTCATCAGGCTTGTCGACCTCGGCCACGTAGCGCAAGGGATGGGCGTGGTTATCAATCGCTTTGATCTTATTGATTTCAGCAAGGAGTTGGGGATCGGCGTTGGTTTGAGCCGCAGTTGCGAGCGGGGCAGGGAGCTGCGGGAATAGAGCGAGCAACAGGAGTATCAGGAGCAATGCAACAAAACGCGCGCCTCGAGTCATTTAGTGTCCTCCGGTGGAACCAACGATTGAACTTACTCGAGAAGGAGTTATATCAGAGCTGTCAACAAAAACATTCGAGGCAACCCGCGGCGCGGAAGAAGGCAGAGGTAAACCACGGGCAAACGGGCAGCCTCACTCGAGGATCCCAGAGCGTTGTTTGGATTCTATTTTCTATACCCCTTTCAGGACTCGGAGGTCCGTCGTGCTGGATTCAGGGGCGGCGCGCTTGGCAACTTCTGCCGCCCGGCTGTCGCTAGTTGAATTCCAGCGCGGCAATGCGATAAGGTCATGGCCCCATTTGGTCGGTTCAGTGCTCGATCCTAGTGAACATGTCTGCCAACTCCCACACACAAGCGGAGCCGCAGTTAGCCAGGCGCCTGGGCTTGTTCGACGCCACCATGATCGTGATGGGGGGCATTATTGGCTCTGGCATTTTCATCAACCCTTCCGTAGTCGCACGCCAGGTCGGCACGCCGTTCCTGATCTTGGGTGTGTGGGCGCTCGGTGGTTTGCTGGCGCTGGTTGCCGCTTTTATCTGGGCGGAACTCGCTGCCTTGCGGCCCGAGGTTGGCGGACAGTACGCTTACCTGCGCGAAGCATTTCATCCGAGCGTAGCCTTTCTTTACGGTTGGGTGTTGTTGCTGGTGATTCAGACTGGTGGCATGGCAGCTGTTGCGGTCACCTTCGCCCGTTATTTTTTGGAGTTAACACCCGTGCCGTTGACTGACTCGCAATTGGCCGTCATCGTCCTCGCAAGTTTGACGGCGATCAATTGTATGGGTGTGCGCAGTGGCAGCACCGTGCAAAGCGTGTTGATGGTATTGAAGATTGTTGCCATAGTCGCGCTCGTGATCTGCGGATTCCTCCTCATTAATCCCAACGCCGGCTTCACGGCAAACAGCGGTCAATTGTTAGACCGGCCACCCTCGTTTGGTCTGTTGACAACGGTCGGTGCGGCGATGGTTCCAGTGCTATTCGCGTACGGCGGATGGCAAACGTCAACATTCGTAGCGGGCGAGATAAAAGAGCCACAAAAAAATTTGCCGCGGGGACTGATCATCGGAGTCACCGGCGTGGTGCTGCTCTATCTGGCGGTGAATCTGGTGTGCATTCGCGCCTTGGGAACGTCAGGCTTGGCCACAACAACGGCGCCAGCCTCTAATGTAATGAGGCTGGCGCTTGGCGACTTTGGTGCTCACGCCATCGCCGCGGGCATCGCAATTTCAACCGCCGGGTTTCTCAGCCAGAGCATGCTGACAGCGCCGCGAGTCTATTTTGCGATGGCCAAAGACGGTCTGTTTTTCAAAAGCGTTGGTGCGTTGAATTCGCACACTCGAGTCCCGGTTGTAGCAATAGCACTCCAGGGACTGCTCGCAATCGCGATTGCCTTGTGGGGTCGCTACGAACAGATTCTCAACTATGTTGTGTCGATGGATTTCATCTTCTTTGGCCTGACGGCTTCCTGCATTTTCGTCTTTCGCAGCCGCGAACGGCCAGTGGATGTGTCGGTGGGTTCACATACGCGCATCACACGCGTACCCGGGCACCCAATAACGACAGTCTTGTTCGTAGCGACTTGCTGGCTTGTCGTAATCAACACAATCTATCGATATCCCAGCAACACACTGATTGGGATGGCAATTCTAATTGCCGGGATCCCCGCCTACCTGTTTTGGCAGTGGAGGAATCCGAGGGGGACAGGGAATGAGCAGGACGAATCGAGAGCGTGACACGATGGGTTCGGTTTACATGAATTGGGCCAAGACAAGCTCACAGGCACGATTCAATCTGGCTACGAGCGGCCTCGCAAACCTGCGCTTGCGCGATCTGCGTGTTGTGCTCGACGACCTGGAGATTACCGACGGAGGTTATGGCTATGAACCATTGAAACGATCACTGGGTGCGAGATATCGAATTGGCACTGACTGCATCGTCACGGCTGCGGGCACCTCCTTCGCTAACCATCTCGCCATGACTGCATTGATAAATCCGGGAGACGAGGTACTGGTTGAGCATCCCTCCTACGAACCGTTGCTCGCAGTTGCTCGTTATCTCGGGGCGGACGTAAAACGGTTTTCGCGCAGGTTCGAGGACGGCTTTCGGCTCTCGGCGGAAGAAGTGGAACGAAAGGTCGGTCCGCGGACGCGTCTGATCGTGATTACAAATCTGCATAATCCGAGCGGGATCCTGACCGACCAAGAAACGATACGCGACGTAGGACAAGTTGCGCGCCGCGTGAACGCCCGTGTGTTGGTCGATGAAGTCTATATCGAAACGCTATTTGAAGATGCGCCCAGAACCTCTTTCCACCTCGGGAACGAGTTTGTGGTCACCAGCAGTTTGACCAAGGCTTTTGGGTTGAGTGGTTTGCGCTGTGGGTGGGTCTTCGCCGAGCCCGAGCTGGCGAGACGCATGTGGCTGCTCAACGATCTTTTTGCGGCGACTCCGGTACATACTGGGGAGCGTCTCAGCGTGATTGCCCTGCAACAAATCGAGGAGATTGCCGAACGCGCCCATGCTTTGCTGGACCGAAACCGTAAGCTCCTGAATCAGTTTCTCGACTCGCGTGTTGATCTCGAGACAGCCCGACCTGAATTTGGCACGATCATGTTTCCCCGTTTAAAAGGGAAGAGAAGCGCCGACCATCTTTGTCAGCTGCTGCGGGAGAAGCACGAAACGTCGGTTGTACCCGGTAGGTTTTTCGAAATCCCGGAACACTTTCGTATTGGTCTTGGCGGTGATTCTGACAGCTTGGAACAAGGACTGGAGCGACTCGGCGACGCGCTGGATCAACTTGTGTCCGATAAACCTTAAAGTTTATCGGACATTTAAGATTTCGTGCGTAACTCTTGGAGCACGAGCCAGTCATATAGTTGTTCGGCACCTTCAACTCCCACAGCCTCGGTCGTGATCTTAATCGGCGGGCCATTGGGCCAATTGTCCTTCTTCATCATCGGACCACCGACTGCCTTGTAGTACACCTTCCCTTTAAAAGCCTCCCGACCGGTGCCAGGCTCAAAGGTGAGCACGCGAACATTGAGGTCCGGCGAATTCAAAATAATCGTGCCGTTTTGAAAACTATCGATGTCAAACTGAAGTAACACAACCAGCGCTTCTTTTTCAGTCTTGGCGCGCGCAATAGCTTCGCTGCGTTTGAGATTACCGGCGGAATTGACCGTGACGTTTGTGAATTCACTCAGGCGTTTCATGAAACTGCCGAGTATTCCATCTTCGCTGGGCAGGCGCTTGGAGGTTGGCTCTTTGGCCACGATGAGCGTGACCTTGCGATCCAGCTCTCTTTGGCCCGGTTTCGTTACGACACTATTGTTTTCGGTCGTTGTTTGGGAGGCAGTTGGAGTCTGTGGCTGAGGTTTGGGAGCACGTCTGCCGGACTGTGCAAGGGCCTGCGTGGTTAGCAACAGCAGCACACCGAAGACCGACAGTCTGCCTATTCTGCGGAAGCTTTCCTGCATGTCGGGCAATGAGAGCATTTTCAGGCTTTCATCTCCAGGAGTGCTTCCTTAGAAGCCGTCCTTCGCCGACAAGGTTGCGTGGGTTTTTGTGTCCACAATTTTCAACCTTGTTTTTCACGCTAGTGCTTTGATTGCTTCGCGAGCGTAGTACGTAAGTATGATATCGGCTCCGGCGCGTTTGATGCTGGTAAGAGTTTCCATCATGGCGCGGTGCGCGTCGAGCCAGCCTTTTTGTCCCGCGGCTTTGATCATCGCGTACTCACCTGAGACGTGATACGCCGCAAGTGGGCAATCGAAGCGATCGTGAACCATTTTCAAAACGTCCAGATAGACGGTTGCCGGTTTGACCATCAAAATGTCGGCGCCTTCGGAGTAGTCGAGCTCTGCCTCACGCATTGCTTCGCGAGCATTTGCCGAATCCATCTGATATGCGCGCCGATCGCCAAATGCCGGAGCGCTCTCCGCTGCTTCTCGAAAGGGTCCATAGAATGCCGAGGCATATTTCACGGCGTAGGCCATGATTGCCACGTGCTCGAATCCTGAATCGTCGAGTGCTTCGCGAATGGCTCCCACCTGGCCATCCATCATAGCTGAAGGTCCGACAACGTCGGCACCGCTTTTCGCCTGGCTCACGGCCGTGCGGGCCAGTAGTTCGAGCGATTCATCATTCAGAACCTCGCCACCACGCACAACGCCGCAGTGGCCGTGCGAGGTGTATTCGCACAAGCAGGTGTCGGCAATGATAACCATCCCAGGCGTCGTCTCGCGGATGGCGCGTATTGCCTGTTGCACGACGCCGTCTTCGGCATAGGCGCCTGAAGCAATTTCGTCCTTTGTCTCGGGCAGGCCAAACAGAATCACACCACGAAGACCGCCCTCGTATGCCGCGTCCACCTCTTTGGTAACTTCGTCAACCGAAAGATTGTGTACGCCAGGCATGGACGATACTTCGCGGCGGATCGCATGGCCGGGACAAACAAATAGCGGGAGCACAAAATCGTCGCGAGACAGCCGAGTTTCGCGTACGAGAGAGCGCAGCGCCTCACTTTTTCGCAGGCGACGCGGACGATGGATGAAATTGGACACGTGGTGCTGTACCTCTACTTGTCAATGGATTGAAGTTTTTACTTTGTCTGTAAACACTACCAACGATGGTAAGCCGGATGTCCCGGCTTCACCGCCACAAAGGTCCCGCGACACATAGCGCAAACCTTGTCGTGCGCAATTAGCTCGCCTTGCACTACGGCGCGATCCTCAGTTGACTCGACGACGCGGGCAATAAGACTTATAAGTCTATCGGTTGGGGTCGGACGCAGCAATTTGATTGCATATTCTGCTGTGACAGTGCAAGGCGGATGATCCAGCCTGGCTTTGTGCATTAGGTGCCAAGCGGCTGTCCAGTTGCAATGACAATCGAGCAGCGTACCAATGATTCCACCACTCAGCATTCCCTGGAACGCTTCATACTCTGGCCGCGGTTGCCACTTGGCAACAACTTCTTCGCCGGCGGGAAAGCTGCGAACATGCAGACCATTCGCGTTAGCGGGGCCACAGCCAAAGCATGCGAGATTGGGTGCGTACGTTTCTTGAATGCTTTTATCGGACATGCTTGCGAAATGAACGCGTCAATTTCTTTGAACGCAGTAGCTTTCGGCTTAGCGCTTTGAGCTTAGGATTATGAGCTTAGCACTTTGAGCTTTGTACTTTGAACTTTGTACTTTGTTTTCTTGCCGACGGGCCCAGGGGAGCCGTAGATATTCGGTCCCATAGAAACACAAAGTACAAAACACAAAGTACAAAGTTCAAAGCACCAAGCACCAAGCACCCAGTTCACTTACTGACTTCGCGCCTTCGTAACTCCTGCCGCAACTTGAATCGCTGGATCTTTCCCGTCGCTGTGTAAGGCAGTTCAGAAACAAAAACGTACTTCCGCGGTTGTTTGAAGCGGGGTAGCCCCGCAGCCGCCAAAGCCCGCAATTCCCGCTCCAACTGCGCGGAGCCGGATTCACCACCGGATTCTACATCCTGCCTTACCACAAACGCACACGCGCAGGGAAGCTGGTCGGAATCAAAATCTTCGACCACGGCGATGCGACCTACACCCTCATGCCGTAACAACACGCCTTCCACTTCCACGGGCGACACCCATTGTCCACTCGACTTAAAGCAGTCATCACTTCGGCCCATGTGATACCACCACCCTTCACCGTCGCGGCGATAGAGGTCACCGGTCCGCACCCAACCGTCCACAAAGGTTCGCGCAGTTTCTTCGGACCTTTGCCAGTAACCCAATGCGGCGCTTGCGCCTTTTACCCAAAGATTGCCTGCCACTCCTGCAGCCGTTGGATTGTCGTGCTCGTCGAGAAGCTGTCCTTCGTATCCCCTCAGCACTTTGCCGCTGCTTCCATAGCGGGCCTCGTTTTCATGATTAGAGATAAACATGTGCAGCATCTCTGTCGAGCCGATGCCGTCCAACACCTCGACCCCGAATGTCGTTTCCCATTCCTCCCCCAACTGCGCCGGCAAAGCTTCGCCAGCCGACACACAAATACGCAAGCTCGAACAATCGAGTGGCTGTTCGCGCTTGTGGTGTTCGAGCAGTAGGTTAAAAACTACAGGGACGCCGAAAAGAACTGTGGGCCTGGCATCACGGAAGATCTCGCTGATGACTATCGGAGTTGGTTTTTTCTGACAGAGAATGGTGGTCGCGCCGTTTAGTAACGGAAAGGACAAACTGTTTCCCAGGCCATAGGCGAAGGGCAAACGTGAAGAGGAAAACAGCCGGTCTTGAGAACTGAGGTGCAGCACCTCGCGACAGAACGTTTCATTCGTGTAGAAGATGTCCGCTTGCCTGTGGACCGCACCTTTCGGTTCACCTGTGCTGCCCGAGGTGTAGAGAATGAAAGCTGGATCATCAAGGGCTGGCTCAGGAAACTCGGGCTTGTCGAGAGCCAGGATTTCCTCTTGCAGGTCGTGCAACCAATGAATCACTAAACCTGTGCGGTTCCGCCGAAACACGCTTTGTTCGTCTATCTTGCCCCGGGCGACTACAACAATCTTCGCTAAGTGACGCAGTTTTTCAGACACATCTGTCAGCAGGGTGTTGCACAAATCCATCTCAATAATGGCCACACTGGCGCCACAGTCATTGAGAATTGTTCGCTGCTCATCGAGGCGAAGGGCCATGTTGATGGGAACGGCGATTGCTCCCAACGAGCAGGTGGCGATGAACGCTTCGATGAATTCAGGAGAATCATGCAGCAGGATGGCTACGCGGTCTGTTTTTGCAGCACCCAAAGCGGCTATTGCTTTGGCCATCGTTAAGGTCCGTTCGCGCAGTGTGTCGTAGCTGATCGAAACCTGGCCATAAAGAATGGCCGGTGCTGATTGCGCACGGTGTTTGAAGATGGCCTGAAACAGATTCATCGGTTAAGAAATGGGGAAGTAATTCGGGAGCGATGTTCGCTTGTTTACTTCATTCACACCGCGGCTTTAAGAGGTTGTGTGAAAACTCCAGAGACTGCCATAACATCACGAGGAAGTATGCTGAAAGCGTTGGCTAATTCCAGCCCATGGTTGCTGCAACCCTGGGGCCTCCTTCCACCTATTACTAATCGCGAACTCTGAAGGAGTTCGCAGACGGCGCCTGTGCAGCCATTCGCCAACGCTTTCAGCGTTACCATTCCTTGGTACGTAACTCCCAGGGTTGCTGCAACCCTGGGCTGGAACTAGCCAACGCTTTCAGCGTTATTCGTCGCACGTTGGCGTTTTCACAGAGACCTGTTAAAACTCAGCGATTGCTAGGCTATGCGTAAACGCCAGCTCGAGGGAATGTATGTCGGCCATAGACTTAAATTCAACCGAGTAGCGGAAGACACATGGTGTAGGCGGTGGCCTCGAACCGGACTCGGGAAATCCGACCGTCCGGGATCATTGGGGGGCTCTGGGAAACACAACTTGGAGGAAGGCAAACTGACCCATTACCCCACAAAGAAAAGACTTGACACCACTTCGGTAACAGCAACCACGTTGCGCTTAGGGTCCATGAGATTATAATCAAGCCTCCCATGATTACCAGAACACATCATCGGGGACAAGCAGTTTTCGGGCCCCTTAGAGTCTGTTATCGGGCTAAAGCACCTGTGTGAATGAAAGTCCCGGTAAGAAACGCGTAGGAAATCACCTTGGACTAGTTTTGCGACGTACTCCTTTAGCAAATTGGAGCGTAGAGGATTGTCAAAGTTGGCAGAGAAAGACTTTTCTCCGACAAACTCCCAGCACCTGCGTCCTGCGTCTTCCCCACGAAGTCTTCTTGCCCTCATGCCAGAGAAGGTACACAAATGGGCGATTTGATTACCATCCTGCTCGCACTGGGTATGGTGTTTTTTCTGCTTGCCTTGATCGCAGCATTTGGGCATTTGGTGTGGTTAATCTCTGCGGCGATATTGCGGGCACTACGTGGTTCTGAAAGGAAATCGGCTGACCCGAAACCATCGCCTGGTTGGCGCTGCCTCAACTGCAATTTTGAAACCTTATCAGTTAAAGGTGAATTCTGCGGCGCTTGCGGCTCGCCCAGACCCTCAAGCGTCGTCCTCGAACTCCTGAAAGACCTTGCGGCGTCGGAACGCCAGATAGAACGGTTTCGTCGCTCCGGCAATCTCGATGAAAAGACTTACACAGATCTGAAAGGCCAAATCGAGGCCGAGCGAATCAGACTAAGCTCGCCCGGCAGGGCCAAACAGCCGAGTTCCACAGAACCGAGTGAGGCGACGGCGTCCGTGCATGGAGATCAAAGCACGCAGCCGATCGATCGGCCCCCGGTCTCAGTTACCGAAGAGACTGACCTGCCCATTGCCCCACCAGTTCCGCAGCCGTCAGTTGTCACATCGTCATTTGTTGCTGGCGACGATGAGATCGTGATCGATCCGGTTCCTTCGTTTTTGACAGCACAACAGCGACCGAATAATCCGCTAGCTATTCAAACAGAACCGAGCTTCAGACCAACGCCTCGGCCGCCCCAAAAATCCTTTACGGAAGTGCTCAATGCTTTCATGGAAGAGAGCAACATTCGCTGGGGTGAGATCATTGGCGGTCTGCTGATCATAGGTTGTTCGACAGCACTTGTAGTCAGCCTGTGGGCGGAGATATCGAGTATTCCGGTGTTGAAGTTTTTGATCTTTACTTCGGTGACGGCAGTCCTATTTGGCATCGGTCTCTATACCGAACATCGCTGGAAATTACCCACGACGAGTCGGGGAATATTAACCATCGCTACCTTGCTCGTTCCTCTGAATTTCCTGGCCATTGCCGCGGTCTCTTCAAGCTCGGTCCCTTCCGGCGTCCTGGTAATCGGAAGCGAACTTATCGCGCCCGCCGTTTTTCTTTGCCTTGTCTATTTCGCCGGCCGCGTGATTACTCCTGGTTGCGCACACCTCTTGTCGGCGGGAGTCCTTGGCTCGTCGGTCGGACAATTGCTTGTGCGCCATTTCGCTGCCTCTGACATTGCTCCGTCACGCCTGATCTTGCTCGGCGCATTCCCTCTGATGTGTTACGTGTTGACAGTCGGACTGGCTCTGCGCGCTCACCTGACCGATTGCGAAATTGACGAGAGCGAAACGACGACTGTCTTCACGATGCTCGGCACGATGAGTTTCGCGGCGCTACTGCCCTTTGCTTTGTTGCTTTACAAAACAGGTCCCCTCGGCCTCACGATGATGTATCTCGCACCGCTCGTTACGCTCAGTGGCTTGCCACTGCTCGCTGCCGGGACTGTGTTGTGGCGGCGAATAAACAATAAGAAGCTGGTTGCTTCGCGTACGGCTGGAACAGCGATAGGACTGCTCGGCGTGGCAATTGTTCTGGCAGGAATGTTTCTGGCGTGGCCGAACCCGGCCAGCATTGTTCCTGCCGCTCTACTCAATTTCGCGGTCTTTACTGTTCTCGCCGTGGCCCTCGATCTCCCTTTCGCTCATCTGCTCGGGGCGGGCTGTTTTGGGTTGGCCTATCTGGTGCTGTTTCACGTTTTGGCCGGGCACGCGCCTTGGCAAAACCTGCGTGTGGCTTCACTCCTCGACTTGACGCTTTCTCTTAGCAGTGGACAGGCGCTTGTAGGTGTGTTCGTGCTGTTTGCGATGGCTTCGGAGTGGCTTTCGCGTTTGCGGCGTCGGCTCGATAGCAATTGCTACTTGCTAGCGGCCTGCTCGATCGCGACTCTTAGCCTGTTCCTCGTCAGCTGGTTTGGGCTATCGACGCCGATGGGTCCACATGAGGTTTGGGTCATTTATTCGCTCTACGCGCTGGGTGCGTTTTGGATTGCCTGGAGCCGGAAGCTGGTGCCGTTCGGTTGGATTGGATCGGCGTTGCTGCTTTTCGCATTTGCTCAGGTCTTTGCTCAAACGCTGGTACTCTCGTTTCCCTGGCAGACAGCTCTTCTTGCCCATGCGACCGTTTGTGCCATTGCTGCGATCCTGTGTTCAGGGTACAGACGCACGGGCGTGGTTCGTACGCCGCTCAACTACTCCGCCCTCATCTCGTCTTTTCTTGCCATCGTCTGTTTGCTGCAAGCCGATGCCTGGGAAGTTACGTCGATGCAGGCTGAACGCGTGTTCTGGATAGCGAGTATCTGGCTTGTTCTGTTGTGGCTTAATCGCCGTCGCAGTCTGTTCAATGCTCTCCAGATTGCTCTGACCTGCGGGGCGGTGCTGTCAGTCAAGGCCATGCTGCAGCAGCATGAGTGGTATGCCTATTTGCCACACGCCTT
>Ga0137366_10001442_pt1 | contig 17611 bp, 13 predicted proteins | sample SagtaG_8_FD_104938 | JGI IMG/M metagenome (GOLD analysis project Ga0137366, IMG submission 104938) | Vadose zone soil microbial communities from Sagehorn Ranch, Mendocino, California, USA - Sage1_L_60_16 metaG | ecosystem: Environmental > Terrestrial > Soil > Vadose zone | place: USA...
GCTGAAATCTTTTCAGGTCCACGAAATTCAGTAAGACCGACACGCGATCTTCCGGAATCCCCTCTCGATAAATAAGCCTGTCGCGGCAGGTAAAGTCGACGGCAACGTAACGCAAGACCCGGGGAAAGAGTACAGGCCCTTCCTGCCAATGAATCCAACTGTGGCAGAGATTAATTGCAGGAACGTCTTGAAAATGGAGCAGGGCCATCATCGTTTCCATTTGATGGTGGCCGTGGATGATGTCTGGCTCAACAGCCAGATTGTTCAAGTCGTCAACTACCGGGATCGTGGCGGCGAGTAGTTCGTCAGCAACCTTTCCCAGCAATGTGCTGAAGACGATTGGTGTGTGTCCTCGCCTCAGCAAGGACAGCGCGATGTCACGAACGTATAATTCGGAGCCGGCGTGCTCGGCCAGAGCGTTGTTGGTGATCAGAATTTTCATGACGACTTTGGGCGCTGTCGGACCTTGATTCGCTCATTACGATTCGCGCAGCGCTGTCTGCCCCGTCCGGTGACCGGGCGCCGTGCGCCGAGCCAGTGCCCGAGCCGCCTGTAGTTCCTTCAGCTCTTGTTTGGCAAGCTGCCGCTGCTGCCTCCGATCCTCCGATTTTTCCTTGACCAGAACCGCCCCTACCGCCACGAAAACAAAGTAGAAAACCAATAGCTGCGATCGCTGCCGGTAGACAGTCCCCACATTACCCTGGAAGAGTGAATAAGCCAGCGTGAGCATTGTTGTGAAGAGAACTATCGGAGAGACCTCTCTTAACCGATACCTGATGGCAAACCAGAGGCCCAGCACCAACAAAGGGAATGATATCCACCAAACAATCATTTCCGGTAACGCAAGACTTTGCCTCAGCGATGCCAACTGCCACGGAAAGGGCGCAAATAGCAGGTAAAGAACCCCCATAGGAATTGCCGTTAACGCGCCTTCCGTTGTTCGTACGTCCACATCCTTTCCAAAGCCCGACGCCGCTGTTTGCGAGGCGTCTAGTCTGCTTGTTTGAACGGCTTCCAGGTTTCCATAACGCTCTAATTGCGTACTCGCGGAATGAAGCACGCCAAACCAGGTAAAGGCCAGTCCTATGACCGCAATTGCCACGAACCGGCTCAGGAGATTCTGCGCGTTGACTGACTTCATGCCAATTACAAAAGCTCCTATCACCGACGCAGCCATCATATAGAAGATATAAAAACGTAAACTGAGAATAGCCACGAGACACACGGCCAAAACCGTTACGTAGCGCACATTTACCTTCTCCATTAGCCGCAGTGTCGCTAGTATTGCCAGCGCCAGCGCCAGCACGATGATTCCATCCTTAAGCGCTTGTGACGACCACAGCACCAGGGAAGGATAAAAGCAGGTCAACAAGGCAGCCATACGAGAGACTCGCACATTACTGAAAAGATGTTGCGCGATGTAGTAAATCACTGCCGGAGTCGCCGCTCCCACGGCAGCATTTATGAATTGAATCGCGAGCATGTTTCGTCCGATCATTTCGTATACACCTGCTACCAGGTAAAGCATGCCCCAAGCTCCAGCGCCAGAACTCACAAAACGCTGATAAGCCGCCGCTCCAATAGCATCCCCATGCCATGCCGCCATCAATGCCTGGCCAAATATGTCGTAGGTGTTGGCATCTCCGCCAAAAAAGTCTTCGTAGTGAGCTGCATAGATTATGGCTCCCACCATCAACCTGATCAGCAAGCCAATGCCAAAAAGACGCAGAAGAAAGGTTCGATCCGGGCCTCCCCGCACGAGAAGGATAATTGGCGCCAGAGAGATCGCCGCACAAACAGCCAGCGCGCCAGGAGCCTCGTCCGGAGCGACGAATATTACGCCCGTAGTTACAAGCAACGTCAGAACTACCAGTAGTGCGTTCATACTATTTCTTGAATCTCTCTACCCTCAAATATCTTCAGGCAAATCCTGACGGGTCTTGCGTTCGATCAGAAAATTGTCTTCAGCGTCGAGCTCTCTAATCGGCTTGGCAGGAATACCACCAATAAGTTTACCCTCCTCGAGCAACCGGGACGTAACTACTGAACCGATCCCGACTATGGATCGCGACGGTATGGAAGTACCGGGAGCCATCCGAATCTCAGAACCTACATAAGCAAAGGATCCGATTGTGATTGGCATTGTTCTCTGCCGGTTGTGCGTCCAAAGCGACGAGTTGCGCCCACCCAGAATTGTGCGCCTGCCAATTTCAACGCGATCTGTAAAATCTATCTTGTGGCCGGTCGTTACGATACTACCATCACCCAGAAGAAAGGTGGGATCGGTCTCGTTGACTACGTCAGGATCGGGAATCGAGTTGATCTCATTCATCCTGATAATCTCGGAGTAGCGTCCTAATCTAACTTCATCACCGCCGCGAATAATGTTTAAGTGTCCGATACGGACGTGATCGCCGATAGTAAGCTTTCCCACGCGCGTAATAACATTAAGGTGACCGATTCTCACATCATCTTCTATCCTACATTCACCCGCATCAATGAGGCTAAATCCAATCCGCACGCGTTTACCGATGCGATATCCAAAGAACAACTGATAGAGCGGTCGCGTCAGAACCAACGGTAACAACGCGAGCAAAGCCAGCATCAGGTACCGGGATCTACTTGTTCTTTGCATCAGCGCTCGCGATTCAAAACCACTCGGCCAGGGCTTCTGTTGACTCTCATCGCACCAGCTGCCGGCTCTCCAGCTCAGCCGTAGCTTGCTCAACCTGATCCTCTGCTGCCTGTGCTTGCACCCACGAGAGTAATTCCGGAATGCCCTGCTCGAGCGTAACCTTCGGTTCGTACGCCAGTACTGAGCGGGCTCTTGAAATATCCGCGACACAATGGCGTATGTCTCCCTCACGATACCTCCCGACAATCTCGGGTTCAATCTTCAGGCCCAGTCCCACTGAAAGCAAACGATTCACTTCCTTTATTGAAGTTGCCCTTCCGGTTCCTACATTCACCGCCTGATAATCAGCCATATGCGTCTCCATCGCGAGAAGGTTCGCCTGCACTATATCGCTCACGTGCACGAAGTCGCGCGTTTGTTCTCCATCTTCGAATATCATCGGACTTTTGCCATTCAGCAGACGGGCCGAGAAGATAGCGCACACACCGGTATAAGGATTAGAGAGCGCTTGCCTGGTACCATAAACGTTGAAATAGCGCAAAGCTACCGTTGGTATGCCGTAAGATCGACCCACGACAAGACAGAACTGCTCCTGGTCCTGTTTGGTAACTGCATAGACGGAAGTCGGAAAGAGCGGCTTATCTTCACTCGTCGGAAGCGGGAACAAGGTTTTCCCGCATCCATCGCATTCCAACTCCCAACGACGATCGAGCAGCTGGGCCGACGAGCGCAGTTGCGGTGAGACCTCGCCACACATCGCGCAGCTGTAAGCACCTTCACCATAGATCGACATGGAAGAAGCAACTACCAACTTCTTGACCTGCTCCTTACAAGCGAGAATTGCCTCGAGCAATACGGCAGTTCCAAGATCATTAGTGCGAACATAGCGTTGAATCTCATACATCGACTGGCCCACACCAACCTCAGCAGCTTCGTGAAAGACCATGTCAATTCCTCGTAGGGCCTCCTCGACGGCGGCTTGGTCGCAAACGTCTGCGCGGATAAATTCAGCGGCGGGATTTAAGTAGGAAGGTGGCCTCTTTTGCCCGTGGACCTGTGACACTAACGAATCAAGTATGCGCACTCGGTGTCCGCGTGTTAAGAGTGCATCTACCAGGTGGGAACCGATAAAACCTGCCCCACCAGTGACCAGCACATTTATTTTTTCCAAAAGTCGTTCCTCTTTTCGTGTGGCTAAACCCTATTCTTAGTTGCCCTCGAACGAGACGGCAACTGAGTTTCTACCGCAACACTCTCGTCACGCAACACCGATCTAAATATGTCGTGAACCTTAGGCGCTTGTATCGTAGCCGAATACCCCTGCTCGACAGTCCTGCGTCCAGCTCGACCCAGCCGCTCCCGCAACTCCGCGGAACGTAACAATCGGCTCAACTTTTCCACCCATTCCTCTTCGGAACCCGCTATGAAGCCGTTTTGATCATCGTGAATAACCTCTGTGTTGACACCCACAGGCGAACAAACAGTGGGAATACCCAACGCCATGAACTGCAGAGCCTTGAGAGCACACTTGCCCTTGCTCCAGGCATCATCCGGCAAAGGCATGATGCCGATGTCGATCGGACTCAAATCTGTAATCTCGGTGTTGGCTCGCCAGGACATTGCCTCCACTTCAATGTTGTCGAGACTATAAGCAGGCGTGCCAATCACTCGTAAACGAAAAGGCTCCAGCGCGGCAAGCTTCCGCAGCGCGCCGCGCAACGTATCGAGATGCTGAACAGTGCTATAGCTACCCGTCCAGCCAATTACCGGCGGTCGCGACTCTGTTTTTGTCGCCGCTTTGTACTTGTAAGTGTCAATTGTGGTTGGAACGATCGTCACTTGATCGTTAAACTGGCGAGCGTAATCTGCAAGATACGGATTCCCGACCATAACGTGAGCCGCGATTCGGCAAATGGTCTTCGTTTTCGACGCAAATTTGAGATAGCTTAAATAACCATTTGCTGGGCTACGATAAGACACAAAAACCGCATCGTCGAAATCAAAAACAATTGGCACTCCAGTTAGATGAATCAATCTTTCAAACACGGGCGGGCCAAACAGCGCTGCCTCCCGAAAGATGTAGACCATGTCATAATTCTTAACTCTTCTAATCAATGATAACCGCCGCTTTAAGCCGCGGGCGACAAGCTGCAGTTTTCTTCCTATCGTCCCCGACTTGTAGAGGAGCGCATGAAGCTCCTCATCTTCAAACGGTTCGTAGGTAATTTCCACGCCCCTTTCTTTGAGCAACGGTTCCCACTGCTCAAGTCGGTACCGCTGGCCTGGAGAGGTGTCGTACAGACTGGGTACTATTGCAAGAACACGCATGATCTGGGTCTATTGGGTACGATTGGGTAGTTCACAATGAGTATCTCATAGGCATCGGTCATATCGGAGGTGGGCCTTCCAACAATGCTCCGTCTAAGGACCGAAGCAATATCTATTCCTGAGACGCTACTCTTCTTCACAAGACTCGGGTGCTCTGGTCGAAAACCTTCTCGTACAACCGCGAATACCGATCGACCCCCACGGTGCGCACGTCGAAGAACTGCTCGGCGACGCGGCGCGTCAATCTGCGTGTGTTCTCTCGGTCGCGCTCCAGACTTTCGATAGCAGACGCGGCATTCGCGTATTCGCCTTCATTGAAGTCACTAACAAGAGCACCGACTTTCTTTTCGGTAACCAACAAGTCAGCATCGCCAATGCCGCGGTTGATGATTAGGGGTAACCCGCAGGCAAGATACTCAGCATATTTTGTTGGCGATGAAGCGAGCTTTGAAAAGCAAGGCTTGATGAACGCCAGCCCGGCATCGCTGGTTGATAGATACGAGGAGACCTCTCGAGGGGCGACAGCCATCACCGTATAGCTGGCTTCAGGAAGATTGCGCTGTTGCATCAAGCTTCTTATTCGCTCATGTTTGCTCGGCGTCAACCAAAGAGCATGCGCGTCGGAACGGCATTTCAGGATAAAGGCAAAAAAATCGGCCATTTGTTCAGTTAAGTACCAGCCGTCAATAGAGCCGCTGTAGACGACTACAAAACGATCGGCCAAACCCAATTCGGTGCGCCGCCGTGCACGATCTTCCTGGCTAAACTTGAACGATTCCAGATCCGCACAGCAAGGAATCACCTCATGAGACACATCATCACGATCCCGAAGACCGTCCCACTCTCTAATGGTTGGCCAAATTGCTTCAGTTAACGTTACCACTCCTTCCGAGGCAGCCAGCGCGCGGCGTTCCATTACTTTCGTCAAACGATAAGGGACGCTTCCCTTGCGCCAGTGATTGGCGTCCACATATTCGTCGGCCATCAGACCACGCACATCAAAGATCATCTTCAGGTTAAAACGGTTCTTCAGGGCCAGCGCTATTGTAGCCGGGATATGACTGCGAGCATGCACCATTTCAATCTGGTTGCCACGAACCAGTCTCGACGCCTGGCGCACTCCGGCAAATACATCGTAAGCAGTTGCCGGCAGCGAAGGCTTTTGATGATAACGCAACCAATGCCACTCAATGCCATCGGACAACAGCTGGCGCTCAAAGTGCTGACATCTTTCTACTCCTTCCGGCTCAAAGGCCTTGCCGCGCTCAAAGCTCAGCAAAGTGAACCTGACACCTTTTTTTGCAAGCTCTCGGAGGTAAGGGAGTACTTGCGTCTGGCCCAATGGATCGAGGATTCCGTTGTAGGAGATGAACAACACACGCCGGCCATCAAGCGCCATCGCTGACCTCCGTGACGGTTTCCCCATGCCAGCGAAAACTATCCTTCAATAACCAGTTGATGGAGCCAATGATCGCAGCGGCGTCCAGGACTGCGAGCAATGGTGTGATAACACACAAACGTTTTAAGTTATGTGTCATCGTCGCGGGATAACAGGAGCGATTTCGCCAGATAGCTACGACTCCCCGGCTCACCAACATGAAAATCCAACACAGGACGGGAAGCAAAAGCCATGGAAGACCCAGGAACACTGCCGGCAGCACCAATAGCGTTAGGATTAAATATCTGCTGATAATGGCCGCCTGCCATTGCCTCCATAAACCCGCGCGGATGTTACTGCGTGAGTAAGCAACAAATCTCTTGAAGGTAGTTGCGAGTGTTGGTTTGATGCTCCAGTAGACGACCGCAAGGGGCTCGAATACAAAGCGAAAGCCGGCGCTTTCCACGCGATTCATGAAAATGAGGTCCTCACCCGAACGAAGGCTTTCCGGGAATCCGCCTACAGCGCGCCACACTTCGCGACGCATCAAGGTCGATGCAATGGAACGCGGGCGAGTGGAAATGCCATTTATCAAAACCGGCGGGGGAAGATAAGTTATCGCCGCGCACTCCTTGAAAAAAGAGTCTGTGATGGGCTCCCAGGAACCATAAACAACATCGAGCGTGTCGTCTTTTTCAACTCTGGAGACGAGCGTGTTGAGCCAGTTTTTCGCCGGCCGAATCCCGGCATCGATAAAACCCAACCATTCGAACTTTGCTTCCGCCGCTGCCAGATTCCTGCCTCGTCCCGGTAGGGCGGCTGTAGCGCGTATCAATCTTATGGGAGCCTGGTTTCGAATGTATTCAGTTATGATCTCCCGCGTCGAATCCGTTGAACCGCCATCTGTTATTACGATCTCGTCCGGCCGGCGAGTTTGAGTGAGCAAGTTGTCAAGCAACTCTCTAATAGAATCCTCTTCATTACGAACTGGGACGATCACACTTATTTTCATTTCGATTGCCGGCGTTCAGCTCGATTGTCCAGTTTCACCTCTGAAAGATTTGTTATCGGCCATTGTTCCAGCCCCACTCAGATTTTCTGAGAAACCAGGCTGGTCTCTTTTGTCAAGCACGCACGTTTCAAGTACGAGGAAATCAATCTCGGTCCGCATAAAACAGCGATAGCTATCTTCCGGACTGCACACAATCGGCTCGCTGCGTACATTAAAACTAGTATTGACAATTACCGGACAGCCGGTTTTCTTTTCAAAAGCCGCGATGATTTCCCAATACAGAGGGTTGGTTTCGCGCCGCACAGTTTGAATTCTCGCGGAATAATCAACATGCGTTACTGCTGGAATTTCCGATCTCTTAACTTTCAGTTTATCGAGTCCCCAAAGCGCTTCTTCTGCACTGGTCATTTTTCTGCGCCGGCCTCCAGCTACGTCCGCTACGAGTAACATGTAGGGACTTTCAGTCGTCAGATCGAACCACTCGGAAACCTTTTCCCGTAACACGCTGGGCGCAAATGGGCGAAAGCTCTCCCGGTGTTTGATCTTAACATTCATCACCCGCTGCATTTCCGGGAGGCGAGCATCGCCGATAATACTTCGTCCACCTAACGCGCGTGGTCCGAATTCCATCCGACCCTGATGTAGACCAATGATTTTTCCCGATGCTAAAAGATCAGCGACAACTTCTGGTAACTCCTTCCTCGAGTATTTCGCATAGGGTAGATTTTTTGAGGAGAGAAACTTCTCAATCTCTTCCTCGCTGTAATGCGGTCCAAGATACGAACCCTTCATCGCATCACCGTATGAAGCTAAGCCGTTAGTCTGAACACTGGAAGAATGCCACGCGCCGGTGCGTTCGGCACTGATCCGAGCCTGACCCAAATATCGGTGCCAAATAGCGAGGCCGATGCCGAGCGCTCCGCCCGCATCTCCCGCGGCGGGCTGAATCCAGATATCCTCAAACGCAACTTCGCGCAAAACTCGCCCATTGGCGACGCAGTTTAGTGCCACTCCCCCCGCCAGGCACAGACGTTTCATGCCGGTCTCTCGATAAACGTAACGCGACATCTTCAACATGACTTCTTCAGTGATAGTTTGAATGCTGCGCGCCAGATCCATCTCGCGTTGAGTGATATGTGTCTCGGGTTTGCGGGGCGGCCCACCGAAAAGCTTATCGAATGCACGATTAGTCATTCGCAAGCCCTGCGAGTAACTGAAATACTCGTGATTCATTCTGATGCTGCCGTCGTCCTTAATTTCCAATAAGTTGTTCCTGATAGCAGCAACGAACCGGGGTTCGCCATACGGAGCGAGTCCCATCACTTTGTATTCCCCACTATTCACCTTGAATCCGGTGTAGTAGGTGAACGCGCTATACAGCAGGCCCAAACTGTCGGGATAGCGCAGTTCTTTTAACAAAGTAATTTCGTTACCTTTGCCGATACCAATGGAGCTGGTGGCCCACTCGCCAACACCATCGATAGTGAGTATTGCGGCTTCCTCAAACGGTGAAGGATAGAACGCACTAGCGGCATGACTCTCGTGGTGATCTCCAAAAAGCAGTTTCCACTTGAACGTCTTTCCTAGTTTCTTTGCTGCCCGTTCATCCAGGTCTTCGGCCGTCTTTGCGAGCTCGGTCCGGATCAAGTCAGGCATCCAAAGCTTTTCGTTAAGCCAAAGGGGAAGGGCTTTGAGAAAGGAACTAAATCCGGAAGGCGCATAGTCGAGGTAAGTTTCCAACAGCCTGTCAAATTTCAGTAGAGGCTTGTCGTAGAATCCTACATAGTCGATCTCATGAGGCCTGATTTTCGCTTCCGCCAGGCAATACCGGACGGCATCGCGGGGAAATCTGTGATCGTGTTTTACGCGGGTAAATCTCTCTTCCTGCGCCGCTGCAACTATCTCGCCATCTACGATAAGACAAGCTGCGGAATCATGATAGAAAGCGGAAATGCCAAGAATACTTACCACTAACCGCTCCAATTCAAAACAGCGAATAAATGAACGGTGCAACGGCAGAGCTTTTTGCGAGCACGAGGAGAACTCCAACCAGGACCAGTGTTATCAGTATTGGCGCCAACCAGTATTTCTTGTTCTCACGCATGAACTCCCAGAGTTCGTTAATTACCTGTAGTTTTGACATCGGGTTCACCTAGAACATTTTTTCGTAGTGGCGACGGTCTCGCTGTCGTTTGGAATAAGGTCTCCAATAAGAATCTCTGTGTCTCACCCGCTGTTTCAAAGGATCCCAGGCCAACAATCTTTTCACTAAACCAATCGGCGTGATCAACAAAAAGAAGACGAGTCCCAGAACTACTCGCGTGTTTATGAATGCAAGTGCTTCCGCCAACAACGTCCAGGCCTTATTCGGAACAACCAGAATCCGGGGCAACAGAAGGCCGCAAACTATTAACAGACCGCCGAGAGGCAGCGTCACGTAAGCGGTGTTTACAAACTTACCTCTGTAAAGCCACCAGCAGCTAAGCAGAGTCAGAATGCATCCGACAATGAGACCAAACTCTCTCTCCGCTCGAAAGGAATATCGGGTCATATGGAAATTACCGTACGCCCTTTTCGGTTTTCACAACGGTCTGACCATTCACCCCCCGATCGAACTTCGCCAGTACATCAACGACGTATCGCTGTTGCTCCTCGGTAATCTCGGGGAAACAAGGCAAGGCAAGTGTTTGTGTGGCAGCACGCTCAGCTTCTGGAAACTGGCCGTTGCTATAACCCAGATAAGCAAAACATTTTTGGAGGTGAAGTGGAACAGGATAGTACACTTTACTGCCGATGCCATGCCGCGATAGATGATTGATCACCTCATCATTTTGCTGACGCGCTCGGACTACGTATTGATGAAATATATGTCGCACTGACGCTCTGACAAACGGCGGGGTGAAGTCAACATTTAGACCCCTCTCTTCCAGGAGCTGGGTGTAGAACGCTGCTTTTTCGCGCCTTGCTTCGGACCATTCGTCCAGATATTGATACTTGACACGCAAAATCGCGGCTTGCAAAGCATCTAACCTGCTATTGATCCCAACTTCGTCATGATGATATTCAGTCGTTCCTCCATGAACGCGTAGTCGTCGCAGACGTTTTGCAAAAACAGGATCATCGGTCACGAGCATACCGCCGTCGCCGGCGCCGCCAAGATTCTTGGTCGGATAAAAACTTAAACAGCCGATGTGGCCCATCGAACCGGCGCGGCGTCCACGGTCTTCGGCTCCTATCGCCTGGGCCGCATCTTCTACGATTAGCAATCCGTAGCGCTTGCCGATCTCGAGCAGAGGGTCCATATCAGCGCATTGGCCGTACAAATGAACCGGCAAAATGGCTCGAGTTTGCGGGGTTATAGCCGCCTCTACCGCTGCTGGATCTATGTTGTAGGTTCGCGGATCAATATCTACGAAACGAGGATGAACCCCAAGCCGCGTGATGGCAGCACCCGTGGCAAAGAATGTAAACGGGGTAGTAATTACTTCGTCGCCCGCTTTGAGGTCGAGCGACATGAGAGCGAGTAGCAAAGCATCCGAGCCGGAGGCGCAGCCGACAGCGAATTCAACGGTGCAGTAATCAGCAATCTCCTCTTCCAAAGCCTCAACTTCAGAACCGAGTACAAATTGCTGTGAATCGATGACGCGCTCGATGGCTTCGAGCAATTGGGGGCGCAAGAGTTGGTGCTGCCCTCGCAAGTCGATTAGCGGGACCTTCATCTAGGTTTCCGCAGTTTCTCCAGGCAGGTCTTCTGGTTTCTCATCGTCGGCGTAGTAACTAGAATAGTAACCGGAGTAGTAATAACTCTGGGTTTCGAGCTTCACATTGTTTAGCACCACGCCAAAGATATGCGCGCCGACATCAAGCAACTGCTGTTTGGCGCGGCGAACGACAGCTCGCGAGCTTCTTCCGCCGTGAACAACCAGCACAACACCATCGACCATGGTCGACAGAATAGACGCGTCTGTAAACGATATTACCGGCGGAGTATCTATGACGATGTGTGCAAAGCGTTCGCTCAGAATGGTCAAAAGCTTTCGCATCTCATCAGAACCAAGTAGTTCTGCTGGATTGGGAGGAACTGGACCAGAAGTCAGGAGTTTGAGGTTGCCATTCAGTTGATAAGTCTGCAGTAGGCCATCAATATCGGTTTCCCCTGAGAGCCAGTTAGTCAAGCCCTTCGAATTCGGTATATCAAAATGAGCGTGCAGCCGCGGTCTTCTCAAGTCGCAGTCCACAATTGCCACTTCGGCGCCTGTTTGCGCAAGCATGAATGCCGTATTGATAGCCGTTGTCGTTTTACCCTCTGACGGCTGACTTGAGGTTACTAATATTGTTCTCGGTGGCTGCCCGGCAGAGGATAACAGTAACGATGTTCGTAAGTGTCGATAAGATTCAGCGATCGGCGAGCGGGCATCGCTAATCATAGCCAGAGCCGTTGTGTTGGCAGGCATAGGTGACGCGGAAGGACCGGCAATCGCGGCCAAGCGCCGATCGCGGCTGGCGGGAATCAAGGCTAACGCCGGCAAGTGTATGTAACGGTCAACGTCCTCGACCGTCTTCACGGTGTCATCAAGGAAATCCAGGAGGAAGGCCAGGCCTATGCCGGCCGCCAAAGACAGAAAGAAGGCAATAATTATGTTCCGCATCCGCTGGGGCCCAACGGGCTCCTTCGGAAGCCGGCTGTAGGTAGAGATCGTGACCTCATTTGATCGGTCTCCGTTAGCGACCTGTAGTTCGCGTTGGCGTTGGAGCAGGGTGTTGAGGTATTGCTTGTTAGTCTCCAGGGCCTGCGTGATGGCCATCAAATCAATCGTGTCGCGTGTCTGCTGTGTTGTCGTTGCCTTCTGCGCATCATATGAGCGACGCAAAAGACTTTCGCGGGTGAGGGCTGCCTCATATCGACGTTGCATGGACGTCAAAATCTCGGATGGCGCTTTCTTGAGTTCCGCCTCCAGACCTTTGAGTTGGGCGTCAATTCTTTTGACTGCGGGCCATTCTGCTGTGTAGGTCACCATGAGAGCCTCGCGCGTTTCTTTAAGAGTCGATATGCGATCTCTCAGTTTCTCTACACGTCCGGAAGTATTAACATCCGGCACCGAAAAGGGATCAGCCTCTTTTTTGGCGGCTTCAAGCTGCGCCTGAATGAGTTTCCTCTCGTTCTCAGCCTGCAACAATTGAGAACTAAGCGTGGCCACCCTGGTGGCCTCAAGGTTTCCGGCCGGGTCGGTTGTTAGAGCTAAACCGTGGTTCTTGGCGTAATTGAACTGGGCTTCCTGATCATGTTTGATCTGGGTCTGCAATTTTGCAATCTCGGTCGCGAGAAGATCCTCGGCTTTTGTGGAACCCTCCGTTGAGCGAGCAAAATTGTTATTTACAAAAACCTCAGCAAGCGTATTTGCAATCTTCTGCGCCAGCTCGGGATCGGGATGCAGGAACATTATCCTTACGAGGTTAGTAGTCTGAACCGGCTCTATAACCTCACCGCCGATAATGGCATCCTCATATGGCTCTAACTCAGTCAGTTGCTCGGGTGTTAGGTTACCCCTGGTTACTTCAGTTTCACTTACAACATCAAGCCCCGGAGAAACGGCGGGAGACTCACCTCGCTTTTTTGGTTTCGAAAAAATTCGCTGCAGCGAAGCAAAGAAACCGCCTTGCCCGTGACCGCCAAAAAACGCCTGGTTGTGCTGAAGGTCAAGCGTGAGAACAACCTGACGAGCAAGGGCGGGATTCTGCAGAAGCTTAAGTTGGGTACCCCAGAAATTTGGATCGCCCTGACTATTGATCACGATTTCCTTCGTCTGAAGAACGCTCATCGGTTTCTGTTCAATGCGAATCGTGGTTTCTCCTTGATAAATCGAAGGAGCGCGAAATGCTTGAATGGTTACCAGCGAGGTCACCACCAGCACCAGACTGATAATTAGCCACTTTCTCTTGAGAACGACGAACAAATAGTCACGGATAGTTGCCGGTTCGGTCCCGGAAACGCCGTAGGGCTTACTTTGGGCCAGGTCACTGAGCGGGCGATCAAGACTGCGGTCAAGGCCAGTCACAGGTATTAGGCGGTTATCTTGAGACATCATAATATTCAGGCCCTCGGTCTATGACCAAAAGATGAGAGATAGAATAATAGCAAAGAGTTGGTATCTGGCAAGTTGAGGGCGGGGATTTGACTTGCGAAATGCGGAACCTGAAGTCTTCATAGATGACTTCAGCACGCGTTTTTGTCGCGCACAAACTCGTTCAGCGAACTGCGCCAGTCGGGAAGGGGGGAGAGACCGACGGCTTCCGAGTTCAGGGAACGCAAGCGCGAGTTACGTGGTCTTGGCGCAGGACGTTTGAGTGAGTCCGATCGGATTCCCTGGACGTCAACACCAATGCAACCAGCCATCAGGACGGTTTCGCGGGCAAATTGCTCGTAGCTCAATCCGTCGCCAGCATTCGCGACGTGAAATATTCCGGGATGATTCAGTTGCACCAGTTCTCGCAAGCGAACCGCCAGATCCCGCGAATATGTCGGCGTCCCCCAGGCATCGATTATTGCTTTGATTTTTTCACCCCGGCGCGCCCGTTCAACAATCGTACTCAAAAAATTCTTTCCGCCGGGACCAAAGATAAATCCACTGCGTGCGACGATTGTCCCAGGATATGCTTTCTGTGCGAGACGTTCCCCTTCGAGTTTTGACAAGCCGTAAACGCTCTGCGGATTTGGCTGATCCAACTCCGTGTAGAAACCTTCTTTAGTTCCGTCAAATACATAATCCGTCGAAATAGTTACGAAAGCTGAATTCATTTCGTAACTTGCATTAGCAAGGTTTTCAGGTCCCCGAGCGTTAGCCGCAAAAGCCCGTTCCTTATCTTGCTCGCATCCATCGACGTCGGTCCATGCGGCGCAATTGATGACAACATCGGGTTTGGCCTCCTGTAGCTTTTGCAAAACATCGCCTGGGTTAGCAATATCGAGACCTCGGTGATCATAAGCAACAACGGTATCGCCGTTGGTTCGGCAAAACTCACATACGGCGTGCCCCACCATACCAGCAGCGCCTGTGACTAGCACTCTCAAAGTGCGCCCACCTCTGTTCCGTATTGCGTTCGATAATAATCTTTGTACGCGCCACTTCGCGCTCGCTCGAGCCAACGGCCGTTTTCCCGGTACCACTGGATTGTTTTTTGGAGCCCGCTTTCCCACGTTTCGAGGGGCTGCCAGCCCAATCCTGATTCAATTAATGACGGATCTATCGCGTACCGGCGATCGTGTCCGGGACGATCTTTGACGAATTGAAGCAGTGAATGCGGCTTCTTAACCATGTCGAGTACTGACTTAACGACATCAATATTGTGGCGTTCATTACGGGCGCCAATGTTGTAAACCGCTCCCGACCTGCCATTTTCCAGAGCGAGCAGGATTGCCCGGCAATGGTCGTCGACGTAGATCCAATCTCGCACGTTGCGGCCATCACCATAGAGCGGGATCGACTCATCATCTAATGCGTTGGAGATCGCGAGAGGCAAGAACTTTTCCGGAAACTGGCGCGGGCCATAGTTATTGCCGCAGCGCGTTATCACAGTGTCAAGGCCAAAAGTGTGATGCGCGGCCCGCACCAGATGTTCTGCGGCTGCTTTCGATGCAGCATACGGACTGTTTGGTGCGAAAGGAGAATCTTCCGTGAAGAAGGCATCTTCATTCTCAGGCAAGCTCCCCATCACCTCATCTGTAGAGACTTGTATGAAACGCTTTACCCCTCGGACGCGCGCAGCATCAAGCAACACTTGAGTGCCGATGATGTTCGTGCGCAAAAACTCGGCCGCATCTGCGATGCTGCGATCCACATGCGATTCGGCAGCAAGGTTAACGATGGCATGCGTGCTTTCGTCGAGTGCCGCCAGCACTGCTTCGGACTCGGCAATATTGCCGTGAACGAAGCGGTGACGCTCCGGGTCGAGACCTTCGAGATTGTCTAGATTTCCCGCGTACGTCAGAGCGTCGAAGTTTGTGATCCTGTCGGAGGTCTCCTCAAGCAACAGCCTGACGAATGCAGAACCGATAAATCCAGCGCCACCCGTAACGAAGATTTCACCCATGATTTTAGTCCAGTTGTCCAAACCTCAAGGTTGCAAAAATGCCACAGTCACCCATGTTAATGAGAAACCACCAGTTGTCAAAGAGGGACGAAAACACATTCAAGGTGTAAGAGAACCAGATTCTATCGTTGGTAGACCGTCGCACGACTGGACCGGTCGCTACCGCTCCTCGGTTCTGTGGCCGGTACTTCTCGCTTCCCGGTTTGACCAACCTTCATTAGTACTCAACTTTCCATGTGGTTGACGATGTAGGAGCACTTGGCTAAACTGCGGTGTCATTAATTCTCAGAATAAGTTCATGATGATCCTCGCGTTTTGAACGTGAGCTAGGAAGTGCGTGCAGGTGCCGGACGAAGGAAGTCCTTCGCGGCGAAGCAGATACTAGAGAAAACGGTTGATGGATTTGCCCAGTATCGAAACGACAAGAACCTTTGAAACAGCCGCGCCAGCCTCAACAGCAGCAAGGGTAGAACCAAATCCCAGCATAAGCTGTGACTTGCCGCATGACCCTCTCATCATCATTCAAGCGAGTAAGTCCTGGGTACCACTCAACCTTCGAGAGCTTTGGGCCTACCGCGGGTTGCTTTACTTTCTTATTTGGCGCGATCTAAAGGTGCGTTACAAACAGACGGTTATCGGCGTAATTTGGGTTGTTATGCAGCCTTTGCTGACCACGATTATCTTCACAATTTTCCTGGGAAAACTCGCTCGCGTACCCTCTGACGGAATTCCTTATCCGATCTTCATCTATGCGGGGCTCTTACCGTGGATTTTTTTTGCGGCTGCGGTCTCAAACAGTGGCAACAGCCTTGTAGCCAATGCTAACTTGATTACCAAAGTCTATTTCCCTCGGATTATTATTCCAACTGCTGCGATCGGAGCGCGTCTCGTGGACTTTGCCATTTCCTTCGCCATTTTTGGCGGGATGATGGCTTATTATCGGGTGGCAGTTACACGGTACCTTCTGATGCTGGTGTTTCTGGTACCGCTTATTACATTGCTCGCCCTGGGAGTTGGGATGTTGATTTCGGCTTTAAATGTTAAGTACAGAGACATAGGTATGGGGCTGCCAGTCTTAATTCAATTCTGGATGTTCGCTTCGCCCGTTGTTTATCCCTCAAGTCTTGTGCCGGCGAAATGGCAGAGACTGTACGCGCTTAATCCGGTTGCGGGCATAGTTGAAGGTTTTCGCTCGAGTTTGTTTGCAAAAGAATTTGACTGGATGGCGCTCGGCTTTTCTTCCATCGTAACCTTCGCCCTTCTCATCTACTCCGCTTACGCATTCCGTCGCAGGGAGAAGGAGTTCGCTGACATCGTCTAATAGATCCGAATGAGACCAATCATCAAAGTTGAGAATCTATGCAAACGCTATCGCATCGGTGCGCGGCAGGAATCCTCTGGAACCCTGAGCGAAAAGATCGCCGCAATGATCCGCGCGCCGCTCAAGGGCTTTTCCTTAAACGGAAAATCAACGGGTGAGGTGATCTGGGCTCTTAAGGATGTTAGTTTCGAAGTCCAACAAGGTGAGACGGTCGGTATCATCGGCCGCAACGGCGCGGGAAAATCCACTCTTCTGAAAGTCCTCTCCCGAATCACTGAACCTACGAGTGGGCGAGCGCTCTTATGGGGGCGTATCGCGTCATTATTGGAAGTCGGCACGGGCTTTCACCCAGAGTTGACTGGACGCGAGAACATCTATCTGAATGGTGCCATCCTCGGCATGAGCCGCAACGAAATCCAACATAGATTTGATGAGATCGTCGCCTTTGCTGAAATAGACAAATTTATTGACACGCCTGTGAAGCGCTATTCCAGCGGGATGTACGTGAGGCTGGCGTTTGCCGTGGCAGCACATCTCGAGCCAGATATCCTGGTGATAGACGAAGTGCTGTCTGTGGGCGATGCTGCGTTTCAGAAGAAGTGTCTGGGTAAGATGGGGGATGTTGCCAAGGAAGGAAGGACCGTACTATTTGTAAGCCATAACATTCCTGCGGTGCAGAAACTGTGTAAGACAGCTTATCTCATCGAAGAGGGTAAAATCGTCACTAGCGGCGATGCCGCAAATGTCGCAGAGACTTACTATGAATCCTTTGGGGATAGAGTCGACCAGCTTGGTGAAACCCGCGATGTGCCGGAAGGAATGGTGAGATACACGGGTTGGCAAATCAAA
>Ga0137366_10001449_pt1 | contig 17562 bp, 13 predicted proteins | sample SagtaG_8_FD_104938 | JGI IMG/M metagenome (GOLD analysis project Ga0137366, IMG submission 104938) | Vadose zone soil microbial communities from Sagehorn Ranch, Mendocino, California, USA - Sage1_L_60_16 metaG | ecosystem: Environmental > Terrestrial > Soil > Vadose zone | place: USA...
CCGGGTGTAGAACCGGTTGAAGCGGCGCGCCGCCTCCACCCGCTGCTCCAGCTCGCGCGGCGCCATGCAGCCAACGTTCGGGTAGATACTTGACTCTGTCAAGTACTTCCTTCCTTCCCCGCCCGGTTTAGATTGCGCTGACGCCCATGGCCGACGCCCCGACCCGACCCCCCAAGAAGACCATCACGCCCGGTGCCTGGCAGGAGGCGCGGGCGCTCATCTACGCGCACCGCGGCCGCCTGGCGGTGGGACTCGCGCTGATGCTCGTGAACCGCCTCGCCGGCCTCGTCCTGCCGTCGTCCTCCAAGTGGGTGATCGACCGGGTGATCAACCAGCACCACCCCGAGCTGCTGCTGCCGCTCGCGCTCGCGGCCGGCGGCGCCACCCTGGTGCAGGCCATCACCGGCTTCGGCCTGTCGCAGATCCTGGGCGTCGCCGCACAGCGTGCCATCACCGACATGCGCCGCACCGTGCAGGCCTACGTGCTGCGGCTGCCGATCAGCTATTTCGACTCGACCAAGAGCGGGATTCTGATCTCCCGCATCATGACCGACGCCGAGGGCATCCGGAACCTGGTGGGCACGGGGCTGGTGCAGCTCGTCGGTGGGCTGATCACGGCCGCGATCGCGCTGGGGGTGCTGTTCTACCTCAACTGGCGGCTCACCCTGATCTCGATCCTGATCCTCGGCTGCTTCGGAGGCGGGATGGCGTACGCGTTCGCAAAGCTACGGCCGCTGTTCCGCGACCGCGGCAAGCTCAACGCGGACGTGACGGGGCGACTGGGCGAGACGCTCGGCGGCATTCGGATCGTCAAGGCATACCGGGCGGAGCGGAGCGAGCGACTCGTGTTCACCCGCGGGGCGAACACGCTGTTCCGCAACATTGCCACGACCATGACGGGGATCTCGGCCGTCGGCGCCTTCGCCACCGTCATCATCGGGGCGATTGGGATCCTGATGATCCTCGAAGGCGGGCACGCCATCCTCTCGGGCGCGATGACGCTGGGGGATTTCTTCATGTACGGCGTGTTCATCGGCCTGGTGGCGCTGCCGCTCATCAACATCGCCTCGATCGGCACGCAGATCACCGAGGCGTTCGCCGGGCTGGACCGGATCCGCGAGATCCGCCGGCTCGTCACCGAGGACGCCGAGGACGGCGCGCGGGCGCCGCTCGCCGAGGTGGCGGGGGACATCGCGTTTGAGAACGTGAGCTTCGAATACGTCCCCGCGGCCGAGGTCCTGAAGCATGTCTCGTTCCGTGCGGCGGCCGGCTCCACCACGGCCCTGGTCGGCTCCTCGGGGGCGGGTAAGAGCACGCTGATCAATCTCGTGCTGACCTTCAACCGCCCGAAAGCCGGGCGCATTTTCGTGGACGGCCGCGATCTCGCCACGCTGCGGCTCGCCGACTACCGCCGCCAGCTCGGCGTCGTGTTGCAGGACAACTTCCTGTTCGACGGCACGATCGCCGAGAACATCGCGTTCGCCCGGCCGCATGCGAGCCGCGAGGACATCGAGGAGGCGGCGCGCATCGCCCACTGCGACGAGTTCGTGCGCCGGTTCGAGAAAGGCTACGACACCGTCGTCGGGGAGCGAGGCGTCAAGCTGTCGGGCGGCGAGCGCCAGCGGGTGTCGATCGCGCGGGCCATTCTCGCGGATCCGCGGATCCTGATTCTGGACGAGGCGACCTCGAGCCTCGACTCGGAGAGCGAGGCGGCCATCCAGGACGGGCTCCGCACGCTGCGGCGCGGCCGCACGACGTTCGTGATCGCGCACCGTCTCTCGACCATTCGCAGCGCGGACCAGATCCTCGTGATGGAGCGCGGTGAGATCGTGGAGCGCGGTACCCACGCCGAGCTGCTCGCGAAGCACGGCCGCTATCGCCAGCTGTACGACAAGCAGTACCGGTTCGAGCAGGACTTGTTCGTGAACCCCGGCGAGGACTTTACCCCCGAGCCGGAGACGCCGCTCGCCGCACCCCCGCTGACGCCTCCGGCCCGGCTCTGATCCTACCTGGCGCGCTTGGTCGTGATGATGATGACGCCGTTCCCGCCGCGCGAGCCGTACACGGCTGTCGCGGAGGCGTCCTTGAGCACGTCGATCCGCTGCACGTCACCGGGTGCAAGCCCCGCCAACGTGGACCCGAGAGCACCCGGAAGGATCGGGAGGTCGTCGATGACCAGGAGCGGCTCGTCCCCCACCATGTTTCCCCGGAGGCCGTGCGAGCCCCGGATGCGGAGCGTGTAGGTGCCGTCCCGCAGCGGCAGCACCTCGAGACCCGGGACGCGGGCCAGTAGCAGCTGTTCGATCCGCGGGACGCGCGCGTCGGCCTCGGTGGGAGAAACCGACGTCACCGCACCGGTGATGTAGTGCTTGTTCTGGGTCCCATAGCCGACGGAGACTTCATCCTGAGGTGTCGCCGTCTCCAATCGCGGCGGCGTGGGCCCGCAGCCGGCAGCCAGCGCGAGACCAAACCCGAAACAGATCGCTCGCCTCATCGGTCCTCCTAGGCCAGGGTCAGGCACCGTTGAACACTCGGCCGGGCGGTCGGGTTCCTTTCGGGGTGATGCGTGGACGCAACAAACGAATATAATGCGTGGGCCGAAACCCGCTGGTCAGGGATGAAACAGAGCGGCCCGCCGGGGAGGCGGGCCGTTCGTACCGAAGGGGTTCGCTAGCGTTCGTCGGGTAGATCAGGGGAAAGTCACGCCCGAGGGGCATGGCGTGCCGCCGTACCCCGGATTCTGGCACAGCGCCGGATTGGCCGTGATCTGGGTCTGGGGAATCGGCCACCGCTTCTTGTACGTCTGCGCCGAAGTCGCGCCCAGCTTCTCGGAGTTGGGATCGTGCAGATGGAGCTGGGTGGCCCAGTAGGTCGGGTCCTCCGAGTCCCGCCGCACCAGGTCGAACCAGCGCTTCGCCTCGAAGGCGAACTCCCACGCGCGCTCCATGTAGATCGCTTCGCGCACCGACAGCTTGTCCGTCGCTTCACCCGCCGTGCCGTAGTCGTGCGGCTCGGTCCGAATCTGGGCGCCCGTCCCCTTGCGCGCCCGAGCGCGGATCATGTTCAGGTACTGCACCGCTTCCGCACCGTTGTTCAGCTCGTTCTGCGCCTCGGCGTAGATCAGGATCGCCTCAGCGTAGCGATACAGAGGAACGTCCACGTCGCCCAGCCACCAGGTGTCACCACCGTCGCTCTTGCGGTATTTCCAGGGCATCGGCCCGTCTCCGAGCGTGTCCGCGCATAAGGTGAGGCCGCACCCTCCGGCGACGAACCCCGAATCGGACTTGTAGCCGTTGTAGCCTTGCGACCCCCGGAAGTCGCCGGGGAGATAGCTGTTCAGGAACCAGTCGGTCGGGTGGATCAAGCCCCAACCACCACCCTGCCCCTGGTCGAGCCCCCAGTCGCGCGGATAATAGAACAGCTGGAAGATGTTGCTCGTGCGATCGGCCACGCCCGAGTTGTTGATCACGAAGATCATCTCTTTGTTGCCCTTGTTCGTGGGCAGGAACGTGCTGAAGTAGTTGTCGTTCAGGCCCAACCCCCAAGCGCCCGACGAATCGATGACGGTCTTCGCCCAGTTCGACGCCTGCTGCCATTCGCTCTTCAGCATGAAGCTCGAGCGCCACGCATACAGGTCGGCGAGCGCCATGGCCGCCGCCGCTTTGGTGACGCGCCCCGGGGTGGGGATGCCGTACCCATCATTGCCCGGCCACACGCGGGGCAGCCCAGTGTAGGCATCGGTCAGGTCCTGGACGACCGCCTGATGCACCGAGTCGAGCGGCGTGCGGGTGGGACTCGGGTTGGCCTGATCCTCGGGGGTGAGCAGCAGCGGCACGCCGTCATACGCCTTGGTCAGCCGCAGATAGGCGTACCCGCGCAGCAGCTTGGCCTCGGCGAGGTTGTACGCTTTGGTCACCGCATCGGGCGCCGCGATGCCGGGGCCGTTCGCGAGCACGAGGTTGGCACGTGAGACGATGCCGTAGATCGTGCCGAACGGCACGGTCGCGCGGCCGCTCGCCGCGGTCCAGTTGAGCCGGTCGGGCCCGTAGGTCCCGGAGTTCGGCTCGCGATTGTCGGCCCGGGCCTGGTCGGATGCGAGCTCGGGCGTGGTCCAGTTGCTCTGGCCCTGGAGCCCGCGGAGGGCGTTGTAGATCGCGAGCGTGGCGCTGTTCAGGTCAGCGCCGGTCTTGAAGAAGGTGTCCGTCGTGGCGAACCCCTTGGGATCCTCGTTCAGGAGATCGGTGCATGCGATCACCGACAGCCCGACCGCGAGCACCAGGGGTGCAACGAATCGCTGGTATCTCATGACAGTGTCCTCGCGGGTCAGAATGTGGTGGTCAAGCCGAAGTTCCAGACCCGCTGCCGCGGGTAGGCACCGATGTCGATCAGGCCGAAGGTCGCGTCCCCGCCCTGGCTGTTGACGTCCGGATCGAACCCCGAGTAGCCGGTGATCGTGAACAGGTTCTGGGCGGTGACGTAGAGCCGGGTCGCGACGGTCCCGGGAATGAGCCCCGCCGGCAGCTCGTAGCCGAGCGTGAGCGTCTGGAGGCGCAGGTAGGAGCCGTCCTCCACGAAGCTGCTGTAGAGGAGCCGCGCTCGGTCGCGATTCGGGCGCGGGACATCCGTGTTGGTATGCGTCGGCGTCCAGCGGTCGAGCACGCAGTCCCGCTCATTGGCCTGCATGATGGCCAGGCAGCCGTACGCCTTGCCGGCGTTGATGATCTTGTTTCCGGAGGTGAAGTTGAAGAACGCGTCGAGCGTGAAGCGCCCATAGGCGAGCGTGTTGCCGAACCCACCGTAGAACTTGGGCTCGCCGTACCCGAGAATGGTGCGGTCGGCCGCGGTGATCGCACTGTCGCCGTTCAGGTCGGCGATCTTGAATTCGCCGGGCGTGCAGTCCAGCGCATTCTTCAGGTAGCAGGGGTCGCCCACCTGCCACAGACCGGCGACCTGATAGCCGTAGATGGAGCCCAGTGGCTCACCCACCCGCACGAGATACACGTCGCTCGGATCGAAGAAATTGCCGGTGCGCGGCGTCACCGTGAACTGGCTGACCGCGACCGGCTTCCCCGTGATGGGGTCCGGCCTCGTCCCCAGGTCGACGACCTTGTTGTGATTGTGGGAGATGGTCAGCGTGCTCCGCCAGGTGAGCTTCGGCCGCTCGATGTTCATGGTGGTGACCGACAGCTCCACCCCGTTGTTTCGTACTGAGCCGACGTTCTGGAGCTGCTGGTTGAAGCCCGTCGTGATGGGGACGTTGACCAGGAGCAGGAGGTCTCGCGTCTTGGAGCGGTACGCGTCGAGCGTGAACGCGATGCGGTTGTGGAGCAGCGCCGCGTCGAGCCCCGCGTTGAATTGGGTTTGCTCCTCCCAGTGGAGGTCGGGATTGGGCATGAGGGGGCCCGGCGCCATCGCCGGAATCTCCGCGGTGCCGGAGGAGTACCAGGCCACGTCCAACCGGGCGAGCGACTGGTACGGGTCCACCGCCTGGTTGCCGACCTTGCCGTAGCTCAGGCGGAGCTTCAGGTCGCTGAAGAGCGACTGCCGCCGCACGAAGGATTCGTCGCCAAGCCGCCAGGCGAACGCGGCCGAAGGGAAGAATCCCCATTTATGGTTCGCCCCGAACACACTCGAGCCGTCCCGGCGGCCGGTCAGCGTGAAGAGATACTTGTCGGCGATATTGTAGTTGGCCCGCCCGAGGAAGGAGAGGAGCGCATGCTCGTCAGTCCCGCTGCCCGACGCAACGAGCGTCGAGCCTGAGCCGAGGTCGAAGACGGTGGTGTGGTCGATCGGGAAGTCAGTCCCGTTGGCAGTGACATTCTCCTGGTACCAGGTCTGCACCGAGTAGCCGCCCAGCAGGTCCAGTTTGCCCGGGCCCACCGCCCGGCGGTAACTCACCGTATTCTCGTTGGTGAGGTTGCGACGCTCGCGACTGTACATCCAGCCGCTGCCGCGGCTCCCCCCGTCGAGGATGGTGCGCGGAGCGTAGAAGTGAATGCCGTCGAACTGGAAGTTGCCGCCGAAGGTGCTCCGCACCTTGAGCTCGGGCGTGATGTCCAGCTCGCCGAACACACTCCCCAGCGCGCGCGAGGTGGTGTTCAGATCGGTCTCCTCCAGCGCGTTCGCGACCGGATTCGGCACCGGCTCCGTCGAGGGCGACTGCATGATCCAGTTGCCGGCCGCGTCCTTGGGGGCCGCGAACGGGGCGAATTGCATGGCGGCCTGGAGACCGTTCGCGCTGTTGCCGACCGCGCCGCTCTCCACCCGGGCGGCGTTACGGGCCACCCGCGTCAGGCTCAGACTCGAGCCCCAGCGGAATCGGCTACTCGCGTCGCCGTCGACGTTGAGGCGCACACCGTAGCGGTTGAAGTCGGATCCGAGCACGATGCCTTCCTGCCGGGTGAAATTGCCGCTGAGCAGGTAGCGCAGCTTCTGCTCACCCCCGGACAGACTGATGGCCTGGTTGGTTTGCAGCCCCGTGCGGAGCATCATGGCCGGGTAGTTGTACGTCGCGGCGGACGCGATCTGCCCAGCGGTGAACGGGAGATTGGTCGAATCCCCTTCGGCATTGAACACCGCTTCGTTCGACAGCTGCATGAACTGCGGCCCATTGAGCACCGGGATGGTCTTCCGAATGCTCTGGAAACCCGCATTCGATTCCACCGTCACCCGGCTCTCACCCGCCCGCCCCCGCTTCGTGGTGATCAACACCACGCCGTTGGCGCCGCGCGCGCCATAGATCGCCGTCGCCGAAGCGTCCTTCAGCACGTCGATCGACTCGATCTCGTTCGGGTCGAGCGACATGAGGGGATTAGTCTTCGGATCCCGCGCGTCGTCATTGTTGCCGCCCGCCCCTTGCTCGGCCGGCAGGCCGTCGATCACGTACAACGGCTCGCTGTTCGCGCTGATCGATCCGGTACCGCGCACGCGCACGCGGATGCCGACGCCCGGCATCCCGGAGTTCGAGGTGACCTCGACGCCGGCGATCTTCCCCTGCAGGCCACCCGAGAGCGTGACCGTCGGGGCCGCCTTGGTGGCAAACTGGTCCGCGGTTATCGATCCGACCGCACCCGTCAGGTCTCGCTTCTGCACCGTGGCGTAGCCGATGGCCACGACCGGATTGAGCTCGATGGGAGTGCGCTTGAGCTGCAGGTCAAAGACGCTCTGCTGGCCTTCCGCAACCACGGCACTCGTATCGACCGCGCTGTAGCCCAGCATCCGGGCCCGCAGCCGGTAGGTCCCCGCCGGCACCCCCGCGATCGTGAACCGCCCCTCGGCATCCGTCTGAGCCGAGAACCGCGTGCCGACGACCGTGACGGTCGCCGCTGTCAGGGGCCCGCCCGTGTCCCCGTCCTTCACGCTCCCGGCGAGCGAGCCCGTCTGACGCGCCGGCCGGCTCGAGCCATCGCCGTCCGTGATGAGCAGGATCTGCCCGGTCCGGTCCACCGTCGAGGCGACGCCGGTGCCGTGCAGCAGCGTATCGAGTGCGGCCTCAACCCGCACCGCAGCGAGCTGCACGGACACCGGGCGGTCGAGCGGCACGACCCGACGCGAGTAAGCAATGCGTACTCCCGTCTGTCGAACGACTTCGTCGAGCGCATCTTTCAGAGACACACGGTCGAGCGCGAGCGTGACGGTGCGGTCGAGCGGCGGGGGTGCTTGAGCGGCGCCAGCCGGCACCGCTACGCCCGCCACCACCAGCATGCCGGCGAACGTGATCAAGGACCGCATAGCGAGTCTCCCTCCATGGTTACTGCCGCGGGTGAACGGGGATGAGTCGAACCAACCGCTCGACTCGCGTCACGCGGGCGTCGAGCACCTTGGCCAAGGCCGTCAGGGCCTCATCAGCCGATTGCGTCGTGAAGGAAATCGTCAGCCGCTCGCCGTCCAACGAGCGGTCGCCGGTCTCGATGTCGAGGTCGTACCAGCGGCCCAGCTGGGTGAGGACGCTCGCCAGCGGCGCGTCGTTGAACACGAGGGCGCCGCGCGTCCAGGCGAGGTACTGCTGGAGCGAGACGCCCGCGGTGGTCGTCGCGTTGCCGCGCGCATCGATCACCGCGCGGTCGCGCGGCTTGAGCGTGAGCGCCACCGAGTCGGTCGCGTCTCCCCGCGCACCGCGCAGCGCCACACGTCCGGCGGCCACGACGACCTGCAGGTACGGCTCCTCGCGGTACGCGCGCACGTCGAACGCCGTGCCGAGGTCCTCCGTCGTCCCGCGCCGCGTGTGCACGCGGAACGGACGCCGCGCATCGCGCCGAACGACGAAGTACGCCTGCCCCTCGAGCTCGACCGCCCGCTCGCGGACGCCGTAATCGCCCGGCACGCGGAGGCGGGAATCGACCCCGAGGAGTACCCGGGTGCCGTCGGAAAATGACAGCTCGGCCCGCTGTCCCCGGGCGGTCGCATACTCGCGCGGGCTCGCGGCGGGTGCGCGCAGACGCCACACCACCGTCCCCGCGAGCACGAGCGCGGCCGCGGCTGCGGCGGGCCACAGCACGCCCCATCGGGGGCGTGGCGCGAGAGCCTGCGGACCCGGCGCGGCGGGCGCGCTCATCGCTCGGGACCGCGCCGGAAACGGACCCGGCCCTCTCGCTCCCCCCCGCCGGTCGCGGGCATCGAGCAAACCCTTTCGCGCCCCCTCCACGCCCCAATCCCGCGTGCCCTCACCCGACAACCGCCAGACTGCCCTCAAGTCGTCCAGCAGCTCGCCCCGGCGCGGATCTGCGGCGACCCACGCCTGGATCGCCGCCGCTTCCTCGGGAGAGCACTCGCCTTCGATCAGGCGCAGTAGATCGGATTGCTTGGTCATCCGGGGGTCTCGGTCTTACTTCGAGAACCCCTGAGGGAGGCGGCAGTATGAAAGCCTTCGGCTACGGATGGTGGCGGACTAACCCCGGGCGCGAGCCGGGGGATACCGGGAAGGGTGCCCTACAGCACCCGATAGCTGGCGTGGCCGCGTGTGACGACGGGACGGGCGTGGGCGAGATACGGCGCCAGCGTCTGCTTGAGCCGAACCGTCGCTCGCCACATCTGGGACTTCACGGTGCCCAGCGACAGGTGAAGCGACGCCGCGATCTCCTGGTAGCTGTAGTGCTGGTGGCGGCGGAGCAGGAAGATCTCCCGGCACCGCTCGGGCAAGCCGGCGATGGCCTGCTGCACGGCGCGGTCCAGCTCGCCCTGCAGGTACCAATCCTCCGGGCTCTCTCCGGCGGGGGAGGGGGGCTCCTCTCGGGCTGCGCGGTCGGCCCACGCGTCGGCCACGCGCCGGTGGCGCAAGTATTTCAGGGCGCGGTTCCGGGCCGCGACATACAGGTAGCCTCGCGTGAGGCGGACGGCGTCGCGGGGGCCCCGAGTATCCCACAAATGAAGGAAAAGGTCCTGTACGAGGTCCTGCGCGGCGTCCGCCGAGCCGACGAAGCGCAGCACGTAGTCGCACAGACCGCAGTAGTGGGTCGCGAACGCCGATTCCCACGCGCGCGAGGGGTCGCGCGGTGACGGCTCGATTGCCTGCATCGCCAGCGCGTTCTACAAGTTCGAGGCCGACACTACGGCGCGGCCCCATCGAAGGTGCTTCGCGTGCGGAAATAACGAGTTAGCCGCGAGAGCCCTGCGCGCCCAAGTTGCGCGTGTTGCGGGGGCGCAACGGCGGGCTGGTCACTTGCCAACGGTCCCTGTGGCAGAATTACGATAACAGAGGGATGACCACTGCGCTCTTGCGACCGTCTCGGGCAGAGGTACACTAGGACCGAGCTTTTTCACCCTGGAGGCCCCATGCGTTCCGTGGTCGGTTCCACCGCCGCACTGTTCCTGGTGTCCCTCACCACGAGCTGCGACCGCAGCCCGCTCACCGATCCGCACCGCCCGCTTGCGTCACGGGTGGAGGCCGACCGCGTGCCCGACGCGAAAGACTTCGTCGCCCATCTCAGCGGCGCGAACGAGGTACCGACTCACGATACCCGAGCGGTCGGCGAGATCGAACTGCAGCTGAGTGAGGATGGCACGGAGGTCGAGTACCGGCTGATTTCGTCCAACATCGAAAATGTGTTCATGGCGCACATCCACGTGGCGCCGGCGGGCGTGAACGGCCCGATCGTGGTCTTCCTTTTCGGACCGGTGGCTCCCGGGGGCGGCCGGGGCGATGGTGTGCTGGCGCACGGCACGTTCACGGCTGCGAACCTGATCGGGCCCCTCGCCGGCCATCCGCTGAGCGACCTGATCGCGGCGCTCTCCACCGGCGGCGCGTACGCCAACGTGCATACGAACGATGGCGTGGCGCCCACGAACACCGGACCGGGGGATTTCCCCGGGGGCGAAATCCGCGGCCAGATCGATGTGGCCGGTCCGACGCCGTAAACCGCCCAGCGCATGCCCCTGATCGACACGAATCACCAGCGCGCCGCCCTGCTCGTTCTGCTGTTGGGCGTCGCGCTGCTCATCGCGCTCACGCCCTACGCCACCGGGCTCATCGGCATCCCCGTCCTGTACGCCGTGTTCACGCCCGTGCACGAGTGGTTGTCGCTGCGGGTCCAGCCCAAACTCGCTGCGACCCTCGTGGTGGCGCTCGCGCTTTTCCTGATCGTCGTGCCCGGGGTCTCGTTCGCCGGCCTGATCGTCAGCCAGGCGCAGGAGATCGCCGGCGGTGTCATCCGGAACCCGCTGCTCGGTCGCCTGCGGGAGCTCAAATTCGGCGGCATGGATCTGGGACCGCGCCTCGCCGACCTGGGGGCCCAGGTGGTAGCCTGGATCGGCTCGTCCGCCTTCGGGTTGGTCGGCACCGCGACGCGGCTCGCGCTCAACCTCACCATCTCGCTGTTCGGCCTGTTCTATCTGTTGCTGCGGCCGGGTGAGACCTGGGATGCGGTCCGGCCCTACATTCCGTTTTCCGCCAAGAACACCGAAAAGCTGCGGCAGCGGTTTCGCGACGTCACCACGTCCACCATCATCGGCACCGGTGTCACCGCGGCGATTCAGGGAGCCCTCGTGGGCCTCGGCTTCTGGCTCACCGGGCTCCCGAACGCGGTGTTCTGGGGAGTGGTCACGATGGTGTTCGCCATCCTGCCGGTCGTGGGCAGCGCCTTGGTGTGGGGACCTGGGGCGCTCGCACTGATCCTGGGCCATCACACGCTGGCCGGTGTACTCCTGGCCGTCGGTGGTGCCGTGATCGTCGGAAACGTCGACTACGTCATCCGACCGATGGTGTTCCGCCGCTGGGCGAACATTCACCCGCTGGTCACGCTGGTCGGTGCCCTCGCCGGCGTACCCTACTTCGGCATCCTGGGCCTGTTGATCGGGCCGCTGGCGCTGAGCTACCTCTTCGAATTGGTCAAGATGTATAGAGAGGAGTACCTGAACACCTAGACGCACAGACGCACAGACGCACAGACGCACGGACACACAGACGCACAGACGCACAGACGCACAGGGGTGAGCAGGTCCTAGAGAGCAGATGATCGCTCCGGAGATCTGTGGCCCTCGTGCGACACACCTTCTCCCGTCGACCGGAAACCTCCGAAACCTGTCCGGTGTAGGTACGACAAGCTTCGTACATAGAGAGGCCGGATGCCGAAGCGTTCACCGACGAACGCGGAGCTGGAGATTCTGCGTGTGTTGTGGCTGCACGGTCCGAGCACCGTACGCGATGTCCACGAGTCCCTCGACCACGCCAGGCCGGTCGGCTACACGACCGTCCTCAAGCTGCTGCAGATCATGGTCGAGAAAGGGCTCGTAAGGCGAGACGCATCGGCGCGCTCCCACGTGTACGCCGCGGTGGCGTCCCAAGGGGCCACGCAGCGGCGCATGGTCGCAGACCTGGTGCAGCGCGTGTTCGGAGGCTCGACGCTCGGGCTCGTGCTCCACGCACTGCAATCCACACCGGCCACGGCGCCGGAGCTCGATCAAATCCGCAAGCTGCTCGACGAGAAGAAGGGAGGGCATCCATGATGACGCAAGCGTTGGGCTGGGCTCTGGTGGACTCGCTGTGGCAGGACGCACTCGCCGCTGCGGGGCTCGCCGCGCTCTTCGCCCTGCTTCCGGTGCGGGCGGCCCGCACCCGCTACGCCCTCGCCACGCTCACGCTGGCGTTGATGCTCACTCTCCCCCTCGCTACCGCGGTGCGGCTGAGCGGGACGTCGCCGTGGACCAGCGACGTGGTGACCGCCACATCCCCGGTCGCCCCGGGACCGGAACTAGGCCCCGGCCCGCAAGCCGTTCCGGTCGCTCCGACCGCCGCGGCACCGGTCGCCGCCCGGATCCGCGCGGCCCTCGAGCCCGCCCTGCCGTGGGTCGTCCTCGTGTGGTTTGGCGGCGTGGTGGCGCTGTCGCTGCGGCTCGCGTCGGGATGGCTGGTGACGCGGCAGCTCCGTAGCGTGGGGACGTCGTCCGTGCCCGACGCGTGTCGCGAGGCGGTAGCGCGCCTGGCGGCGCGGCTCCGCATCAGCCGGGCCGTGCGCGTGCTGGAGTCGGCGGTCGTGCAGGTGCCCGCCGTCATCGGGTGGCTGCGCCCCGTCGTCCTCCTCCCCGCGAGCGCGCTGACGGGCCTCACGCCGCTGCAGCTCGACGCGCTGCTCGCGCACGAGCTGGCCCACGTGCGGCGATACGACTATCTGGTCAACGTCATCCAGTCGGTGATCGAGACCCTGCTGTTCTACCACCCGGCGGTGTGGTGGGTGTCGCAGCAGGTGCGCGAAGAGCGGGAGCACTGCTGCGACGATCTGGCCGTCGCCGTGTGCGGCGACGCGCACTTCTACGCGACGGCGCTGCTCGGCATGGAGCGGCTCCGCATCACGCCGCCGGGGTTCGCCCTGGCGGCGGCCGGGCGCGGGGGCTCGCTCATGGGCCGTATCCGGCGGCTCCTGGCGCCGGTGCAAACGGAGATCTTCCCGCGCTGGATGGCGGGCGTGGTCGCCGTGACCCTTGCGCTGGGCGGCGGCGCCCACCTGGCGGTTGGGACAGCGGCCAGGGGCGACGGCGGCGGCCCGGGAGCAGTGACCATCGATTCGGCAACCGTCGATTCCCTGATCGACCGGGTCGAGGCGCTGCGCCACCCGAATGCCCGACACGAGGCGGTGAAGGCGCTCGGCAGGCGGCGCGATCCACGGATGGTGCTGCCGCTGCTCGCGATCGCTCAGAAGGACGTGGATGAGGAGGTCCAGCGCGAGGCGGTCGAGGCCCTGGGCAAGGTGCGGGGCGGCTCCGGCACCGGCGCGCTCATCGACATCGCCCGCACCCACCCGAACCCGGACGTGCGCCGTAAGGCCGTCAAAGGGATTGGTGAAGTCGCGTCCCCCGAGATGGCGCTCGACGTCCTGGAACGGCTCGCGTACCGCGACCCCGATGCCCAGGTCCAGCAGGAGGCGGTCGAGGCGCTCGGACACCTCGGCAGCCCGCAAGCCCTCGCGCCGCTGGCGCGTCTGGCCCGCGCCCAGCCGATCCCGGAGGTACGAGAGGAAGCGGTGGAGCAATACGCCAGGAGCGCCGCACCAGAGTCCGCTCTCGTCCTGCTGGTGGACAGACTCACGAACGACACCTCATCCGTCGTCCAGGTGGAGGCCGTCGAGCGTCTGGCGGAGCTGTCGAACGGATTGGGGATCCCGGCGCTCGAGGCGGCGGCCCGCACACACCCGAGCCGCCAGGTGCGAGTCGAGGCGCGGCACCGCCTGGAAGAGGATCGCTAGGGAGGGGAGCCCGGCGCGAGTCGCGCCGGTCCGTTCGGCCGGATCAGGTCGAGCGGATCGACGGTGATCCCTCCATAGGCGCCGAACCAGTGAAGGTGCGCTTTGGTCACGCGGCCGGAAGACCCCACGCGACCGATCGGCTGCCCGACGTCGACGGTGTCGCCCGGCACGACGAGCACGCGGCTCAGGTGAAAATAGCCGGTCACGAGACCCGCGCCGTGGTCGATGAGGAGGGTGGTCCCACTGTAGTATAGATCGGCGACGAAAGCGACGACGCCGCGGTTCGCCGCGCGCACCGGCGCGCCCCACCGCGCGGCGAAATCGACACCCCAGTGACGGCTCCGCAGCACCTCGTTGAACACGCGTGCCACACCGAACCCGCTCGTCACCGCGCCGGTGCTCGGGCGCACGAACGGCGCCTGCCACAGCCGCGGGGTCTCGTGCGCCCGCTGTCTCACCTCCTGCACCATCGCTTGCTCGATCCGAATGCGCTCCGCCAAAGACTCGGGTGGCTGCGCGAACTGGGGAGCCACACGGAGTCGCTCCCGCGGGACCCGTCGCCGCGCGACCGGGAGCATCGCGACCAGGGTGTCGTCCGCGACGCCGGCGCGCTCCACGACGACGTGCGCCGCCGCGCTGTCGCGCGCCACGAACGGCACGGCGCCGAGCGCTTGAAAGCCGTCCGCGAACCGCTCGAAATGCGGCGGTTCCCCCGCCAGCTCACCGGACACCGCGGTCACGCTGTCGCCGGCAGCCGAGGGGAGGCGCACCACCACACGCACCAACGATCCCTGGAGGGGCGCACGGGGCCACCAGGCGACCTGCGGCGCCACGGCGGCTCCCTGCGCCGTCGCGATCGCCGGAGCGAGGCACAGCGTGAGCGCGACGAGCCATCGGACCTGGATTGGCATGGGGCAGGATACCCGGCCCCGACTACCGTGATCCGACCCGCGCGATCTCGAGCTCGGCGCGCACGCCGTCGCTCTGTTGCATCTGCGAGAGGTATGCGCGGTAGCGCGTTCGCGCGGCCGCGACATCGCCCGCGAGCTCCGCCGCGCGCGCCGCGCCGAACAGGCTGCGGGCCCGCCCCGGCTCGCGCCGGAGTGTCGCCTCGTAGGCCGCCCGCGCCGCCGCGTACCGCCCGACGGCAAGCAGCAGGTCGCCCTCGAGCTCGCGCGCCGGCAGGAGCTCGCCCGGCGTCACCGGGTGCTTCTCGGTCACGTCCTCCCGCTCGGCCGCGGCCTTCGCCTCCCGGAGCGCGCCCGCGGTATCGCCGGCCGCGAGCAGCGACCACGCGGTGACCACCTGTTGCTTGATGCCGACGATGCGGGACCAGTTGTAGCCCGGGCGCCCCTCAAGCGCCGCCCCGATGCCTGCGAGCGCCGCGACCTCGACCCGCGCCTGCGTGGTGTCGCGGCTCCGCACGGCCCCGATCCCGCGCGCGAAGTGGGCCAGGGCCTCACCGATGCCGCCCTGCCCCGCGGCGCGCACGGGAAGGCGCGCGGCCGCAGCCCAGTCCCCCTGCTCGAGCGGCACGCGGGCCTCCATCGCCACCCGATTGTAGTTCGCGAGCAGCCCGTCGTTCGAGCCTACCGCCGAAGCCGCCAAGCCCTGCGCGACGGTGCGCCGCGCCGTGGAGTCCCGCCCCTCCTGCAGGTATGCGTAGACCATGTAGTCGAGCGCGTGGAACTGCTCCCCCACCACGCCCCCCAGACGTTGCGCCCGCGCGTACGCGACGCCGGCGTCGAACGACCGCTGGTTAGCGGCGATCGACTCGTCCCACAGCCCAAGCCGCACGAAGATGTGCGACGGCATGTGCTGCGCGTGCGGCGCGGAGGGCGCGATCTGCGCGTAGCGACGGGCGGCATCGAGCCCGAGGGAGGCGAGCTGGGGAGAGTCGTTGGCGTGGATGATGTAATGCGCGAGCCCCGGGTGCTCGGGGAAGCGACGGAACAGCGGATTGAGAATCGCCGCCGCGTGCCGCTGCCGGCTGAACGTCGTATCGGTCGGCGACGCGGTCGCGACGAGCGAGAGCGCATAGTAGATGGCCACTTCGGGATCGTCGGGGAAATCGCGATAGACGCGCGCCAAGGTGTCCGAGTACGCCTGCAGCCGGCCGCTGTTCGGCCTCGTCTCGTAGTCACGATAGAGGGCGCCGCCGGCTGCGAGAAAGCCCCGCTCCCGCGCCGTGGGTGCGCCGAGCGCGAGCGCCCGCTCCGCCGCGACCGCGCCCTGCCGCAGGTTGTCACCCGACGGGCCGCCCGCGAACGGGTTCCCCCAGAAGTTCAGCGCCAGTCCCCAGTACGCGAGCGCACAGGTGGAGTCGGCTGCCACGACGTCGCGGAACGCCCGACCGCCTTCCTCCCACCAGAAGGAATGCAGCAGCGCCATCGCCCGCTCGAAGCGCGCCTGCGCGTCGGGCCGGCACGACGTGGCGAAGGCCACGCGCCCGAGCCGCTCGCCGTGCGCACCGTCATGCACGTGCTCCTGCGCGCACACGCGAGTGACCAGCGTCAGGGACAACACAGCAGGCACGGCCAACCGGGATGCGACCGACATGAGGGGCTCGCGGTGAAAGTACGGCTCCAATGTGCGGGCGATGACCCCGGTTGTGCCAGAGCCGGCTAGCTCGTGGGGCGTTCCTTCCGTTCGTCGAGTAGCTTGCGAATCTGGTCCAGCTCCTCCGGCGTGGCCGGCCGGGTGGAGAGGGCCTGCAGGATGAGCTCGAGCGCCGCGCCGTTCAACCGAAGGGCCGGCGCCTCGGCGCGCGCGACCGGGTCGGGGCGCGCCGCGCGCTCGGCCAGGCGGGTGGCCTCGGTCAGGAGCGCGTGCGCGCGGTCCAGCCAGTTCTCCTTGCGGCGCTCCACCACGTAGACCTTGCTGGCCAATCGGAGAAGCGCGGCCGCCCGGTGCCAGGCGAGTACACGCTCGTCGAGCAGGCCCGTCGTGCCGGCCAGGAGCGCCTCCTCCGCCCGCGCCGCCTCCGCGGCCAGAGACGCATGGTCCAACCCGTACCGCCAGGTGGTGGCCAAGAACATGCCGGCGTCGAGCTCCAGCGGCCCTCGCCCGAAACGCTCCCAGTCGATCACGCCCACTCCATCTCCCTGGTCGAGAACATGACGGGCGTAAAACGTGCCGTGAACGAGGCGCCGCGAGCCGTTCTTGGGCAGCGTCTGCGTCAGTATTCGGGCCAGCCGCCTCGCGGCGCTTCCGAGCCCGCGGTCCGCGGCATCGAGCTGAACCACTTCCTTACCGGCGTTGTAGATCATGTGAGCCGCACCCAGGGGCAGCCCGACCTTGACCGGCAGCGCCGCGGCGCACCGCAGCCAGCACGCGGCCAGCTCTCCGGCGCGCTCCCCCCGCCGGCCTTTGAGGAGCTCCTGCGCCGTCGGGCCCTCGAGCCACCCGATGGCCAGGACTTGTAGCGAGCGGTCTCGAGCGAGGAGCGGCGGCACCCGGACCGGCCCCTCGCCCACTAGGCCGACCGCGGCCAGGGCCTCGTATAGCTCCGCCTCGGGCTCGGGGTCTTCTGCGTACAGCTTGAGTGCGAAGTGACGGTCTCCGGCCCGGACCTCAAACGTGACGCGCGACCCTGGCGTGTAGCCCCGCAGCGTGAGCTCGACCGGACGGTCGTCGAGGCCCAGCGCAGGGATCGCCGCGGCCAGGCCCACCGCGCGAATCGCCGCGAGCGCGGGCAGCGCGGGGTCGTCAGGAAGCTCGGTCGTGGCCTTCACGGAGCAACGCACGGATGTGGTCGAGCTCCTCCCGTGTGGCCGGCCTCGCCGAGAGCGCTTGCAGCACCAGCTCAAGCGCGGGAGCCCTGAACGGGACCTCCGCGCGCTCGGCCAGCCGAGTGGCCTCGCCCAGCAGCGCGTGCGCCCGCTCCCGC
>Ga0137366_10001451_pt1 | contig 17561 bp, 17 predicted proteins | sample SagtaG_8_FD_104938 | JGI IMG/M metagenome (GOLD analysis project Ga0137366, IMG submission 104938) | Vadose zone soil microbial communities from Sagehorn Ranch, Mendocino, California, USA - Sage1_L_60_16 metaG | ecosystem: Environmental > Terrestrial > Soil > Vadose zone | place: USA...
CGCCTTCGGCCACCTGGAGAGCCTTCAGAGCCACTGCAGATCTCGGTGGCTTCCGCCGCGGTCCTCTGCTCGCGCACCATCTCCCTCAGAAGCCGGCCGATCGAGACGCCGCCGCCGTAGCAAAGAGGGTTGATGCAGTTGACCCATTCGCCGCACGGGTGTCCGGCGGTGAACACCAGCTCTTCTCGACGCGCAGACGCATAAGGTGGTCCCCTCGTGACCGTGACCTCGAGTTCGGCGATCTCGGGGTAGGCCTCCGACAGCGAGCCCTTCGCGGCAAACAGAGCAGGCCCGCGTGCGAAGAGTTCAGATGCCTTGGGTCGATATGCGCGCGGCATTAGGTCGCTGCAAGTGGCGTGGCGGCCCGTCCGCCGAACCCCGCTCGGCCGCCGACATCAGGGCGCGCCAGTCGACGTGGGGCCCGATCGCCTTCAGGCAGGTGAGATCGATGACCCGGCCAGCGTACGGGCATTCCGTGCGGAGGGCGTGGAGCTCTTCGATGAGCCGTCCGAAGATTTCCTGCGAGGCCTCGTGTTCGCCGATATCCAGTTCAACAGCCTTGCCAATCCACTCAAACCTCCTTCGTCCCTTCCGAGTAAGGCGTTGCCCCTTGGCCCAGAACGTTTCGCCGCGCAGCTGCGTACAAAAGACGAAGAGGCGAATCCATCCGACCACTTCGTTGAAGTCCCAGCAGTTCCAGTGATGCTCGTGCCAGAACTGTTCGAGTTTCGCGCGAACGTTCTTGTCCGAGCCTCCGAAGTCGATGTACCGACGCTTCTCCGCAGCGGACGCTTCTTCATGCTCGTCCGGACCGATCCGATACACGGGGACCTCCAAGAACGGCTTATCCGGCCAGTGATGGAGATCGTCAGCGACGCCTTCGCGGCGATCGGTCTCTGCGGCCGGCTCGTTTCCCGTTTTGGTCATCGCGTCCCTGTTCAGTTCGTTTTTCGGGAACACCTGAGTTGCTGGGCGGTGCCGTGGATCATTCTATTATGCTGTTGTATATATCGCCACACAGAATGGGAGCTCGCGACCTGACGCCTGGACAGCTGAAGTTCTTTCAGTTACTTCGTCGGCTGCACGCCACAAAGGGTGCACCACCGACGATACGGGAACTCCAGGCGGCCGGGGGATACGGTTCTCCGCGAAGTGTCACGCAATTCATCGAGGCGCTCGAAGAGGCTGGATATATCCAACGTGGCACTGGCGCCCGGAATATTCGGATTCGACGCGTCGACTCACGCGTCGCGCCAGAACGCGCCCAGACGGTAGACGTACCCATCGTCGGCCGCGTCGCCGCGGGCTGGCCCATCCTGGCTGTCCAGAACATCGAAACGACGATTCCTGTCTCCGAAAGCGTCGCCCGGCCGCCGCACCGCTACTTCTTCCTTCGAGTCCGGGGCAACTCGATGGACAAGGCGGGTATCGAGGACCACAGCCTGGCCCTCGTCCGCCAGCAGGACACCGCAACGTCGGGACAGAACGTCGTTGCTCTCATCAACGACGAAGCGACGATCAAGCGTCTCAGAATCGCCGGCGAACTCGCGATTCTTGAGCCCGTCTCGTCAGACGCAAAGCACAAGCCGATCGTCGTTGACGGCGAGTTCCGCATCCAAGGCGTCGTCGTGGCGACCATGCCGGACGTAACGAAACAAGCGCCATCAGGTCGCTAACCGAACGTGCGCCCGGATTCAGAGCACTCATCAGTTTTTCCATGATTATCGAACTGCCGCAGCCGAGGAGTTGGGATGATTTCGAGGACTTGGTCATGACCTCGCGGGGCATCGTCTCGATTTTCGGTTTCGACGTTCGCGGAGGCCGGCTGCTGAAACAGCCGCCGGATGTTACGGCCGCAACGCTGAGGCGGCTTCTGACGTACTGGGATCGGATCGACGCTCCGCTCCCTGAGGTGTTGCCTTTCGACTACGACGAGGACTGGGGCGCGGTGGTGGCGGCGGGAATCGGAATGCGGTCGCCGATTCCAGGCACGTTGTTTCCTGGTCTCGTGTTTGAGGACACGATGCTTCACTCCGAAGCGATCGCTTACGCTCAGCACCGACAGCGGGAGCCCGGGGCCTGGACGATCGCCAAAACAGATACTGCGTCGGGTGTCTGGCCAGGCACCACCGATACGGCTGCCATCGCATTCGAGCTGACGAAGTGCATCACTGTCCCGTCACCGCGTGTGCCGATCGCGTCGATTCTCAAGTTCAAGGAGAAGCGCCGAGACGAATTGTACGCTTTCCGCGTTCACATGGACGAACTGCGAGAGAAGATCCTGGCGGCGGTAGACCGGGAAGCCGTCATGCGATCCGTATTGGACCATGTGGACAAAGCAATTGCCGACATCGGCCGCAGCATGAATGAGGCATTTCCGACTTCTATCCTGGGACGGACGACGACGCTGGTGGCGATCGGAGCGCAAGCCGGGCTCGGTGCGCTGGCATGGGGAGCGCATCCGGTACTGGGTGCGGCAATCGGCGCTGGGACGTTAGCGATTGCTGTGCGAACCACGAAGAAGCCAGCCGGAACTCCAGACGGTGAACCGTTCGCGTACATCGAGAGCGTCATTGGGCTCGACGTGGCTGACCGAACGTAAGACGCGATCTCGCTAAGGCCGCGAAGGCTCGCACCGCGATAAGCCGGTCGAATCGCGGGGAGATGAGTCAGACGCGCGAGTTGTCCACAGGGCCGTGGAGTAGCATGGCGTCATGTTTGGGAGCATTGAAGTCAAGTCGCGTCCGCTCAGGTTGGCCTTCCTTGTCGACCCCAACAACCAACAGCAGGTGCGACAAGCGATTCAGCTTGGCTCTTCGTTGTGGGGTGGGGCGTATTTCCCGATCATTCCCCTGCACAGAAAGATCCCGAAGACGTGGCGGGACGGACCCCTTCGCGCGCCGAAAGCAGAGGACGTCATCTCCGGATACATCGAAGCTTTCGATCCGGACATCCTGGTGCAGGTTTCGAAGGCGGTTCCCCAGTACGTCAAGGACCTGGGCCTACGCAGCATTGCCCCCGAAGACGTATGGGGGCGAGTCGATCGAGACCGAAGCCCTGCACCGCGTTTCGGCGTCGGCATGTTTGAGGTGCTGAACGACGTCTTCGACAAATACTTCAAGTACAAGCTCAAGTACCCGGTCAACCTCGTATTCCCGAAAGTGCCGCGCAGGCACGGCCTCTTCTGGGCCAGCGTGTTCGGCGAGCTGCCGCCGGAACTGATGGCTCGCCTCAAGCGCGGGTACCTCGAGCCGCTCGAGATCGAAACGCCCGACTTCGACATCGCCCGCTTCAAAGAAACGATGGCCGGCAACGTCCTCTTCCCGCGCCGGATCACGACGCATGAAATAGAGACTCTCGGCCGCGCGGGTGCCGGACGGGACGCCTGCGTGTTTTTCATGGATGCCGAAAAGGTCGAGGACGTAATCGACTACTGGAACCTCCGTGCAATGGGCAGGGCCGTGATGCCGCTTCCCAGGCAGTACGAGGACGACCCGCAGTTGCGGGAGATGGTGGTCGGCTTCCTCAAGTCCCACCGGCAGCCGTGGCCTCACAAGCCCGAGATTTACGACGTCGCCTCGATCGTCCGTGCTCGCAGCCGTTCGATGGACGACCTGCAGAAATATACGGAGACGATAAAGCCAGACAAGCCCAATGGCGACGGCTCCTTCTTCGCCTTGCAGCATTGGTACCCGAGAATCTGGGACGAGTGGGCCCGGGACAAGGACGGCGCGGTGCCCGTCGGAATCAAGTCCGAGGAGAAGGACGTCGAGATAAGCGACGCCGACGGCCTCGAAGTGAGGTTCCAGTCGGTCTTGCCGAGGTTCGCGGCCGCGCACGCGTTCACCGGCGAGCCCCGCTGCGCAAACGAGGTCCGCTTTCGCTGCTACGGCGAGAAGGAGTACCTCGCGGAGGCCATCCCGAAGCTGTCCGGCGACAGCTTTGTCCGCGCGATATCGAGCACGGTCTCGGCCCGGAACGAATGGCGCGTCGGGCGCAACGGCCTCGTGAATCTCGTGGACGGCAAGGGCAGCCAGCACTGGAGGATCCCCAAGTCGGCGGACCTCGTCTTCGCGTGGCTCAAGGACCTCGGTTGGACGCCGGAAAGATCGCCAGCTGGCCGGTTAGCCGAGCAGATCTACAAGCAGCTCGACGGACACCCGTCCGTTCTCGCGAACGAGAAGCTCTTGGGACTTCTTGAGCACATGAATGGCGGAACCGTCAGGAAGAACGGCATGCCGGCTGACGACAACAAGGTTACCGACGAGCGGGAGCTGACCGTGGGCGAGGTGAGAAACCGCCTCGATCAGGCCTCGAACCGCGGCGACCTGCACGGGTACCTCCTGTCCAAGGAGGTATTCAAGATCGGCCTGCGGGTGAAGTGCCAAAACTGCAGGAGAAACTCTTGGTTCTCGCTCGAAGAGATCAAAGGCGCGTTGACGTGCCCGAAATGCCTGACCTCATTCCCGGCGGTCGGCAACGTTGACGGCGGGCAATGGTGCTACAAGACGTCAGGGCCATTCAGCGTTCCCCGATATGCGGAAGGAGCGTACGCGGTCCTGCTCGGCCTGGCTTTCTTCGGCGACCTCAAGATGCACTCAGTCCAGATGTCGCCCGCCTTCAGCTTTACGGCGACGGCGCCGGACAAGAAGGTCATCGAGGCCGATTTCGCGGCCTTTTGGCGCGAGAGCCGGTACGGCGAAGTCCGTGACGGGCTGCTGTTCGCGGAGTGTAAGACGTACGGCCCCTTCGAGAAGAGGGACTTCGATCGCATGGCGTACCTTGCGAAGACATTCCCTGGCGCAGTGCTGGTCTTTTGCACGCTCAGGAAGAGTCTCACGCCCCAAGAAATCGCCGGCATCAGTCGGATAGCCAAGAAAGGACGAAAGTATTGGAAAGCCGAAAGGCCCATCAATCCAGTGCTGGTCCTGACCGGAACGGAGCTCCTCGGTTTGATGGGCCCTCCATACTGCTGGGACGATCCAGTCGTCAGGAAGAAATTCGACCGCGCGGACGACCTCTTCGAGGTGTGCGACGCTACCCAGCAGATCCACCTGAAGTTGTCTTCCTGGCATGACGACTGGCGCAAGGAGTGGGACAGGCGGGACGAGCGTCGGCGTGCTCGGCCTCGCCCAGAACCGCAACCGCCGACCTTTTCGCCGCCCGTCTAGCGACGCCGGTTGCGCCAAGCGCGCTCGGCGCGCAGGGCGATTCCTGCCGCGGCGTAGCCCGCGTTCCTAAGGCGCGTCCGCACCTGCGACTCGCCGGATACGATCCGGATTCGCGCATCCGCGGCAAGTCCTCGGGCGCCGGCTCGCGGAAGCCTGCCTCGACGCATTCGTGCGCCAGCCGGGATCGGGTCCCGTGGACGAATCGGTCGATCGCGGCGTGCCGGTAAGCTTGCCCTTCCTGGACGTCGCGAGCGCCTCGTAGATGAAGTGGAGGAAGTCCGACAGCAGGGCGGGGAATACGGTCCGCTTGAGGGTCTCGGCACGTTCGTCAAGCCGCCCCGTCTTCTCGAACCACTCGAAGATGTCGCCGGATGCCTCAAGGGCCGTCCGCTCGGCGTCGTTCCCGAACTTGAAGTCGTGCGAGAACACGCCGTGCACCTCGCCCGAGCGCAGCAGCTCCACGAGGATGTCGTGGTTTTGGTAGCAGAGGTCGTGCGCGGGACGGATGTATTCCGGCAGGAAGTTGTCCGTCGCCGGAATTCTCGGCCTGGCGAGGATGCTCGCAATTCCCATGCCCGAATGATACGCCGCACGGTGCAATGGCGCAGGCCGAGTTACCACGCGGAAGGTCGCCAAGTTTCGCCGTGGAATTCAACAGCGCGGGTGATGTCTGACGTCGGTATCAAAAGGCGCGACCAGCGACCGATCTACGGCGACCCGTTCGGCTGCGCAGTTGTGAACTCGGTCAAAAACGCGTGCGGAACGCAGCTCACGACATCGCTACTTCCCCGCGCAACTGCTGCAGGGAGCAGGACGAGTCAGGCCGTTGCCCGACCTGCAGCTACTCTCGTACATCCAATCGTACTCATCGTAGCCGCCATTCATCTGTTTCGTGATCGCGCAACAGATCTTTCCAGGTGGAGGCGCGCAAGATGGTTGTTGATTGAGTTCGCCGCAGCTCAGAAAAAGAGCAAGCAGGCTGATCCGAGCTAGTGGTCTCATTTGACCCGCTCCAAACGGGCTGTTCCATTCACCAATAGTTGGCCGCCTGCGACGGAACAGTTCTCGACGTCCGTGAATATGTCGAATTCCTTCCCGTTGAACTTGAGGCGGCGCCCCTTCGAGGGGTTTGTTGGTTTCAATAGCAGTCCTTTGTACTTGCTTGTGAGTGTGCTCTGCGCCGCGGAGGCTAGACCAGACGCCGCTGCATTCCTTCCCTTACACGCTACTTTTGCGCCGAATGATCCATTGCACTCTTCGGCGACGGACGTCACGCCGACGCTGGCGAGGGTCAGCTTGTCGCCCGACCAGGTCGTGGTGGCACCAAACAGGCGTCCGCTAGGCTGGAGCGCGAGCATTCCGGCGAGAAGGAAGTCGTTGCCATTGAAACTGGCTTTGGGCTCGCTTAGGAGGGCGCCATTCTGATCGGCGACAGGTGGATCGATTGGAAGTGTCTGGGGCTGGTAGAGGTGTTTAAGCGCGTAAGCCAGTGCTTCTGGTGAAAGCCATGCTGCGAAGGTACCGACGCCAGTCAATGCAAGGCTTGGTGCGGCATCACTGGGAATCGCCTCTGCAGACGGAAGGGCCGTTATCCACGCCCCACTACTAGTGAAGCCGATGCCCATGTGAAAGGACAAGTCCTGCCCGTCGCTGCCCGTGACAGTGAGGCTGTCAGTCCTAAACTTCGCTAGCTCGATGCCGCCCTTGTTGACCGCAGTCAGGGCCCTTGACGACGCGGAATCTTTTCCGTCAGGGTTTATGGCTCTTGCCTTTGTTGCCCTTAGGATGAGTTCTGAGGCGTTCCAACTAACCTCGACCCGAGCCAAGATGGCCGGACCGGAAAAGTTATGCCGCTTCCTCAAGTCAGCGGCGAGGGTCCGAAAGGCTACTTTACAGTCACCCTCCTCCACAACGCGGCCCAGCGTCTTCGTGGGTGGAGGGCCCTCCACGGCGACAGTGAGAAGAAACCCATCCGGCGCCTTTTCACCGTGGCAAAAGCGCGCGGCGATCACGGAGGTGATCAAGTCACCACCGCCCGGCTTTATCTCGATCGGCAGAAGCTTCCATGCGACCTCCTGGATGAGAGAGTCGGACAGAAGCATCGTTACAGATGTGGCCGCAAATGCGTTCGGCGCTGCAAATACGAGCGCCGCAGCGATACAAGCGGCAACTGAGCCCACCAGGCTGGAACGACGGAATCTCATTGTCCCCGACAATAGGCTCAGAGTTGTGGCGGAATCCAGCATCTGGATGGCGGCACCTGTGTTAGCGGTTCGAGCTTCGCCGACTCTGGCCTACCAAAATGAAACACCCGCCGTAGACCCGCAGGTGTTTCGCTGCCGTTCGCACCGTTCTGGTGTTCAACCACGGCGCCAGACGTCGACTTCGTAGAACATCGGAGCAAAGGCAGAATTCGCGCTTAGCTCTCGCCAGAAAATGCGTGTTCAACCACTTCGCAAGCGCCGCGTCGTCGTCGACTGAGACGGGTCCGTCAGCGAAGGCTGACGCCCGCCTTTTCGCTCTGTGACCATTTCTCAGACTGGCTCGCGGCGACGGCTTGGCCCCGGCAGCCTCTGATACTGTCCTGGCGATGCCGCCCAACACGAACGTGACGGAGCACCGCGAATTTCCCGATGAAGGCGCCGCCCGCCACGGATATGAGGAATCCCGCCGGTTGTTCCTGGACCTGACGAATTGGCCGCTGCTCTCGGGAGACAGGAATGCCGACTTCACGGCCATCGCCCCGAACGGGCAGCCGCCGGTCGGGCGCGCGGTGCAGACCGGCGACTTCATCCGAATTGATCTGCGCGGCCCAAGCGGCTACGACTGGGTACGGGTCGAGGAGATCTCGTCGGGCCCCGACAAGGCCCAAATCGTCGTTCGGCCCTCGTTCGATCCCACGGCCTCGCCCCTCAACACCGAAGTCACGAGCCATTTCTTCACCCGAGAGGCGACGAATACGTTCACCCTAGAGCGCCGGGGCGATTCGCTCCTCTTCCTCGTCAGCGGAAGGAACGAGGTCCCGAACGTAGTCGAGCCCGAGGCCGGCGGATACGGATGGCTCAACGCCGCAAAGTGGGGAGGCGGATCGCTGGGCCTGCAGGCCTACCAGTGGCAATCGATGGGCGGCAACCTCCTCAGCCCTCCTGCACACGGCAGGCCCCCGGTACCGCCGCCGCCGGACCCGCCGGAGCGCTGGCGATCGTTGCTCGCCTGGACGGGCTCGTTTTCCGTCTCCTGCCAGACGCGCTCCTCGGCTGACAAGGCGTCGTCCAAGCTGACGGGTTCGGCGATCGGAGCCGCGCGGCCAGGTGGCCGAGCGGACGTGCGGGCGACCGTGGAGGCGGAGAAGGTGGACCCGACGGCGATGGGGACCATCGTCACGCGATTCCGCGGAAACGCGTCCAAGACCTGCGGATGGTCGGTCGATATCAGCGTGGAGCGTAAAACCTTCACGGTTTCGTTCGGGACCGCCTACAGCGTCGATTGTACGGTACAACAGACAATAGACGGCAAGCGCAGCCAGTTGGACGGCCACACGGGTTGGGCACAGCTCGTATCGGGACCGGACGGGCCCTTCACCGGCGCGCTGCCCAAGAACGGGTTCACGCTGTCCGGTTCGTCGCAAGTGGCACGCTCAGGGGGCCGGGCGAGCGCGTCGTGGTCCTTCACGGGCACTCCCGGCCCCGTCGGATAGCTGCTCATCGTGCGCGCGCGGATGGGACCTGTCTCCCCTCCCGAATCGGTGGACGCGTCACGCGACCCAACAGATCGCCTGGTCAGCGACGGCCGACCGTGCCCCCTTCTCATCCAGTGTTCCGAGGCTGGTCGACAAGCTTGCCGACATGGCTCTTCGTGTCAGGCAAGAAAGGCGGCTCAGCTGACTCCAGAAATTACGTCTGGGCGACATTGATGTTCGTCGCATGGGAATGGGAAGGGCACCCAATACGGCACGCGCGAGCTCGGCCGCACACCGATGCCCCGACAGACCTGGACGTCCACGCCGGCCAACTACTGATCTCGTCGCCTGATATCAGGAGCGCCGGCGCGGCACTTTTCTTTGCCGATCTTTCCGGTCGGTGCCGACAAGGAGGTGAGTGCCACCCAGACAGATGGTCGACCGCATCCTCACCGCAGCGCGCCGTCTCTCACCTATCGGCCCGGCCGCGTCCTGGATCGCCGCATGGGCACTCGCCGGCCGTGGCTGGCGCACGTGCGCCATCGCTCGGGCCCTTGGGACTGACCACCGAACCGTCTTACGGTCGCGGAGCCCTCGGCTCCAGAGTTCGCGACGGGATCGACTTCTTCGCGAGGAACCCTAACGATCTTCCCACACGCCTAGAGAGGCACGGCTTTAGCTATGCAGTTTTTGAATCGCGCTCGATAAACGGAATCGTATCCGTCCACAGGCTTCAGGTGGTAGCTGGTCGGCTGGTGCGCCGCGAAGACTTCAGCCCAGTTCTCGGCATCGCCGACTTCGCTGCTGCCAATGCGGGATACCTGGAGCAACTCTCTGCGAAGTTCGAAGTGCTCCCTCTCTCGTGCCGCGGTCGAGAGCAGCTGGTACTCCGTGGACAAGGCGGTCGGGACGAGCGCGGCCACGATCACCCGCGATCCGCTGTCGGGCTGCACTGGCGACGCTGGGCATAAGCTACGCTCAAGCTACACAGTGAAAATGCCCGTCGGGCACGCTGCGAAGATCACACGCGATATTCGCGCCGAGTGAAGTACAGCCTGTGGACTTGGAGCTCGCCGCTCGACTCATGCCCACCACTGTCGCCCGCGTCCTAGCCGCTCGAGGAACTCGCCTCAGAGTGCGCCGGCGCGGCCTGATTCGTCGGCCCGCATCTTCCTGCCAACAACTTGTCGGACTTATGGATCGCGCTCACCTGGGGCAAGACGTAGGCGAGTGCAACGGCGGGAGGCGCCGATGGCTGGAACCGAAGCTTTTACGGATGAAGGGCGCTACATCAACATATCCTGAAATCGGCCGCGCTTCAGCGGTGGCCCAATTTCGGCATGCGCGTTGGCAATACCATCGCGATGTAAAATTGCTCGCTGACCGCAATCTGGGGAAACGCACACTTGGCGTCCCCCTCGTGCCGTCGCGCTCGTGAGGGCGCCCTTTTAGACGTTCACGTAAACATCTGGCGTCTTGACCGTTGGGCGACGCTCCGGGATCCTGCGCCCACCCTATTCGATGGCCATTCCTGTCCAGACCACACCTCCGCGTCGAGCTCTGCTTTTGTTCGCCGCCGTAGCTGTTGGCGTTGTGGCGTGCTCGACAGGGGAAAACCAAGTCCCGAGCAAGTTCCTGACCTTGCGTGAGCTAGACGCTACCTCCCAGCCGACAAGCGCCGCTCTCGGCATTCTCGTTTCGGTCGCGGCGGCCGGCGGAACAGCCGTCCAATTGAAGGTCTCCGGTGGAACCATCGACGACTCGAAGGCGTCTGTCACGTGTATCGGGTTTCACAACGATTCGCTCAACGTCGACGTTGTCGCCGTCCATCCGACTGAGTCGGAGGCCATAGTCGCTGCGACGCTGGGGAACGCTGGCAGGCCGTCCGTCGTTGACGGTGCGGTGCTCGATGCCGGTGCGAGCGACGGCGGCCAGACCGACGCCGGAGCGATGCTGCTGCTCGACGCCGGCGCAGACGGCGTCGACTGTCCGGGCGATCCGACGTGCTCGTGTGTGCACTTCCGCGCGCTTGGGGTGGTGTCCACGATCGTCGTCTCGCTTGGCCGAGCACCGGTCGCCTCGACGAACGGAAGCAGCGACGCCGCAAGCGGACCGCTATCCGATGGATCCACCGCGACCGAGGATGCCGGCGATGCGGGGATGGACCAATGAACAAGCCGCCAGTTTCCTCGCGGGCCGCACTCTTCGTCGCCGCGGTCGCGGCCGGGGCACTGGCGACCATAACCTGTCGTGGAACCGGCGTTCTGCTACCAGCCATCTCGACGCCGAGAAACCAGGAGCTGGAGCCGATTCCGGATCCGGAGCTCAATGCGTTTGGTTGTGACGACCCCTTCGTGGTTTGCGTCAACACCTGCACGGCCAGGCTGGTGCATCCAGAGATCGCGCCCCTTGTGAGTGAGGATCAACAGGTAGCAATTCGCACAGTTGGGTGGGCGAGATGTAAGCCCAAACACGTAAGCGTCTCGATCCATAACGTAAGCAATATCAACGTCGGTTACCGTTCACCTCCGTCCACTCCGCCGCCGACCAAGACCGATGGCGGCGCGGGTGAAGCCGCCGTCGAGCACGCTGTGTCCACGCTTCGCGCCTCGGCCTCGATACCGGATCCAGGGCGTAACGGAGCCTCGCTTCCACGTGACGGGCAGCCGCCTCTCGAAGGCCTCGGTGCACCGGGCGACCCCGGGAGGGTGCTGCCTCTCTTGAACGCGTTGCAGCCGCCGAAGGGTGGGAGAGTCGCCAGCTCCGATTGCAAGGTGCCGGCAACGAAAGCGCAGGAGTTCGTTCAGCGTATTCGCGATGCGCTCAAGACCGCGTCGGAGGCGCTGGCGTCCGTTCCGGCGCCTCTCGAAACCATCATCCAGACGGACATCGAAGAATTGAAGGAGGCCCTCGACAAATACGCGGCCGCGGTGGCCCGCGCTTCAGCCGACTGCCGCTCCGTCGGTCCTTCGGAACTTCTGAGTCTGGCCAAGGGTGCTACGGCGGCGCTCGATAAGTTGACTGCCGACCTCGAGCGGGCGGCGCGGCGTAAGGCCTATGACGCCGCTGGCAAGGAGCTTGCGAGCTTCGGCGATTGGGTGATCACGATTCCGAAGGACATCTCGATCCGCCAGCTGATTGTCGACGTGCAGTTCACCCCGACGGATCCTAGCGACGGCGAGACGGCTCAGGGGCCGGACGCCGGGGTCGATGGCGGGGCGCTGCTGACCCACAACGCCTTGGTGTTCATCCAGATCGATCATGGCCGGTACTACTACGACGTCGGTGTGCTCACCGCCTTCGTCCCCGGTGGACAGCGGACCGTAAGCGCAATCGCCCGCCCAGGTATCCCCGGAGACCAAGAAATCGTCTCGTCCGAGACGTGCGCGACGTTGACCGGCATAACGGTGAACGGCTATCCATTTGGGCGGCGCCGGCAGTCATACTCGCCATTCGAGGGCCGGCCGCCGTTGCACGTCGGGCTAGCTGACTTACTTGGCCTCCAGCTCGCGTTCAACCCGGACCTGAAGAACGCGACGGCGACTGTATTCGGCGGCCTCGTCGTGGAGCCGCTTACGGGCCTCAGTGCGAATATCGGGGTGGTGCGGCTGCAGGGTGACTTCCTGCAGTCGGGTTACGCGGTCGGAATGTCAGCTCCTGCGAATCGAAGTGATTTCGTGGCTACGAAGCCGATGTGGCGCTTCTATTTCGGTTTCACGCTGAGCTACGAATTCATCCACACTACAACCGCCCGGCTCCCTCCGTTGAACTCGGGCTCATCGAACTAATGGCGCTGCGCATGGACGCTTCAGCGCCGCATTTCCTTCGACGCTCCCCCGCAGGCACAGCCGAGGCCCGCGAGCAATCAATTCGGGACGGGCGGTCAGCGGAGGTCGGTCGACTTTTCGATGGAAGAACGCGGACGGTTGCCGTTGCGTGAATACCGCCTGGCCGGGAGGAGGGTTCGTCGTGCCGTATCCAATTGAGGACAGCTTGGAGCAAGCCGTGGCCATCGTCGCCCAAAAGTACGACGCCGCCGAGTTAGACGCGATCGAGAAGGACCCCAAGAAGGCTCCGCTGATCGGCGATGCGGCCTGGAAGCGAGTTGGCGCTCTGACCGTGTTCACGGAGGCCGAGGAGCGGCAGGTCGTGTCGTTGGAGGCCCTTTTCAAGCGCTACTTGGCCCAGAACAAGCTCGATCGCCCGTTGTGCGTCGCTGTCTTCGGGCCGCCGGGAAGCGGAAAGTCACTGGGCGTTAAACAGATTCGGAAGGAAGCGTTTCATGGGACGGGCCTCAATGCGTCGATGACGACGATCAACCTGACTCAAGTCAACGATCAGGCAGATCTCGGCGATGCCGTCGTTCAGGCGCTGATGGCGGCGATGCAAGAGAAGCAAGCGATACCGCTGATCTTCTTCGACGAGTTCGACGCCACGCGAGACGGGGCGGCGTACGGATGGCTCGGTTGGTTTCTGGCGCCCATGCAGGACGGCGTTTTTCTGCATCGCGGGCGGACGGTCAAGGTTGGAAAGGCGATCCTCGTGTTGCAGGGGGAACCGCCGCCACGATGGATGAATTTTCCCGCCGCCAGAGCGAATCTGACTTCAGGAAGGCCAAAGGCCGCGATTTCATCAGCCGCCTCCGGGGTTACCTAGACGTGGCCGGTCCCAACGCCGACCCGCGCTATCTCCGGCGGGCAATGGTGCTCCGATACGAAATCGAGCAGAAGGTCTGTCGCCATGGAAGCGGCGTCTTCGTGCTCGACGACAAGCTGCTGCAGGCCTTTCTTGGGGCTGGTCGCTATCTGCACGGCTCGCGTTCGATCTCGGCGTTGATCGAATCGTGCCAATTGCCGTCCGATGGCGCCGCCGAGAAGCCGGCGTCGATCGGTTGGGGCGCGCTGCCTGAGGACCACCTCATCGCAGCTCAAGTCGATCGCGGGCCCCTGGATTGCGACATCCTGGGAGGGTCCATCGCGTTGAGCGGCTTCCGTCCAACACGCGCGATGGACGAGCACTTCGACGAATGCTGGCAGAAGGTCGCGGCAGCGCTCTGGGATGCCGGCGCGACCATTGCCTACGGCGGCCGGTGGCGAAGCGGCGCCCTTACCCAGAACCTCGCGATCCTCCTGCAATCCCGGTCGCGCGAGCTGCGCCACGAGCGAGACCCACGCCCCGCCTTCCTCCAGATCTTCCTGAAAGATCTGCCCAACGATAGCTCGAACCAGGCCGTCGAGTCAGACCTCACGCCCACGAAGTGTGCGGAGTACGGCATCGAGCTGGTGCGAGGGAACTATATGGACGACAACGACCGGACCCTGCCGTCCGACCTAAGGGAAGTCGTCGAGCGATTCCGCCGTCGACTGGCCGTCAGCGAGGCCAGCGTGGCCCGGTTCGTGATTGGCGGCCACGACGAAGACGGCAGCAAGCAGCGGTCCGGCATCGTCGAGGAGATGGTGATCTCGCTGGCGCTCGGCCAACCCATCTACGTCGCTGGAGCGTTCGGCGGCGCCGCGAAGGAGGTCGGACCGCTCCTGGGCCTTGCGAGCGTCAGGACGGGGACCGTTCCCGCCCTGTTCCAGTATCCAGATCCGGGGCACGTCGCCGAGCTCACCAGACTGCTCCAGCAGTTGCGACCGCCGCCGTGGCCTGATCTGCCGGTGTGGCCGAATGAGCAAGCCGAGTTTCTTCAAAAGCACTCGTTGCTCGGGCCGCAGTGGCCCAACAACGGGCTCACGGTGCCGGAGAACCGGGAGCTATTCGCCTGCGATGACCCGAACAGGGTCGCAGAGCTGGTCACGCAAGGCCTCTGCGCCGTAGCAGCGAAGCGGACGCGAGAGGCGTAAGCTCCGGATCGCGAGCGCGGCGGGGTCTGGTGGGGCATAGGGCTTGTTCAGTTAGCTCACGATGTCCTTCGTGATGGTATTGGTGTCGCATGGTGAAGCGTTTGCCGATACTTTCCGAACGCGAGGCGATCAAGTACCTGCCGGTGCATCACGAACGGATTCGTTTCGTCGATCGGGCTGTCTTCGCCGCATCCTTTACATCCAGCTGCGAGGGCCATCAGTGCCTCTGCCGGGACGAGGACGACGAGCCGCGACTCGATGCTTGTTGTCAGCACGGCGCCGATGTAACGGTCCCCGAAAAGCAGGCCATTCTTCGCCGTGCTCAAGAGGTCGCTTCGGTGCTGAAGCCGGAGCGACGATCGCCCTCGGGATGGTTCGACGAGCGTGATCCGGAGGAGGATCCAGAGGCGCCGTTCGGGTTCGTCGTTCGGACCGCCACCTCCGATCTTTCGTCGGACCGGTCCGGCTGCGTGTTCCTGGAGCACTCCGAGGGGCGCGGCTGTGGTCTGCACCTCGCGGCCCAAAGGTACGGCTTCGATCCTGCCGAGATCAAACCCGGCGCCTGCCGCCTTTACCCATTGTCGTACTCGGACGGCCGTCTCATGCTGGCCGCCGATTTCGCTCGCTACTCATGCGCGAATGCCGGCGACGCTGGCGTCTACGCCACCATGCGCCCTACGCTCGACGAGATGTTCGGCGGCCAGTTAGCCGAAGCGCTCGACAGAGTGATCGATCCTGCGCGCTGACCGCCGGCATGGCGGGAGTAGCGAACGGGCACCGGTCGCACTGTCGTGAGTCGCGCGCTCACGAGTGAATGCATCCCAGCCGACGGTATGATGCCCGCGGACATGAATATCGTGCTCTGGATCCTACAGGTCGTGCTCGCAGTCCTCTATCTCTTCGCCGGCGGCATGAAGGTATTCACGCTGGAAAAGGTCACCCGGGATTGCCCGTCGATGAAGGCGCTGCCCGGGTCGGTTTGGAACGCGAGCGGCCTCCTCGAGATCGTATGCGGTGTGGGGCTGATCGTTCCGGCCGCCTTGCATCTTCAGCCGATACTGACGCCCGTATTCGCGACCGGGCTGGCCATCGAAGGGGTCCTTTTGACCGCCCGTCACCTGAAGTGGAGAGAGAACGCCGCGATCGGCAGCGCCGTGTTCGCCGCGCTCGCTACGTTCATCGCCTACGGAAGATTCGCCCTCATCACGCTCGGCTGAGCGTGGTCCTTACGAGATTGCCGATCGTCACCGCGGGGACGCGCCTTGCGGTATCTTCATGTCCCGAAAGGCACTGAACGCATTTACGCTAATGAATCATAATATTTGCCGGAGTGGCGAAACGGTATACGCAGCGGACTTGGAGTCCGTTGCGGCGGTCGACTCCGGCTGTCAGGCGGCGGTCTTCTGACGGAAACGCGCTGGCGTGAGTCGTGGTACCTGGTTGAGAAGAGGTGGCACCCGCTTGAAAAGAGATCGATGTCCGAGACGAGTTCCGAGTTTGGCGCAGGCGGTAGCCCGTTCGGTCTCGTAGGGCCCCGGGCCCTGGCCCCGCGGACTGGCTGGAGTTGCCCCCGTCGAACCGGACCACCTAGACGTTGGCGGTCGCTCTCCTGTACTCCCTGGGTGACTGCATCCGCAAGCCTTTGTGCGGGTGGACGTTGTTGTAATCCTCAAACCAGCCGGCGAGCTGCTGCATGACGCTGGCTCCGGTGTGCAGCTCGTTCAAGTACACGTAGTCGCGTTTGAAGGTTTTCACGAAGGACTCGGCCATGCCGTTGCTCTCGGGCGAGTACGCCGGAGTCGTGCAGACCAGCAAACCGAGCTTCTCGCCGAAGTCCCGCGTCTCCGTCGCCGTGTAGGGCGGTCCATTGTCCGACAGCCACTCCACGGGCTGCGGCGTTCGAAGCGCGTTTGCGCCGAAGCGCTGCTCGACGGATTCGGCCATCAGGTCGCGGATCATTTCTCCCGTGATGGCCGCCGTCGTCGCGACGTAGCTCATCACCTCGCGGTCGCAGCAGTCGAGGCTGAATGCCACCTGGACGCGTTCGCCGTTCCAGCAGCGAATCTCGAAGGCGTCCGAGCACCACCGCAGATTCGACCGAATGGTGATGATCACGCCGTCGTGCGTACGTGTGGACTTGCCCGTGTACCGCGCCAGGAGCCAGCGCTGCGCCTTCATGATGCGGTACACGCGCTTCGCGTTCACCGACGCACCACCGGCGGCGACCAGCGCTCGGCTCACGAGGCGCGTCGTCCGCAAGTAGCCATAGCTGGGCCGCGCGTCCACGACCTGTTTGATCCGCTCGGTCAGGTCGCTGTCGTCGAGGCCCCGGCGGCGGCGCACGAAGTACCGTCGCTGCCGGCGTTCGATGAGATTCGACCTCGACAAGCCCAGCGCCGAAGCGATCGCCCTCACCGCGAACCGTCCCTTTTCAATAAGGGCGCCCGCGACAACAGTTTTTTTTCGCGCGCGATGTCGATGGCGTCTTTCAAGATCTCGTTCTCGAGCGTCTTGCGACCCAGCAGCCGTTCGAGCTCGCGAATCCGCACCTTGAGCACCTTCACCTCGGACTCGGGCACCACCGCTTCGTCTGCGCCTAGGCTGGACATAGTTCCTTCCTCAACGAGCCGCCTCCATTTGAAAACCTGGCTCGGCGACACACCGTAGCGCCGGCTCACCGACGACACGCTGTGCCCCGGCACCGTCGTTTCCTCAACGATCTTCCGCTTCTCATCGGCCGTGAATCGCCGACGCCGACCCGATCGCGCGGGCTCGATCACTTCTACCTCCGGAATTGGTCCTGGTTCCATCCTAGCTCCTATCGTGTCTTAGCTAGGTGGTCCGGTTCTTCAGGGGGCTACACCA
>Ga0137366_10001453_pt1 | contig 17553 bp, 15 predicted proteins | sample SagtaG_8_FD_104938 | JGI IMG/M metagenome (GOLD analysis project Ga0137366, IMG submission 104938) | Vadose zone soil microbial communities from Sagehorn Ranch, Mendocino, California, USA - Sage1_L_60_16 metaG | ecosystem: Environmental > Terrestrial > Soil > Vadose zone | place: USA...
CACGCGGACGTTACAAGTGGACAATGCCTCGGTTAGAGAGCTTGTAAGCCCGGGCCGGTCGCCTCCCGAAACGTTAATCAGAATGATCTTGTTCATTGGAAGGGAACTCGCAATACAGATTAACAGGCAGGAACGGACGGCAGCGGGAGCACGTTGGCGCACAACCTCACGTGGCAGTGCGCTCTCTAAGTGGCAGGAGGAAACATGCCAGCCAAGAAGAAGTCAAGCGGGCGCCGCTACAGCAAGGGAGCAAGCAAAACAGTAGCGAGTGCAATGCGTCGCAGTAAGAGTGGAACGCTTCGCTCTGGGAAAGGCGGCAAGGGCGGAAAAGTGAAGAGCCGCAAACAGGCGATTGCTATTGGACTATCGGAAGCCCGAAAAAAAGGAGCAAAAGTTCCCCGCAAGTCCAGTTCGAAAGCGGCATAACGTTCCGTGAGGGGAAAGGGGAGCGTCCTCCAAGGGCTCACATCTTCTCGAGCCGGATATCCCCATCGCCGGTGTGTAGTTCGATTGGAATTCCGCCGCCATTGATTTTCCCTCTGAGAGCATGTTCGGACTTAAGTTCCGACGCATCGATCTGAAACGCGATCTTTATATTGCCGTCGCCGGTGCGGGCGCTTAGATCGGCGCGGAAATCGTCGGGCAGGCGTAGACGCACATTACCATCGCCGCTTTGGAAAGTCCAACCAGGTTTGGGTGTCGGTGATTGGCTGACTTCGGCATCGATGGCGCCATCTCCGGTGCGAAGTTCCAGCAAGTCGAAGCGGCCGGTTACGTTGACGTTGCCGTCGTGAGTATTCGCGCGGAGGGAGCCTTCGAGGTCTTGGAGGCGAACGTCCCCGTCGTTGCTCTCAATGTGATGGTTGCCGCGAACGCTCTCCACGCGGATGTTCCCGTCGCCCGTGTGCACCTCAAGATCAGCCTCACGCGGGACGCGAAGTTGCACGTGAATGCTCTGGAAACAGAAACCAAAACAGCCCTTAGTTTTGGTGTGAAGTCTGAGTTCCACTCGATTCTGAGTCCCATTGGCTTCAATTCGCAAGTCATCGTTGATCTTCCAGCCATGGGCAATGACCCTCGCTTCTACTCGCTCACTTGAGCCTACGAGGACCTCGACGTCGCCATCATTGGTATCCACGACGACGGCGGGCGTGCCAGAGACCGGGTAGGTGTGCTCCCACTCCTCGGCGCGCGCCAAGGCCGAAAGCACTAGAAGAATCGCGAATGCAGAGTGTCTGAAATAGCGCACACATCACCTCCGAATAGTGGACGGTAGAAGTACGCGGAGGTAAGCAAGAAAGTTCACTGAGCTTTATTTGGCTCCGCAGGCGCAGCGGGCTTATCGAAAATCTTCGGGTCCACTACCGGATTGATTTCGATCTTGGTGAACTCGGTGCTGCTCGAATCCTTTCCAGCCTGCCTGTTATCGCGGTGGAATGGCAGATTAAGTCCATCCACGGTTCTCCATTCTGAAAAGGCGGTTTCGGAATCTACCGGGCCGCCTTGACCGAGAGATTTATAGGTCTCTCGTACCAGCTTTCCACTCGCGGGATCCACAAACCAACGCATGCTCACGCCGGGCCCTGAGACGTCTACTATCGCCAGTTCGTCATTTCCGCTCTTCTCTTTGCCGGCGGCCGCGAATGAAAAAGCAGAATCACCCACGTGCTGGCCTAGATAGATCAAGTCACGACGAAGTTGCTCCATGGTTTCGTTCTTACGGGACGAGGGCATGTCCTGCACCTGACCTCCGGCGGCCATGAACCCGGCTTCCGGCGTGGCGATCATCGAAAACGTGCCTTGAGCGGTCTGCAGATCAGCTCTCAGCCGGTCCGGAAAGACGATCGTGCTCTCGACTTGAATGCTGCCGGGAGTGTTTCCAACCTTTTGTGTCAGCGTGAACGCGGACCTAAGCGACTTCACAGTTTTCAGTTTCGCTTCTCCGCCCAATGCTTGCGCAACTTTCGCGGCGAGGGCTAGACCCTCGGGATTCGATTCTTTCTTCTCGCCTTTGTCAGTATCTGAAGATGCTCCTGATTTTTCGCCTGGCGGCGGAGGAATTGTGATGTCCACGTCACTGACCGGGCCGAGAGTTGAAAGCGGCTTATCGAATTCGGCGGCATTGCCAGCCACCAGAACGGCAAGGTCGTCCTTATGAAGATATTTTGAAACGATGCGGGCCACGTCAGCCGCGGTCACCTTTTCAATGCCGGCGCGGTAACGCTCCAGAAAATCAGCCGGGTAACCGTAATATTCATAGGCCATGCGCTCACGGAGAACTTTGTCGGGAGTGTCGAAATTGAAAACAAAATTGTTGAGGATGGTGTCTTTGGCACGCTTGATCTCGCTGTCGTTTATGGGATTGGTTTTGAGCTTGTCAATTTCCGCGTATAGGCCTTGAATAGCTTCAACCGTGGTGCTGCTCTTCGTTCCTATAACCAGCTGCAGAATGCCGGGGTGGTCAAAGCGAGTGCCGATGCCACCACCAACGCTATAGGCGAGACCCTGCGCGGTTCGAAGACTCTGGATCAACCGGGCTGAGAATCCGCCCCCGAAGGCTTCGTTGAAAACTTCGATTGCGTAATAGTCAGGATTGTCGCGAGTGGTCCCGAGGCCGACCATGTGAATGTTGCTCTGGTTCACGTCCTCCTTTTTCACTTGGTAATAGCCGGGTTTCGCCGATTCAAACTTGATTTCTGGCGCCTTTACCGCGGGGCCTTTGCTCCAATCGCCAAAAGCACTGCGCAACTTGGCTTCCACCTGGGCTGAATCGAAGTCGCCCGCGAATCCGAGAATGACGTTGTTGGGATGGATGGATGTCTGGTGCCAATCGAGCAGATCTTGCCGCGTGACCGCAGCAACGGTCGCGTATTCCGGTACCCGCGCATATGGATTGTGGGCGCCATACGCCAACCTAGTGGACTCACGTGCGGCGATCTGGCCGATGTCGTCGTTGCGGCGTGAAATACCATCGAAAATTTCATTCTTGGCGAGGTCGAGCTTTTCGGCACGGAACTCGGGCTCACGCATCAGTTCGACGAATACTTTGAAGACGTCGTCGAAGTCTTCTTTTAGGCAGGAGAGTGAGACAGTAGTGGAATCGGCATTCGCGCCCGTCTCCACCTTCGCCGCTCGAATCTCAAGATAGTCGTCAAGCTGGTCGCCGGTTTTGGACTTTGTTCCTCCAGTGCGCCAAACTTCGCTGTAGAGCGAGACCAGGCCGGCCTTTTCGGCTGGCTCAGAACGTGTGCCGCCGCGAATGCGCGCGGTTGCGTCAATCGTAGGCAACTCATGGTCTTCCTGCAAAAAGACGACCATGCCATTGGGTAGTTCAATGCGCTTGGGCTCTTGAGGATGGAATGCAGGCAGTTGCGGGATCGGGATACGCTTCCACTCCTGCGCATTGAGAGGATGGCCGGCGAATGTGCCGCAAATGATTAGCAAGATCAAACATAGAGGAGCGCAGAAGAGAAGTTTCTTCATTGGGCACCTCCGCTGCCCGCTGCCGCGGTTTCGATGATGCCAACGGTCCGGTTGGTCGGAACGAAAACCTGGTTGGCAACCCGCCGGATATCGGCTTTGGTCACGGCGTCAATACGGTCCACGGAGCGGAACAGCTCACGCCAGTCGCCGTAGAGAGTTTGAAAAACTGCAAGATTTTGTGCCAGCCCGTCGTTGCTGTCCAGGCTGCGAATCAGATTGGCTTTCGCCCGAGTCTTGACCATCTTCAATTCGTCGTCGCTGATGTCTTCCGTCTTCAGGCGCTCAATTTCCGCGTGGATGACGTCGCCGATCTCTTCCGGCTTGTGACCCGGAACCGGCAAAGCGAAGAAGTAGAAAAGATGAGGGTACTTTACGCCGGGAAACCCGGTGCCGCCTTCTGCTTCGGATGCGATCTTCTTGTCTCGCACCAGGGTCCGGTAGAGGCGGGACGTACGCCCTTCGGAGAGCAAGTCCGCGAGTGTGTCGTACACGGCATCATCCTTGTCGCGAAAGTCAGGACGATGATAGCCCTCGAGATACATAGGTTGTGAGTGCTCGTGCAGGATGACCCGGCGTTCGGAATTCTGAGGAGGCTCGGTTGTGGTCCGCTCATCTGGCTTGGCACGCGAAGGGATATGGCTAAAGTACTTTTCGATGACGGCCATCGTCTGCGCAGGATCAACATCACCGACCACGGCAACGACCATGTTGGAAGGGATGTAGTACGTGTCGAAAAAGTGCTGTGCGTCAGTGGCGGAAAAGCTATCCAGATCCGAGTAGTAGCCGACCCCTGGGCGATGGTAGGGGTGCGCCACGTAAGCCTCGGCAACGAACTGTTCGATGAGACGCCCGATGGGGTTGCTATCGGTGCGCATGCGCCGCTCTTCGGTGACCACATTTCGCTCTTTATAAAATTCGCGAAACACCGGATGCGTATAACGCGAAGACTCAAGATAGGCCCACAGTTCAAGCCGATTAATAGGGAAGGAGTAGAAATACCCGGTGTTGTCCTCGGCGGTGAAGGCGTTGGTACCCTCCGCGCCATTGCGGTCAAGGATTTCGCTGAATTCGTTGGGAACCACGTACTGCTGGGCGGCCTTGATGGAATCCTGCCAGGCCTTCTCAAGCTGCTTCAGTTTTTGCTCGTCACGGCCAACACTCTTGTCGCGCTCGTGAATGTATGCAGCATAAGCATCTTCAACTTTTTGCAGTGCAAGCTTTTCAGCCGCATAGTTCTTGGTGCCGATGGCTTCCGTTCCCTTGAATGCTTCATGCTCGAACATATGCGCCAAGCCGCTCTTACCCATTGGATCCTGGACGGAGCCGGCGTCCACATTCGTGAAGAAGGAGAACACCGGAGCACTGTCGGGACGCTGGCAGACGACGGCAGTGAGTCCGTTGGACAGTTTTTTGACCGTGACACGCTTTTCGAACGATGCGAGGTCTTGAGCTAAACAAGTTGCAGCAAGTGCCACGACCAGGGCAAAGAACTTAAGAGCACGCGACATTGAACCTCCGAGGGAACGAAACTGTGGGGCAATAGTGAAAGACGTGAAAGACGATTTGAAGTGAGCAAGCGGGAGTTTGTCAAACGTCGGCACAGAATACAGTGAAGAGTGTTGCAGAGTTGCCGATTTTCACCTATAGATGTACGTTTCAATAACGGAAGCTAAGATCCGGCTCGAAGAACTAATCGACCGTGCAATCAAGGGTGAGGAGATCATTATTTGTCGCCGCGGAAAACCAGTCGCCAGACTTGTGGCAATCACAAAGCCGCCTGTCAATCCCCACGATCGCAAGCGCAGCCGCAAGCGCTAGGCGACATCCCATTCACCCTCTCCTTTTCCCCTTCTGCTGCTAATTCCCCGCAATTCTTGCACTTACGTTGACCCAGGTGATACTTTCCGGTAGCTTTTCAAGAATCCCGTCGAGGGAAAAGTGTATCCTTAGAGTATCCAAATTAAAGGACTGACCATTGTCTGACAGCCAGAAAACCCTACTTTTGCTGAAGCCGCGAGGATTTTGTGCCGGAGTGGTGCGCGCGATCGATATCGTCCGCATTGCGCTCGAGGCGTTCGGACCGCCGATCTACGTTCGCAAGGAAATCGTTCACAACCGCTTTGTGGTTGAGGAGCTTACCGGCAAGGGAGCCATTTTCGTTGATTCGGTGGACGAAGTCCCGGAGGGCGAACGCGTGATCTACAGCGCGCACGGGGTCTCCCCGGAGGTTCGCAATGCCAGCAAAAATCGTCGGCTTAGGGTGATTGACGCGACCTGCCCGCTGGTGACCAAGGTCCACGTCGAAGCGGTCAAGTTTGCCAAAGAAGGATATTCACTGATTCTGATCGGGCATCGCGATCACGATGAAGTCATCGGCACTCTCGGTGGAGCCCCATCCATCAAGAAAATCATGGGATCGCCCGCGCAAGTGGAAGCATTGAGCGTTCCTGATCCCAATCGCGTGGCGTATCTGACCCAAACCACGCTCAGCCTGGACGAAGCCACCGACATTATCGAGGCACTGAGACGAAAGTTCCCCAACATCAAGGGGCCGCACGCGCAGGACATCTGCTACGCCACCGAGAACCGCCAGGTAGCGGTCAAGCACGTGGCGTCTGATGCTGATTTGCTCCTGGTTGTAGGTTCCGAAAACAGTTCGAACTCGAACCGCCTGGTGGAAGTGGCCCGCAATCTCGGTCGAGCTTCGCACTTGATTGACAGTTGCGGAGACATTCAGCCGGATTGGCTCGAAGGCGTGAAAACTATTGCTTTGACGGCCGGGGCCTCGGCTCCAGAATGTCTCGTGGAAGAAGTGGTTGAGTTCCTGCGGACGAAGGGCTTCAACGATCTTCAGGAAGTGGAAGTGATGCCGGAAAATGTACGTTTCGGTTTGCCTCCTGAGATCGTGGAAGCGATCGCGGCGGCGCCAGCCGTGAGCGTTTCGGCGAATTAAATATGGACGAGTTCTTTCCCACAGTTCCTGACGTGTCCGCGCCGCAGCTCCGCTTTGGAAAAATTGACGATCTCGCCAGCCGAGTAGGGGCTGCGGTTGATTGCGCGCGCAACTGGCTTCTGTCGCAGCAGCACGAAGATGGCTACTGGTGCGGTGAACTCGAAGCCGACACCACACTCGAATCCGACTACATCCTGATGCACACACTTCTGGGTACCGGTAACCAGGAGCGCTTCCGGAAGTGTGCCAACTACATTTTGCGAGGGCAGAACGAGGATGGAGGCTGGCCCATTTACAATGGCGGCCCATCGAATATCAGCGCGTCGGTGAAGGCATATTTTAGCCTGAAGCTGGCGGGTTACAAGCCCGGCCACCCCGCTCTCGAACGCGCGCGGAAGAAAATCCTTGAACTTGGCGGCGTTACCAAGGTCAACACCTTCACCAAGATTTATCTCTGTTTCCTGGGGCAGTACGACTACGACGCAGTTCCCGCGATCCCACCGGAGATCGTCCTTTTTCCCAACTGGTTCTGGTTCAATATTTACGAGATTTCTTCCTGGTCGCGCGCGATTCTGGTCCCCCTCTCCATCGTTTACGCGAAGAAGCCCTTCAAAAAAATTCCCGACGAAATGCGTATTGACGAACTCTTCGTGGGCGGCCGTGACAAATCGCGCATGCGACTTGAGTGGAGCGACAAACTCGTCTCGTGGCGAAACTTCTTTCTTGTGCTCGATCGCTTGGTGCATTGGTTTGAAGCAGTCCACATTCGACCGCTACGCTGGCTCGCTCTCCGCAAAGCCGAGAAGTGGATGCTCGAACGTTTTGAAATGTCTGATGGTTTGGGTGCGATTTACCCCGCCATGCTGAACGCGATTATCGCATTGCGTTGCTTGGGTTATTCGCTCGATGATCCGCAGATGATTCGCGCGCTGGATGAATTCGAAAAGCTGGGAATTGAGGACGAGGACACGTTCCGCATGCAGCCCTGTATGTCTCCGGTATGGGACACGGCTTATGCAATGTTTGCTCTGGGCGAGGCGGACGTGCCGAAGACCGATCCACGCATGGTGAAAGCTGCGGACTGGACATTGCAAAAGCAGGTCCGCAATCCAGGCGACTGGATGGTCAACAACAAGAAGGGCAAACCTGCTGGGTGGTACTTCGAGTTCAATAACGAGTTCTATCCCGATGTGGATGATACGGCGATGGTTGCGATCGGCCTTTCCAAAGTTGAGCACCCGAATGGACGCTATCAGGTTGAGTCTGTGGAGCGCGCGATTGACTGGATTCTTTCCATGCAGTGCAAGAATGGCGGCTTTGCCTCATTCGACAAAGACAACGACCGTATGGTGTTCCAATACATTCCGTTTGCTGACCACAACGCCATGCTCGATCCGCCGACCGTGGACATTACCGGCCGCATTTTGGAAATGTTCGCGACGTACGGTTATGACAAGAACCATCGCGCCGTGAAGAAAGCGTTGAAGTTCATCCGAGATGAGCAGGAGCCCGACGGTTCATGGTTCGGCCGCTGGGGCGTAAATTACATCTACGGCACGGCGCTCGTGCTTCGTGGGCTGGAAGCCATTGGCATTGATCACCACGAGCCTTACGTTCAACAGGCCGCCGAGTGGCTGCGCATGGTGCAGAATCCTGATGGCGGCTGGGGCGAAACTTGCGGCTCCTACGACGATCCCACGACGCGCGGCGTCGGCCCAAGCACTGCGTCACAGACTGCGTGGGCGGTCATGGGCCTCCTTGCAGCCAACGACACTCGCAGCGAATCCGTCGCAAAGGGCATCGCCTATATCCTCAAGACCCAGAAAAAAGACGGCTCCTGGGACGAAGCCTGGTACACCGGCACCGGCTTCCCCCGCGTCTTCTACCTGATGTACCACCTCTACCGGCAGTACTTCCCACTGATCGCGCTGACCACGTACAAGAAGGTGATGTTAGAGAAGAGTTAGGGGCCGGAGTTCAGTCCTTCGTGAAGCGGCAGAGCGAAGTGACCAATGCTGCCATAATCTGTTGGTTCGCGACGACGCCTTACCAGTCCCTTGGCACGCGGTTACCCCTGTTAACTTCGACAACCTGGAAATTGCGTCGTTATCAGTGTAAGTTTCTATTGTGAAATGCGCACTTGCCGCCATTGTAGCAGTGATTCTACTTTTGGCACCTTTCGCCATTCCAGATGGAAAGAAGCCCCTCACATTTCGGGTTACTCTGATGGGCGAGATTGACGACAAAGAAGCAACGGAGGCAGGCTTCCGCACTTCCTTTTTCAATTACGCCCATCTAGGTTTCACCGACTTTGAAGCGTCCGACGGGGAGAAAATCTCCATTTTATCCGGCTATTTTAAAACGGCAAATGAAGCGAACCGATATTTCGACTGGAATTTGAAAAGGTTCTCTAAGGTCACCACGCAGGGGGACAAGGCGGATCACGACGGGAAGACAGTTGGGCGCAGAGCAGAACTTTTGATGAAGTCTAAACAGAAAACGTGGGCGGTGATGTGGACTAACGGACAAACATTTCGCGTGATTTACGCCCCAACTCTTGAGTGTGCGCTGGAAGTTGAGAAGCAATAAGAACCCCCCGCCCTTTCGCCCGATTTTGGCGAAGTGTAGGAACTGTCGGTTTTGAATTTTCCATTCACCATGTTCACCCGTCACAGACTTGGCTCACGTTCTTAAGCTAAGTTGTCTATGTGCCTTGGGGACTCAAGCGCTTTCAACAAACCCGCAATTCCCATTTCATCACCTTCAGCTGCTACAAGCGCAAGCCGAAGTTCGAAATCGCGCAGGCTCGCGACACATTTGAGTCAGGACTGGAGCGCATTCGAACTCAACATCGAATGTGCGTTTACGGTTATGTCGTCATGCCCGAGCACGTGCACCTACTTGTAAGCGAGCCAGAGAATGGCAGCTTGGCGCAAGCTATGCAGTCCCTCAAGCAAGGCGTTGCGAGACGGCTCGCGCTTCGTGCTGAAGAGCCGTTCTGGCTTGAGCGATATTACGACCATAACGTCTGGACGGAGCGGAAATTTATCGAGAAGCTCAAGTACATTCACCGAAATCCGGTTAGACGTGGATTGGTTGCTCGGGCTCAGGACTGGAATTGGAGCAGTTTTCGGCACTATCTGACTGGGGAGGGTGGAGTGGTGGAAATCGAATCTCACTGGACCGCGCGGTCACGCGAGAAAGCCGGGATTCGTCCAACTGTTCGAATTCGGACGAACGAAATCCCCGCCCAAGCGGAGCTTGAACGGGGCACCCCGACTGATTCTATTGCCTCGAAATAACGGTTTTGGCTCGACAAGGGTGCTGTCAGCCTGCGCACCCGCCGCATCGTTCCCCAGTCGTATTGTGGCAATACAGACGCGAGAAAGGCCGGGCTAGCCTCCGCCCGCTGCGTGACATGGTAGGTCAATGAGTGATAACGGTCCGATTGGCATCAGTGAGCGGAAATGGCAAATTTCACGGTAATTTGGGTCTCCGATTCGATCGCCTGTCCCGATGTGTAATAAGGCTTAAAGCGCCATTGCTTGACGGCTTCGCGCGCGGCGGCAAAAAGAATCTCTGGACCGCTTATTGGCTGGAGGCTCTGGATCTTTCCATCTTTGTCGATTGTGGCTACCAACACCACGGCGCCTTCCATCGTCTGCTGTTTCGCTAGTACAGGATCCGCGGCAATTGCATTCCCGGTATTCATGTCGGCAAAGTTACGAGACTCAGGGGTCTCCTCATGCGAGCCAAGATAAATGAAGTCATTCCGGGTGCCAATGATCTGATGCTTGCCATCACTGGATATCACTTCTACCGCGAGTGGCGACCTGATTGCAGATTCGGTAATGCCAGGAGCCAAGGTCAATTGTGTCTCAGACGAAGGGGCAGCGAAGGTGTCGCTGCCATGCTTTGAGATGGTTCGCCGAGAGGAGGCGCCGTTGAGGTGTCCCGATTTTTCTGCAGCCGTATCCGACGTACTCACGCCTGGCTCGCTCTCCGCCTGGCTATTTCCGAACCAGCGATAGTAGATAAAAACCAAAGCGAAGGCCCCGAGTACGGCCAAAGCAACGAGTAGACCGAGACGCCACTTTTCTCTGGCTGCAGGCTCCACGGCAGTTAAGTTGATCTGAGGCTGGTAGCTTTGCGTTGTCATGCGCAACTCCGCTCGGCGCAACGAAAGGCGCCCCTTATTCTACTCCCAAGGCACCCATGCTTTTGGCTGGGGGACTGTGAAGAGGTCAAGCGGTCTCGATCTTTACTCGTATTGCTGCTTTTGACAATCCCTCGAAAGATGTAAATGAGGGGTCCTAGTGCACCGTGATTGTTCCGCCTTGTTTCGTGTAGTGACCCGCCTTGTCCCACACCGTGTAAAGATAGCTATGAGGGCCGGGAGCCAGACGTAACGAGGTATTAAGCGTGGTGGAATGGCTGGTATACGCTGTCGCACCATCAAGATTGAGCACGATGGAGCTGACTCCGACTTTGGAACTGGCCGTGGCGCTGAAAAGGACTGGATTGCTCACAGATTGATTACTTTTAGGTGAAGTGACTTTTAGCGTGGAATATACGGGGAAAGACACGCCTCCACTCAGATGGTTGTGTACTGAAGGCTGGCCGCGCGCCTTCACGAACAGCTTGTAGCTTCCCGCCGGAAGGGCATATCGAGTTAAGTCGAGGGTGCGCGCGCTGGTGGGAAGCACCTGCACCTGCGCTAGATTTTTGCCATCCTTAGAGATGTACACCACAAACATCGATAAAGTAGCAACACTGCCGGCAGTGTTGGGTGAGATCTGCCAATGCAGTTGAGACCCGTTCACTCCCGCGCTGATGCTCAGGCAATTCGCTACTCCGGTTTCCAGGTTCGTAGCTTCTTCGTAATCGTTCCAGGTGACGGCCTGGAACGCGCTGAGTTGATCTATCTGGCTGCCCATCGCGCGGACGTTGGCGTCGAAAGTGTCGATCCACAACTTGCCGCAATGCTCATCGAGGCGGCGGCCCGTTCCCCAGGATGCCGCGGAATCATCAAAGCCTTTGTAGACTGCCCCTAGCGTTACCTGATTCGGATTTCCCAGGGCCGTCGTGTCGAAATCGGTGAGGTATTGCAAGAATTCATCTGTGGGATCCAGCTTGTTTCTCCCGACCCAGGCAAACGCGCCATCTGCCATGACGCCGAATTCCGTTTGTGCAAGCGGGCCCCGCTGAAGGATCAGGGGATTGCCATTGATCGAGGCGCGCACCGTTTTCCAATCAACGAAAATTACGTCATCCGGAAACAAGATCGCTGAAGGATCCGCGTAGTTCCAATTCACATCAAAGGTCGTAAGCAAAGGGCGGCCATTGATACGAATGTAGTGACTGTTGCCAAAGTAGTGCGCGGCCACATAATTAAAGTCGCTGATCAGGGCTTTCTGTGCGCACGCCGAGGTCTTGCACGGATCGAGCGTGAGTGAATTGTGGTCCTCTTGTATGGCCAATTGGAAGCCAGGAAATTTGGCAACTTCCTGAAGCCATACCTGCGCAGCTTTCTCTTGCCACGAGTTTGGTCCATACCAGTCCAGTATGGCTCCATTCATGCCGCGGCTGATTATGTCCTTGATCTGGCGGTCAACCTGCGCTGGATCGGCGGCGCTATAACCAACGTTAATATGTTTGCCACTGCCGCTTCCCCAGAACAACACCACGCTGGCATAGATCTTTCCATGAAATCCGGGCAGCAGTTGCGAAAGCGGCAATTTACTAACGTTGCCAATGGTCGTGCCCACGCTGGGATTGCTGTACGTCCCCGAAGCAGAAGTATTGTTGACTGTTTCTTGGCTGACCGTGGTTACCGGCGTTAGGTTAACTGGAAACTGGGCGAAGAGCGGACTGCATGAGGCCGCACCGACCAAAATGACAGATATCCAATAAAGACGTTGCACTCTTTACTCCTACCAAATCCGGCTCTACCTCAGGTCTCAGCGCCCCAGATCCGCCTTTTAAGAGTTCACGGCACAGAGTTTTGCCATAATACCTACTTGTGCCCGCAGACGGACAAAACATGCATCCCCGAGATGGACGGGTACCATGCTAGTTCAAAGATGCTGGATTACCTATAAGGCGTTCTCCCTAGGTGGCCCACCTGATCTACTTAGTTCTTCTCATTTCGAGTTGAGGAAGATTTCACTGCATGGGTGGCCTAGATCTTGGCGGAAGAAGGCTTATTTCCTGTGGGCGTCGTAGCGAACCGCAGTTGCCCGCGGTATCTACGGGGAGGTGGAAGGCTACGCAGCTCCGAACGGTGAATGAGCGCTAGGAACAGGCTAGTGATTGATTCCACTTCACCCAATTAGCCCTTGTATTCCGCGTAACCAGATAAGGGTGTTGTCAGCCTGCGCACCCGCCGCATGGTTGTCCAGTCGTACTCGTAAGCCGTCCCACAGATGACACAAACCTGATAGTCCTGTCCGTGAGCGCTGTGTGGCCAGGAGAAGCGATGCGGGCAAAGCTTCTGGAGGAAGAGGGAAAGAAATCTTGCCATAGTTTTTCGGCTCCGCGATCAGCTCATCAATGCAGTCCAGAGGAGTTGACGATGCGGCGAAAACTCTCGATTTTTACTGCATTGCTGCGACATTAGCACAGAACATTCACGGAACGGCTCACACCGTAGTCCAATCAGCGGCAGGATAATGGTCAATATGATCTCGGAAGGGGCCTTGGCTGGCGGGCGTACCCCGTACAACTTCGAACCGTTCGCACAAGAATACATTCTCAGGACGCGCGATCGCGAATCTGAACGAGTTCGTTGGGTGTCTCGTTCTTGGCCTGTTTCGCCCATCTGGTTGGCTTCCCAGCGGCATCGCGAAAGCGATTCAGGAATGACCCTGCCAGAACCGATCCTTTCACAAGGTGTTCGACACTCAGCGGACCCGCAATCTTGACCGCTTGAGCAGAGTGCAGGCCTACAGAAACGACACAGCCGCACTGCGTACAGTCTGGCGTTCCCCCGAAAATGCAGGGTTCAACGCGCGATGTAAGGTCGGCCGAGTAGTTGGTTGACATCTTCGCGAACAGACATTCTTGTGGATTCTTTGGTGGGTTCAACATCGCTTGCGCGATGCCCGGGCTCATAAGGAACTTGGGATAGCGTTCGCGCAGGGGCGGCAACACTCGAGCCAGCAATGCACGGTCTTCCGGCGACAACATCTCCGGTGTTTTTTCGCCCTGTTGAGGAGTGTATAGGCTGACCCAGATACGATTTACCTCGGGCCGCGCGCTCCAAAACGATACGTACTCCTCGAGGTATTCCTTACGCTGCACCATTGGCCGGGTGATAGTCCAATGGATATTCACTTCGCGGCCGCGGATGTTCTCCAGGATGCGCGCATAGGTTGCAGGCTTGCGGCGTTCATCGTGATGTTCGGGAAGTCCGTCAACCGACACCGCTACCCGGCTTCGCGGCAAACCGATCCACTCCTTTGGGATCGGAATTACTCCACTGGTCACGACCAATGTGAATACCCGGCGTTGGCTCAGTTCGGGCAGGATGCGGCTGAGTTCGCGATGCCTGACAAGGGGTTCGCCGCCGACCAGTGAAACGTGGAGAGGGCGATGTTTTTCCACAAGATCCAGGACTCCTGTTACCAGCGCATCGCCGCGCAGGTCCGAGAGTTCACGCAACGTGCGCTCGCCCCCAAGATGAGTGTCACCGTAGGCATAGCAGCCTGGGCAGCTCAGAGGGCACTCGCGGGTGACCTCGATGGAGAGCATCGGGGCCCTGCCAGTCAAAATACGACCCCAGCTGGCCATCAGCTCACCTAGTGTTAGTCCCGGGCGCGATTTTGTAGCCATAACTAGTTCGATGAGCTGGGAGAGGAGAAAGAAACAACACAGGCCTGTGATTTTCCGGGTGTGCCATTGACGGCTTCGCAGGGCAGCACGAATCCGGGGGTGCGGGCACCAGCATTCGCTCTCGGTGTACTCTGAGGACGGATGCTCGCATTCGTTACCGGAGCGACGGGATTTCTCGGCAGCCACGTTGCTCGCGCGCTAGCTGACAACGGCGCTGATCTCCGCTTACTCGTGCGCCAGAGCAGCAATACCAAGAACATTCAGGATCTCAAAGCCGAGCTCGTCACCGGAGATCTCCGCGATCCGGTCTCTCTGGAGAAGGGAATTGCCGGGTGCGACGTTGTCTTCCACGTCGCCGCGGATTATCGCCTATGGGTGCGCGATCCCGAGGAAATGTATCGCGTCAACGTCGAAGGCACCCGGGCGATTCTTGAAACTGCGCGCAAGAATAAAGCTCGACGGGTGGTTTACACGTCCAGTGTTGCAACCATGGGATTTACATCCAACGGGCAGCCTGCAGACGAGAATTCCACGGTTTCTCTCGGTAAGATGATCGGGCCTTACAAGCGCTCGAAATTTATGGCCGAGCAGGTTGCGATCGAGGCAGCACGTAGCGGGCAAAACATCGTAGTCGTTAACCCTTCAACGCCGGTAGGTGAGCGTGACATCAAACCCACACCATCAGGACGCATCGTCGTGGATTTTCTAAAGAAGAAATTCCCCGCGTATGTGGACACCGGACTGAATCTTGTGGATGCGACCGAATGTGCGCGCGGTCACATTGCCGCATTAGAAAGAGGAAGGAGCGGAGAGCGCTACATCCTGGGCGGGGAAAACCTGACACTGAAACAGATTCTCGACAAGCTGGCGGCTATAACGGGGCTGCCGTCGCCCAGCATCCGCGTGCCATACGTCATGGCACTTGCAACCGGCGTCGTTGATGAGATTGTTACAGGCCGCATTCGCGGGCGCGAGCCCCGCGCGACGATTGATGCCGTTCGCATGGGAAGAAAGAAAATGTTCGTGTCTTCCGCCAAAGCAGAGCGAGAGTTAGGCTGGAAATGCGTTCCCGTGAATGACGCGCTGGGGCGCGCGGTAGAGTGGTTCAGAGCGAATCGTTACGCGTAAGGGAAATCTGTCCATACTCACGTAGGGGTGGGTGCCCTCACCCGCCCAGCCGTGCCGTGCGCGGCAATTGGCGAGCGAGGCTCGCCCGCCGGACGAGGGCGTCCGAGCCTACGTGTTCATTTCCAGTTTCTCGACTCCGCAGGATTGTCTGCTAGCGGACAGTCCTGCTACGCTCGAAATGACATCTCTTAAGTTGGATATTTATTCCCAAAATCGCAATCGTCGCCGCTCTCGAACGTGAACTAGCGCCTCTGGTTAAGAACTGGCGTTCGAACAAGCTGACCCACGAAGGCCGAGACTTCACCTTCTACGAAGCCGAATACGCTGTCGTGGTGTGTGGCGGGATCGGCGCCGAGGCGGCTCGCCGAGCGGCTGATGCGGTAATCGTAAAGTATTCTCCCCATCTCGTCATCTCTGCCGGCGTTGCGGGCGCGTTGGTTTCAGATCTCCACGTCGGCGACACGATTTTCCCTGTCGCAGTCATCGACACGCAGGATGGGAGCCGTCACGAGACAGGGATTCAGAGCGCTCCGATGGGCGAGAGCAGCCTGGGACGAACAGTGCTTGCGACATATCCGGAAATGGCTAGCTCGGCACAGAAGCAGCAACTCGCAAAGTCATACGGCGCGCATGCGGTCGATATGGAAGCCGCCGCCGTCGCGCACGCCGCGGAGAAATATGTTCTGCCATTTATCGCAGTTAAAGCGATCTCCGACGACCTGAGCTTCGAACTTCCCGAGATGAACCACTTCATTCGCAATGGCCAATTTCAGACCAGGAACTTCGTTTTCCACGTCGCGGTTCGACCCTGGCTTTGGTTGCGCGTTCTGCGCCTAGCACGTAACACGCGGCTGGCGTCCGAGAATCTGTGTGCCTGGCTGCGCGAAAGCGCGCTGACCAATACAATAGTTCCAGGGACTCAGGTTAAGTAGGAGTTGGCGGGCGAGGGCGCCCGCCCCACACCGCCGAATGGCTATTGCCCAAGAACTGACTTCAAATCAAGTCGCGGAAAAAATTCCCTCAACTATGCTGGCCGCGGTTTACCGCGGCGTGAATGACGTTCGCCTTGAAACTGTTGCGGTTCCCGAGATCGCCGCGGGCGAAATCCTGGTTAAAGTGCATACCTGCGGTATTTGCGGGACCGATCTTAAGAAAATTGCGACAGGTTCGCATTCCGCCCCGCGAATCTTCGGCCACGAAACGTCAGGAACCGTTGCCGCAGTTGGTTCGCAAGTAAGGGCGTTTAGAGCCGGCGACCGCGTCATGGTCTTCCACCACATTCCCTGCGGTGAATGTTATTACTGTCGCCACAAAACTTTTGCTCAATGCGAAACGTACAAGAAGGTGGGATGCACGGCCGGGTTCGAACCCTCAGGGGGCGGCTTTGCCGAATACGTCCGCGTGATGGACTGGATCGTTCAGAACGGAACGGTTCGGATCCCTGAAGGAACATCGTTTGAGCAGGCCAGTTTCGTCGAGCCCGTAAATACCTGCATGAAGGGCATCGAACGCCTGACTCTGGAATCTGGCGAAACGGTTCTAGTAATCGGTCAGGGGCCGATCGGTATCATATTGAGTGCATTGGCCAAACGAGCAGGCACTACCGTAATCACTTCCGATTTGTATGAGCAGAGGCTTACAATATCTAAAACGTTCGGACTCGACAACGCAATCAATGCCTCGCGTTCCGAAGTAGTTGCGGAAGTGCGACGGCAGACCGAAGGGCGCGGCGCCGATGCTGCCATTTTGGCGGTCGGAAGCAACGGCTTGATACGGAGAGCCATGGATAGTGTTCGTCCTGGAGGCCGAGTTTTATTGTTTGCGCAGACGCAACACGGTGATGCAGTTTTCGATCCGGCAGCTGTTTGTGTGGACGAGAAGACGCTGATCGGTTCTTACAGCGCGTCCGTGGACTTGCAGCAGGAGGCGTTGGATTTGGTCATGCGCAAAGAGATTAATTTGGAACGGCTCATCAGTCATCAGTTCCCGCTGGTTCGAGGGGTTGAAGCGCTGCATCTGGCAGGGAATCCGCGGCCTGAATCGATGAAGATCGTGATTCAGCCCGGCGGTGAAAGGCAGAAGTGAACGGCAAGATGACAGCAGCCGTCCTCTATGGCAAAGAGGACGTAAAAATTGAAGAAGTGCCGATCCCGCGA
>Ga0137366_10001457_pt1 | contig 17546 bp, 17 predicted proteins | sample SagtaG_8_FD_104938 | JGI IMG/M metagenome (GOLD analysis project Ga0137366, IMG submission 104938) | Vadose zone soil microbial communities from Sagehorn Ranch, Mendocino, California, USA - Sage1_L_60_16 metaG | ecosystem: Environmental > Terrestrial > Soil > Vadose zone | place: USA...
CCGCTGCCGCTGGCGCGGCTGCGGGCCCGCGGCCAGCTGGCTGAGCTGCGCGCCGCCGACCTGCGCTTCACCCCCGAGGAGGCGGCGGCGCTGCTGGGTGAGACGGCGGGACCGGGCCTGCCCGGCACGGCGGTGGCGGCGCTGGTTGCCCGCACCGAGGGGTGGGCGGCGGGGCTGCAGCTGGCCGGGCTGTCGCTGCGGGGGCACGCGGATCCGGCCGGGGTCGTGGCGGCGTTCAGCGGCAGCCACCGCTTCGTGCTGGACTACCTGGCCGATGAGGTCCTTGACGGCCAGCCCGGGCAGGTGCGGGAGTTTTTGCTGGATACCTCCGTTCTCGAGCGTTTGACCGGGGAGCTGTGTGATGCGGTCACCGGCCGGGCCGGCAGCCAGGTGATGCTGGCCGACATCGAGCGGGCGGGCCTGTTCTTGGTGCCGCTGGATGAGGTCCGCGGCTGGTGGCGCTACCACCACCTGTTCGCCGATCTGCTGCGCGCCCGGCTGCAGGCCGAGCAGCCGGGCCGGGTGCAGGCGCTGCACCGGGCCGCGGCCGCCTGGTGTGACGAGCATGACCTGGCCGATGACGCGGTGCGGCACGCGCTGGCGGCCGGGGACCCGGCCTGGGCGGCGCGGCTGGTGGAGCGGCACGTCGAGACGCTGCTCGGCCGCAGCGAGGGCGTGACCCTGCGCCGCTGGCTTTCGGCGCTGCCGGCGGAGTCGGTACGCGACCGTCCGCGCCTGTGCCTGGCCCAGGCGTACGGCGCCGCCCAGGGCTTCCAGGTGGAAGCACTCGAGGCCCTGCTCGATGACGCCGAGCGCGCCTTTGCGGTCAGCGGCGACGAACCGTATGAGGACCCCGCCGGGCGGCCGGTGAGCGTGCTGGCCAATGTCCCCGCGGGGATCGCGTTCCTGCGCGCCTCGCTCGCGCGGCTGCGCGGTGATGCCGCCCGCGCGGTCGGCTACAACCGGCAGGCCCTAGCCCAGCTGGGCGAGGACGACTGGTTGATGCGCTCTTTCGTCCGCTGGAACCAGGCGGGGGCGGACTGGCTAGGCGGCCGGCTCGGGCCAGCCGAGCGGAGCCTGGCGGAGGTGCTCGCCGAGCGGCGGGCGGCCGACGAGTTCTTCGAGGACTTTCTCGCCATGCGCGTCTGCTACGACCTAGGCGAGGTGCAGCGCGCCGGGGGCGACTTGGATGCGGCGCTGGCGACCTACCGGCAAGCGCTGGACGCGGCCGGCGAGAGCAGCCAGGCAGCCCTCACGGGCCTGGCGCACGTGGGCTTGGCCCAGGTCTTGTACGAGCGGGACGAGCTGGCCGCCGCCCTTGACCACGCCACCCGGGGGGTCACGCTGTGCCGGCAGCTTGCCTTCACCCCGTCGCTGGCCACCGGCCTGGCTGTCGTGGCCCGGATCCGGCACGCGCATGGTGATGCGGCCGGGGCCCGGGAGGCGATGGGCGAGGCCGGGCAGGCCGGGCTGAGCCCGCAGGTGGTCGCCCTGCTCAACCCGGTGCCATCGCAGCGGGCGCGGCTGCTGCTGGCCCAGGGCGACGCCCACGCGGCCGCCCAGTGGGCGAAGGCTGCTGGTCTGGGCCCAGACGACGAGCCAGATTACCCGCGGGAGCCGGCCTATCTGGTGCTGGCCCGGGTGCTGCTCGCCCAAAACGACCCCAGCCCGGCGCTCACGCTGCTGCAGCGGCTGCTCGGCGCCGCGGCCAGCCAGGGCCGGGCGAGCAGCATCATCGAGATCCAGGCGCTGCGGGCGCTGGCGCTGGCCGCCGGCGGCGACTACCCGGGTGCCTTCGGTGCACTCACCGAGGCGCTCACCCCTGCCTGCCCGCAGGGTTACGTCCGGGTCTTCGCCGACGAGGGCGCGCCGATGCATGCGCTGCTCGCCCGGCTATCTGCCGCCCAGCGAGATCAGCGAGCCCTAGCCCGAGGCGTCCACCCCGGCTACCTGGCCGCGCTCCTGCGCGCCTGTGGTGAGGCGGACGCCGTGCCGCCGCAGAGGCGAGCCGCCGCGGCGGTGCCGGGCCTGGTCGAGCAGTTGACCGCCCGCGAGCTGGAAATCCTGGCGCTGCTGGCCGCGGGCACCCCGAACTCGCGCATCGCCGAGGAGCTGGTGGTCACCCTTGACACCGTGAAAAAGCACGTGACCCACGTCCTGGGCAAGCTCGGCGCCGCCAACCGCACCGAGGCCGCCGCGCGGGCCCGGCAGCTCAGCCTGATCCCCTGAAACTGCACCCCAGCCGGCCCGGTAGTACCTTCGGGTGAGGGCTCGCCGCGCAGCGATATTCCACCCGGCAAGCACCCTTTGGGTGACGCCCCACGGCGGCGGGAATTCGTACGGTTCCCCAAAGAGCCGGGCCTCAAAGGGCCGGGCTGCAGCCGAGCGGGACGCCGCGGGCGGCGGCGTGGTCTGCCTTCTGGGCCGCGACCAGCCGGGCCAGCAGCGCAGCCACCGGCGCGCCCTCGTCGGCGAAGACCCGGGCATAGTCCTGCGGGCAGGCCAGGGTGAGCGCCTGGGCCAGGGCATCCACTGCGGCTGCCTCCTCGCCGCGGGCCGCGAGCGCCAGTGCCTGCAGCGCCCAGATCTCCATGATGCTGCCCGCCCGGCCCTGGGCGGCCACCGCCGCGCGGATTCTGTCCAAGAGCGCAAGAGCCGGGCCAGGGCGGTCCTGGGCGCACCCCCCGCCAGCACGATCCCGGCGGGCCTGCTACAGACCCAGGTGAGTCACCCAGCTTGAGGATCCGCAGCAGATCATCCTGTATGCCAACCCGGGCACAGAGGCTTTCTACGGCAAGCTCGGCTTCCTCCGTATTAATAAGGCGACGGCGATCTGGCGTGACCGCGCACGCGCCGTCGAATCCGGGCTGCTGAGCGCGCGGCTCTGACCACCATCGGAGCTATGCACCGGATCGTTCGACGACGGTCGGCTCGCCCAGGCACCGACGGTGTTCGCGAACGGTTGCAGGCGGCATCCGAGGGCGGATCGTGCTCCAGCCAATTGCACGGAGCACGCCCAGATCGTCGTAATCCAGCGTGCCGTCCCACTTGCGAGCGCCGGCCGCCGCATAGTTGCTACCGCTGCCCCGTCGCCCCCTCGCCCGGCCGGATGTGCGCGTCGAAATGCCGCTCAATCAGCCGGGCGGCCAAGGCCTCACGCTCTGCCGCGAGTTCGTCTACACCCTGTGGCTGGCCAGGGACCTGATCCGCGAGCACGGCGGCCGTCACTGCTCCCAACGGCACTTTCGTGCCTGGTCCGGCCGCGAAAGATTCCACTGGCATGGGCACTTTCGAGTGACGCCCCAGGGCAACGGCGGCTCGTACCGTCTTCGCAGAACCGTCCCCAAAGACGGCCGCAGTCCCACAAGACCAAGTACATCCGCAGCCCAGACCAGAGGTGCGCAATGTGTCGACACCAGCCCTCGTGCCCCCCGGCTGACCGCCCGGACCGCGACGCCGCCCGCGCCGTCGCTTTTCACCCCGAGCAGGGGTGGAGCCTGCTATGCAACGGCGTGATCGTGTTCGACGACATGGGCGAGATCCTGCCCGACGGCCGCGCAGTTCCTCCGCATCATTCGACCCGCGTCCGGCCGTTCATCGCTAATGACTGCGATCTTCGTGTAGCTACCTACTAATGGAGGATGCCATGTACGACCCGCCTGCCTATCTATGGGCGATCACCATCGCCGGGACCGCCGCGATCGCGGTTGCGGCCTGCATCGTGCTGTACGGCGGCGCGGAACGCGCAGGCCTGGGCCGAAGGCGCGCAGCGCTGCTCGCCGGGGCCGCGGCCGTCCTGCTCGGCGGCTGGTTCACCGCCACCGCGGTCATCGCGGGTCACGGCTGGTACCACGGGCCGCTCAGCCACGGGCCGTGGCTGCCGGTCGCGGTGGCCGGCTTCCTGGGCTTGCTGCTGGCGCTGCGCCGGATCCCGGTGGTGGCGCGCGCCCTGGCGGCACCGGGCATGGCCAGTCGCCTGGAGTACCCGCACACGTTCCGGGTGGCTGGGGTGGTCTGGCTGCTCACCATGGCCCTCGGCCACCTGCCCGCGCTGTTCGCCTTGCCCGCGGGCCTGGGTGACATCGCCGCCGGCATCGCCGCGCCGCTGGTCGCGCGCAGGCTCGCGCGGGGCACCGGCCGCCGCGCCGCCCTGTGGCACAACGCGTTCGGCATGACCGATCTGGCCGTGGCCCTGACCCTCGGTGCCCTCACCGGATTCGGGTTGCTCCACGTCACCCCGTCCGCCGCGCCGATCTTCGAGCTGCCGCTCGCACTGATCCCGACGGCAGCCGTGCCGCTGCTGCTCACCCTGCACATCACGTCCGTGTCCGCGCTGGTAAGGGCCCCGCGGACACCGCTGCCAGCCGCCGGCCCGCTCACCGCCGGCGCCACGCCGCGCGCTGCTGTGGCGCCAAGCCTGGCATCCCGCGCCCGGTGAAGCACTCAACGCAGCCGAGAAGACAATGCAGCTCCAGAGCGACGCGCCCAACGAGGCGGCGACCTGGCCGTGCGCCGGCCAGCGCACCCTTGTCGTGCTCGCCAGCCAGCTCATGGCCGCCGAACTCTACCAGGAGGGCTTCGACTATTTCGCTGCCCGCTCGGACAGCACCCCCACCGACGCGCATCGCCGGGGGCCGGGGGACACCGCGCAATCCCGCCGCATCAACAAGGTCAGCACCCCCAGCAAGACCCAGTCCGTCTGCCAGTCACCGCCGACGACGATGACCGGCCCGTTCCCCCCACCGCACCAGGCAAAGGTGAGAGATGAAGATCAATGCCGTCGCGCAAGACGCAAACCCACTCACGCTGGCGGCTGCACGAGCCGAGTTCGACGCCGACGTGACCTACCTGGACACCGCCACCTTCGGCTTGCCGCCACGGCCCAGCTGGGTGGCACTTCAGCAGGCGCTGGCGCAGTGGCGGGCCGGCACCGCCGAGGCCGTTGCCTATGACCTGCCGCTTGCCGCAGCCCGCTCCTCATACGCCCACCTGGTCGGCGTGGATCCATCCGTGGTAGCCGTGGGAAGCCAGGTGTCGGTGTTCGCCGGGCTCATCGCGGCGAACCTGCCCGACGGCAGCGAGGTGCTGACCGCCGCCGGTGACTTCACCAGCATCCTCTTCCCCTTCTACGCCCAGTCGGGCCGCGGGATCCGCGTCCGGGAGGTGCCTCTGGATCGCATAGCAGACTGCATGACCTCCCGCACCACGCTGGTCGCGGTCTCCGCGGTCCAGTCCGCGGACGGGCGGGTCGCCGATCTCGATGCCTTGCACGCCGCCAGCCGTGCCACCGGAGCCAGGGTGCTCCTGGACACGACCCAGGCCGTCGGGTGGCTGCCGGTCGACGCGAGCCGCTTCGCCTACACCGCCTGCGGCGGCTACAAATGGCTGCTCTCCCCCAGAGGCACCGCCTACTTCACCATCAATCCCACGCTGATCGGCGACCTGACACCGCATTACGCGGGCTGGTATGCCGGCGACGACCCGTGGTCCAGCGTCTACGGCGGCCCGCTGCGCCTGGCCAGCGACGCCCGCCGCTTCGACGTCTCCCCCGCGTGGCACGCCTGGGTTGCCGCTGCCCCCGCCCTGCGGCTACTAGCCCAGGTGGGCACTCAGTCCCTGCACCGGCACGCCCTCGGCCTGGCGAACCGGTTCCGCGCCGGAATAGGCCTGGAGCCCGGAGACTCCGCGATCGTGTCACTAGCCACCGGCGCCGCCGCCGCAGACGCCATGACCGCGGCGCGGATCACAGGATCGGCCCGGGCCGGGCGCCTCCGGCTCTCCTTTCACGTCTGCACCAGCGACCAGGACGCCGACCTCGCCGCCGACGTCTTGCGGCGGCACGTCACTTCCAGCCACACAGCCACGCTGTGATGGCCGCATTTACCCAGGTCCAGATCGCCCGGATCTGTACGGTCCCCGGCCTGCCTGGACTTGATCGCGCGGCCCGCGCCGATCGGCGGATATCGCACCACCCGCTCGCCAGGCCGACGGTGACGCTCCGTCACGAAGTTCGCCATCTCCGGAAGTTCCGTGCCCTTCGTTTTCTCAGCGAACTGTCGCAGGCGACATTCAGGCGACAAGCTATTTGAGAAAGCGAAATTTATGATGAGAACCTACAATTGTAGGTTCTCATCATAAATTTCGCCGAGCAAAGCCGTGACCAGCGCTCGCATGGGGCTGTCTCGCCGAGGTTTCGCGCGATTTGTCTCACTGGCTTTTCGCTTTCCTCGGCTGAGCGAGCTGGGTGTCACCTTGTCGGCGTTGCGAGGCGGTCGGGCAGGGGATCGCTGTCGCTGCACTGCTGCAAGCCCATGTCGAAAGGTCAGCGGCGGCGCCGAGCCGCGACAATCAGGCCAAGGATCGCGATGCCGGTAATCGCGGGCAGCAGCGCTACGAGTGCCGCGAACACCGGAGTGCGGGCGATCTGGTCGATGCCGATATGAGAGAGATCGGCAAGGTTGAAATAACCCACAACCGCGCCTGCGATGCCGATGAGCTGGATGATCGCGATGATGGCGAGGATGTTGGCCTGCCGCGCTTCCAAGATGCCGTCGAACCGTTCGGCGGTCGATCGCAGCAGATCACAGCCGTAATTCACGAGGCTGGCGAGCTCCGTGTAGGTGTCCTGTACACCCCAGCAGGTGAGGTATCGGGTCAAGATGCGTGCCTGCCATGGAACGAGCCCGCGCCGGCCTTCTTGTCGGCGTAGATCCGGTCGACCGGAATGTCGGCCGTGGCAGGGCGTCGAGGTGGCGGTCGAGGCTCTGCTTGGTGGTCGAGACGCGGGCATAGCCGAGGTCGAGCCCACCTGCCCGGGTGATCGTGATCGGATGCCATGCCCCCGGCACTGAACCGGGAATCGCCGTCGTAGCGCCGTCGTGGAACACGTGTTGTGGACGAGTTTCGGAACGACGCCACGCCGCGTTTCGCCGTGTCGGCGGCGGCGCTGGGACCGTTTCACATCCGTGGATGTGGAACGGCGCTCAGTGACCGTCCCCCTTGCGCAGTCGCTGACCGCGGCGGGCGGCAGCGGGTCTTCGGCGCCGGCCAGTACCGGGCAAGCAGCTTGAGCACCTTGTCCGGCTCAGCCTCGACGGCCGCCAGACATGGGGTGACGAATGCACGCATCTCCCGGTCCGGCTCGTCGAGGGCGGCCTAATGCCGCATGGTCTGGCGGTAGTGGCGGGCGAGATGGTCCTGGAGTTCGGCGTGTCGTAACTGGTAGGCCGGACCGACGGCGCGTAGCAGGCCCAGCCGGTGCGCGTCGTCGAGGAACCGCATCAGCCGAAGGGGGAGGTGGCCGTCTCGGGCCAGGTGGGCGGTGGCGATCAGGTACGCGATCCAGGCGTGGTGCCTACCAGCTGCGAGCCCGGTCACAAGCCCCGCGGCGACGCCGAGCCCGAGCCCGGCAGCGAGCCCGAGCCCGAACCCGAATACGAGCCAGACCACGAGCCCGAGCGCGGGCCCGAATACGAGCCCGGCGGACAGCCCGATCCAGAGCCCGCTCGCGGGTCCGATCCCGGAGGTGAACCCGAGGCTGGGGGTGAGCCCGAGCTCGAAGACGATCAGGACCATAAGCCCGATGATGAGCCCGCCCGCGGCGCCGCCAGTGATGCTTCTGGTGAGGTTGAGTGCGCGGTCGGCGCGCCAGTTGGTCACCGGGGTGCTCGCTCGGCCTTCCGGCGTCGGGGTTTCTGCCCAGCCCACCAGGCCGTCTGCGGATCCGGACAGCAGCCCGACGACGAGTGCGGTACCAAGCCCAATCGCCAGTCCCGGCCCGGGACCGGCTCCCAGCGCGGTCACGAAGCCGCTGACCAGCCCGATGACCACACCGGTCACCAGCCCGAGCCCGAGGATGCCCCGCGTGACGAGGCGCAGCAGCAGCGGGATCCGTCCGGCCACCCGGACGTCGGCGAACCCGGGGCTCTCGTCGGTCCAGGACGCGGCCATCCGCCGGTTTCTGAGCCCGGCGAACAGCCCGCCCATGAGTCCGGCAACGAGGGGCACGGTGCGCGGGTGGAGGCTGTGGCGGGCCAGTTGCCACCAGGCGAAGTCCCGGGTGCCGGCGCGGCCGTCCGTAGTCGGGATGCGGTTGAGGTGGCGCGCGAGGTAGCCAAGCCAGCGGCGAACCTGGGTTGGATCCCAGGCGAGGCGAGGGCGGAACGGTTCCGCCGGATCACCGCTTGGCGGCCGAGCGGCGATGAGGGCCGGGATGAGGCGGTCCAGCAGGTGCGTGCGCAGGACATCGGCGGTCGGGTAGCGGTCGGGATCCAGCAAGGGGGACGGGTCGGCGCCAGGGGCGAGGTAGACGGCACGCACCAGCCACAGCCCGAGTGGCGTCGAGGTGATCTCGGCCAGCGCGCCTAACGCGGTCGGCGATGTTGTCGGGGCGCGCAGGGCGGCCAGGATCTGCGCCCAGACCGGGGCGGGCCGCTGGGGCAGGCACCGGCGCAGGTAGTCGGCCACCACGTCGGCGGACAACGGCCCCGGCTGGATGACCGCGGCTGATGTGATGACGTCGGCGGCCTCGCGCACGGTGCCGGTGTACTCGTCGGTGCGGCTGGTGAGGATCACCTGGTCGGTACCGCTCATTGACCGGTTCAACGCTGTGATCATCCGGGCACGGGCGTTGCCGGGTAGCTCGTCCAGCCCGTCCAGCACGGGCAGAATGTGACTGCGGGCGGCGAGGGTACGAGGTGCGCTGTCACCGAGGGTGGTTGCCCGCAGGGCCGGGTAGTCCTGGCCCAACCGCACCGCCAGCCAGTCCTGCAAGCGCGGATGCGCCTGGATGTCCCAGTCCGCCATGGAGACCAGCACCGGGACCGGCTCGTTGTCCCGCCGCGAAGCCAGCAGGTGCAGGACGAGCTGCAGGGCGAGTGTCGTTTTGCCGGTTCCCGGCCCGCCGAGAATCACCAGCCGGGGACGATCCAGCGCGCGGAACGCCCCGGCGAACTGGCCGATGTCGTCGCTGGACCCCTCGACGGGCGGGCCGGCGCCGGCGTGATCGGTCACCTCACCCAGCTCGGAAAGCCGCCAGCGGACCGGGATGGGATACGGGTCATCCAACGACCGCAGGGCGGCCTCGGCCGTCCACTGTTCGGCGACCAAACCAGCCAGAACATCCTTGGCCTCAAGGATTCGGGCCGAGGTCGCTGCCACCGGCACAGCGGAACGCCACCCAACCTCCAGCCCCACCGCGGTGGCCAGCAGCAACCCGGCCCCGGACCATACCACCGCCGGCCACCACCGCCACGACACCTGCACGGTGTTGGCAGCAAGGTTCCCGACCAGAGCGAACCCGGCACTCACCATCACGAGCGTCACCGGCGACGGTGTCCACCTACCGGCACGGCGATTCATCAGATTCTTTCCAAGGCTGCGGCCGGGGTTTTGCGATCCGCCACCCCCGGCCAACGCCCCCGATACAGCTCGGACGATGCTTCGACGAGGTCGGCGTAGACCTCGGCACGGGCCGGTAACCAGGACACGCAGGACGCCAGCATGACGCCGGTTCCCGCCAGCGCGGCCCACCAGGCCCTAGGGGTGAAGCAGAAGCAGACGAACGCCAGCGGCCATATGCCGGTAGCGACTGCCGAATCGAGCGCCGCCCTGGCCTGCCCCATCTCCCCGCGGGCCGCGTCGGGCAGCAGCAACCACAGATGGGGCCAGAGCGCCAGGGCGTTGAGCCCGTACTTCCACGTCGGCCGGGCCTCGGCAGTGTTGCCGACCCGGGTGGGTAGGTAGTACTCCTCGCCCGGCAGGTGCCGGGGCCGCTGCCCGAGGTGAGCGAACTCGACCAGCTCGTCGGTTGTCGCGGCGCTGCCCCTCGAGTCGTTCCATGCGCTTCTGCCAACGCTGCTCCATCCGCTCTGCACGGGTACTGATCGCCGCGGCCCGGCGGTTCCGGAGGGCGCGCAGCGGTGCCAGTACCCTTCAGTGAGCTGGAGGGTCGGTGTGGTCAGCCGGTTGACGACGATGGCGGACGCTGCGGCAGCTCCGAGCAAGGCCACGACGGCGAGCACCTGACTCGGCACCGGTTGTTTCCCCAGTCGGCCCACCGCCGCGCGCGGCGTCGTGAGCCCGTCGTGCCGTGACATCCAGGCCAGCGCGGCTCCCGCCCATAACACCACGGCAGGTGCGGAAATCCCCGCCCTCTGCGCGGACACGCGCGCCGGTTCCGACGTGGGCAGAGACTCGTAGGAGCGTTCCGTCACCTGCTGCAGGTCGGGTGGACGGTGACACTTGTCCGACAGCACCCGTGCGGCCCACGCCTGCAGCTCCGCCGAACGGCTCAGCGTGGACACCAGCTCATTGCCGGTGTCCCTACTGCCGTGCGCGGCAGCGACGGAGGTCCGCGATGCGCCTGTCGCATTTGAGTGCGTCCTCACCCACCAGTTGCTCGAGATAGGGCCGCACGGTACGGGCCACGTCAAGGATGTCCTCGTCCACGCGGCGGCGCCTCTCGATGTGCTTAACCCGTAATACGGTTCGCTGACACGGTTCGGTCACCCGCCCCGGACCGACGCCCGGTCGCATCAGGGTACCTGCCACGCCGGGTGACGCGAAGGACACAGTTCGAGACACATTGATGCGCGCCACCGCCCCTTCCTGCGCGCCTTATGTCCGAGTCGTCATCCCGAGGTGCCTCGGGATGACTGGAGTCTGATTGGCCGGATGACCAGGATGCCGAGGTTGATGGGGCCGCGCTCACCCGCGACTGTGGGTCAGTTCGGCTGGGCCCGGTCCCGGCGGGGGCGGCGCCGGGGTGGAGTTGGAGGGTGCCGGAGGCCTCGGCGGCTGGTGCCGTTGCCTGCCTGTGGCCGTTGGTGTGGTTGCCCCAGGGGATGCCGGCTTCGGTGTAGTCGCCGGCGAGGCCGGCGCGGGTGAGGGTTTCAGCGACGGCGGTGGCGGGGGGTTTTCGGGGACGTCGTCGATGATCAGGCGGGCAGCGTGGTGGGTGCCGGTGGGGTTTTGATGGTGTGCAGCACGGCGTAGCGCATCGGGTCGGTGTCCTTCCTTCCGCGGGCGGGTGTGTGGCTTACCTGGTGGCGCCGTCGGCGGGGTGCTGGGTGATGACGTCGCCGTCGGCGAGCTGCTCGCCGCCGAGACTGGGTGGCGTGCCGGGCGTGCGCGGCTTGGCGGGCACAGGACCCGCGCGGGCGACGCGGCGGGGAGGGCTGCGGGTTAGCCGCAACGGGAGCGGCGCGGGTCACGGGCGCACGGGTGGCCATGCAACCAACGCTCTTGCTGCTATAGCAGCACATCAACAGCAGCACAGCAGCGAAGAGTCACCAAAGGACATGAGCAGCCGGCGGGACTGCCGAACCAAGCCTGGTAACCGTGATCTCCCTCGGGAGGCACTATGCGCAATACGCGGCCAGTAGAGCAGCGCCGCCTTCAGCCACGACGCGTCGCGCACCCAGATGTGCGGGAAGTACAGCGCGACGTCGGTCATCGCCACCCTCCTCCTGGACAGAGGCAAGATGCATCATGGATGAAACCGAGCGTAGGCCGTGCTCGGGCTGGTGGAAGCAGCCCCAGTTGAACCGCTGCGGGTGCAGTTTGCTATTACGTCGTAGTACTCAGCCGTAGATCATGATCTTCGTGGCTTGTCACCGGATGAGGATCGCTACCAGCCGGCCTGGTGGCCGACGGGGCTCAGGTCGCTATGCAGCCGGTTCTTGACCTTCTTGCGGCCGGTCACCCGCACGAACGCCATGCCGGGGAATGAGGCAGGCAGGACCCGCGGGCGCAGTCTCAGCAAAAATTTCGTAAACGAAATGGCGACGAAGAATAGCTGAGAATCCGAAAAGTACGGTGAGATCCTACAACAATCATCTTCATCCTGATGCTGGCCGGGCGAACCCCACCAGGTCCGTGCTGTTCCCGTGCGGCTCCTGGCGTACCGTCTCCCCTGCCTGGGGGGCGTCGATCATCATCCTTTTGCTGGTGACGATGCCGACGTGGCCGGGGGCGGTCATGGTTTCTCTTCGGCTCCCTTGACCTGTCGCATGACGTGGGGAAACAGCGGTCGTGCCGGCGTTTCGCGATGGTCCTTCGTGGGTGTGGTGCTCGTTGCTGGTAGTTGTGTATGCCGGGCACGACAGATCGGGGGATCGTGGGGTGCGTGCGTTCCTGGTGAGGTTGCCGTCCGGGGCGGGGTACTGGACGGTGCTGGATGAGGAGCTGGCGCTCGTGCCGGTCGCGGACGCGTTCTTGCGTCATCTGCGGTTCGGCCGCGACGGCGCGGAGTCGACGACGAAGGCGTATGCGGGCGCGATTGCGCTGTTTTTGCGGTGGTGTGCCCGCACCGGGCGGGACTGGCAGGGGGGCGCGGCGCAGCTTGGGGCGTTCATGACGTGGCTGGCGCACGCTGGCCCGCAGGTGTCAGGGATCGACGCCGCACCGGGGGCGGTGGTGCTGGCCGGGCCGGGGACCGCGCCGGCACGGTCCGCGCGGCGGATCAATGCCGTGCTGACGGCGGTCCGCGGGATGGCCGTGCACGCGGTGACCGAGGGGACGGCGCCGGGTTCGCTGGTCCGGCTGCTGTTCGAGGTCGCTGACGATGCGGGCCTGCCGGAAGCTGCGCGCGGCGAGGACGGGTCGATCGGGTGGCGGGTGCGGGCCCGCCACCGGCTGCACGAACCGGAACGTCCGGTGGACCGGGCCAGCGACGCTGATGTTGTCGCGCTGCTCGGGGCGTGCTGTTCGGCGCGGGACCGGCTGATCGTGCTGCTGATGGCCCGGGCGGGGCTGCGCCGCGGGGAGGTGGCCGGGCTGCGCCGCAGTGACGTGCATCTGCTGGCCAGCTCGAGGGAGCTGGGCTGCGAGGTCGGCCGGGCGCACCTGCACGTTGTCCGCCGGCCGGATAACCCGAACAGGGCGATAGCCAAGTCACGGCGGGAACGGGTGGTGCCGCTGGACTTCTTGGTGGTGCAGGCGTTCGACAGCTACGAGTTCGAGCGAATGCGGGTGCCGGCGGCGGCGGGCAGCGACTTCGTGTTCGTGAACTTGCGGCGTGCCCCGGTGGGCGCGCCGATACGGGTGGATGCGGTCAACGATCTGGTGGGCACGGCGGCAGGGCGGGCGGGAATCGATCCGTCACCGCGGCCGCATCAGATGCGTCACGCGTTCGCATCCAGTGTCCTGGATGCCGGCGGAACCCTGGAGGAGGTCCAGGATCTGCTCGGCCATGCCAGTGTCGCCTCGACCCAGGTCTATGCTCATCCGGACCCGGGACGGTTGCGCGCTGCGGTCGATGCGGTGCCCAGCCTGCGGGTGCCGACGGAGGCAGAGGCGTGAGCGGCGCTGCCGTCACTGCGGGGGAGCTGCCGGAACCGGCTGGCGCGGGCCGCGTGTTCGAGGCGGTGCTGGCCGGCGTGGTGCTGCATGGCACGGCTGCCCGGCTGGCCGCGATGATCGACCCGTCGTTCCTGGCTGGCACCGGCTGGGATCCGGTCAGCCGTATGTTGTCTTTGCCGGCTGAGCACGGGCTGCTGGGCCGGCCGGCCTGCCGCGTCAGCGGATGCGGATCGGCTGCTCACCGGCGATGTCCTGGGGTCTGCTGGCGTTGCCTGACCTGGCTGAAGGGACTTGGCATGACCGCGGAGCAGGTCTCCGCCGGGGAGCGGCAACTGCCGCCGCGCCCAGCTGGTGAGGAGCTGCTGTGCGCGGTGCCCGGGTGCCGCCGGGAGAGGCTGGGGCACCGCCGGGAGGCGGTGTCTGCGCAGGCGGTGCTGTGCAGGTCGCATAGGTGGCAGTTCGGGCGGAAGCGCTCGGGGACGCTGGAGGAGTTCCTCGCCCTTCCTGGGGTCCGGCCGCTGGGGCCGTATGAGGCATGCGCGGTGGTGTCGTGTTCTCGTCCCGGTGACCGGAACCTGGGTTACTGCGACGCTCACTACGCGCGTTGGCGGAAGGCCCGGTCAGCGGTCCTGGGCCTGGACGCAAGGGCCTGGGAGCAGGCTGAACCGCCGGTCGCTGCCAGCGGGCAGGTCAGCCTGCGCCGGCTGCCGCCACTGGTGACCGTGCAGGTGCTGTTCGGGCTGTGGCGGCGGACCACGGATGATGTCAAGACGGCCGAAAGTGCCTTGCGGGTGGCCTGCCGGGCGCTCGCCTGCCAGCAGGTCGCCACGATCGGCGACTGCGACCTCAGCCATGTCCGCGGCGAGAGTGTCCGGGCGCTCGTGCGGGCCCTGGCACGTTACGTGCGCCTCGCGGTGACCGGCCCGGACAGCGAGCAGGCCCGGGATCTGTGGGATCTGGGGGTATTCGGGCATCGCGGACGCCTGGATTTCACTGGGATCACCCAGCCGTGGCTGCGGGAGTGTGCCAAGCGGTGGGCCGTGCAGGATCTGCCGCGGCACCGCGGCAGGGGCAGCTGGGAGGTCCGGAACGTTATCAACGCGGTAGCGCTGCTGTCGGAAATTCTGTCTCTGCGGCCCGGCTGCGGGGACCGGCCTGCCTCGCTGGCCCGCCGTGACATCGAGAATTTCCTGAACCGGCTCGGCTACCTGGAATCAGCGGGAACGATCAGCCGTTACCATCGCGCCGCTCTGTGCCGTCGTGCCCGTACTCTCCTCGACGGCATCCGTGTGCTGGGCTTGGACCGTCCCGGCCAGCCAGCGGCCGGGCTGTCCGGCGATGTCGTCATCACCGTCGCGGACATCCCCGCCAGGGCTGAGCCCGGTGAGCCAGGACGTGACCTGCCTCCGGAGATCATGCAGGTGCTGTGCGCCGCGCTGGAGGGCATGGAGGGGGGAGAGTTCCGGACCGCGGTCCAGATCGCCATCGATACCGGGCGGCGTCCGGAGGAGATCGTGTCCCTCCCGCTGGACTGCCTGACCCGTGACCGCGACGGCAAGGCCGTGCTGGTCTACGACAACCGCAAGGCGGACCGGGACCGCCGCCGGCTGCCGGTCAGTGAGGACACCGCGGTGGTTATCATCGCTCAGCAGGCGCGGGTCACTGCCCGGTTTGCCGATACCCCGCCGGGCAGACTGGCATTGCTGCCGACCCCGCTGCGTAACCCCTCCGGGCACAGGCCGGCCAGTATCAGCTGGTTCGAGAACCGGCACCGCGAGTGGGCCAGCAGTCTCGGTCCGCTGACGACCCGTGACGGAACGCCGTTCGACCCCGCCCGGATCGTGCCCTACGCCTACCGGCACACCTACGCTCAGCGGCACGCTGACGCCGGCGTCCCGATCGACGTGCTCGCCCAGTTGATGGACCACAAGAACCTGGACCAGACCCGCGGCTATTACCGGGTCGGGGAGGACCGCCGCCGCGCCGCCGTCGACAAGGTCACCGCGATGAGCTTCGACCGGCACGGCAACGCGATCTGGCGTGAGGCCCGCGCCCTGCTCGACGCCGAGCATGCCCGGTACGCCATCGGCTCGGTCGCTGTCCCCTACGGCACCTGCACCGAGCCGTCCAACGTCGCAGCCGGCGGCAAAGCCTGCCCGGTCCGGTTCCGCTGCGCCGGCTGTGATCACTTCCGCACCGACGTGTCCTACCTGCCGGACCTGACTGCCCACCTTGATGACCTGCTCCGCACCCGCGAACGGCTCGCCGCCATGGCCGGTGTCGATGAGTGGGCCCGCGCCGCCGCCGCGCCGCCGGAGGAGGAGATCACCCGCATCCGGCACCTCATCAGCCAGATCAATGGCGGCATCGCCCAGCTCAGCGACCGCGAGCGTGTCGTCATCGATGACGCCGTCAGCACACTCCGCAAGCACCGCGCTGTCCATATCGGCATGCCCGCCATCAGCACCCGCACCGCGATCACCGCTCAGGAGCAGACCGCGTGACCAGCACCGCCGCCCCCATCTCCGCCGGCACGCCTGCCGGGAAAACCACCGCGATGCGCAAGGGCCGGCAGGCCGACTCCGCCCGCCGTCGCCAGCGTGTCCTGGCCGCCATGGACAAGGCGGTCGCTGCCGGGGACGAGATCAGTGTCGCCGGCATCGCCCGCGCTGCCGCTGTCGACCGCACCTTTCTCTACCGGCACCGCGACCTGCTGGAGAAGATCCACGCTCTCGAAGCCGCCCCGCCCGCCGTCGGCGACGGCAGCACCGGACCGGGTGTTACCCGGGCGTCCCTGCAAGCGGACCTGCTCGCCGCCCACGAACGGGCGCTGCGGCTCACCGCTCGCATCCGCCAGCTCGAGCAGCGCCTGTCCCAGGCGATGGGCGAGCAGGCCTGGCGCGAATCCGGGCTCGGCGCGCCCCCAGACATCAACGCCCTGCAGCAGAAGATCACCTACCTTGAGCAGCAGGCCGTCGGCCTGCGACTGCAGCTCGGCGAACGCGACCAGGACCTCACCGCCGCCCGCGCCGCTAACCGCGAGCTCATGACCCGCATCAACAGCCGCAGCTGAAGCAGAATCCCAGCCGTGATGTCCTGCCGCGATCCCGACCAGGAGGAGCATCGTGCCCAGTACCAGCCTGGACACTACTGATGCCGTAGAGCTGGCTGAAATCCTGCAGTTCATCAGCGACTGGCTCGACACCGACGCCGGCCAGCTAGGGGCGTCCCTGGCCCGCTTCGTCGGTCACCCCGCCTACCACATCGGTGTCCTGCACGATGACCTGGCCCGCTTCATATTCCTGCTCGGCGGCAACGACGGCGAGCACCTCTTCTGACAGCCAGCCTCTATCACATGCCGGCCGCCGGCCGCGTGAACCCCACTTCCCCCGCAATCACGTCCACGCGGACCGGCGCACCGGTATACGGCGCGTCGATCATCAGGCCGCCGCCCAGGACGATGCCTGCATGCCCCGGGTCCTGCGCCGTCCCGTCTGAGCCGGGGAAGAACACCAGATCACCAGGCTGCTCCTGCCCCGGCGGGACATATGGCCCGGCCGCCCACTGCTCCTGGCTCGTGCGCGGGATGGCGATGCCGGCGGACCGGTAGGCCATCATGGTCAGCCCGGAGCAATCAAACGCATCCGGGCCCGTCGCTCCCCACGCATACGGCTTCCCCAGCTGACTCGCCGCGAACAAGATCACCCTCGCGGCCGCGCACTTCTGCCACCGGGAAAGCCCTTCGTCCACCACACCTGCTGCATTCACCGACGGACCCGGAACAGCCATCTGAGCTGGGCAGACACTCGGATTAATCCTGATCTCACAGCCGGGATCCCGAGAGAAAACGGTCCCGTCGGAGCCGGCGAAGAAGACGAGGTCGCCGGGTTTTCGTGGCCTGGGGGGATGTGGGGTTCGGTGGCCCATTGCTGCTGGCTGGTGCGGGGGATGGTGATCCCGGCGGCGCGGTAGGCCATCATGGCCAGCCCGGAGCAGTCGAACGCGTCCGGCCCGGTGGCGCCCCATAGGTACGGCTTTCCGAGCTGGGCTTGGGCGTATGCGATGACCTTCCCGGCTGTCCCGGGGGGCAGCGGCCCGGCGGCGGCCTGAGCGCAGCCGGGGCCGGCGGCGGTGGTGAGGGCCGGGGCGCCGCCGGCGGTGTAGCGGGCGGCCCAGCCCAGCACGGTGGTGACGTATTGCTGCGAGTGGTTGTACGCGCTATGCCGACGTCGGCATAGCGCGTA
>Ga0137366_10001467_pt1 | contig 17470 bp, 20 predicted proteins | sample SagtaG_8_FD_104938 | JGI IMG/M metagenome (GOLD analysis project Ga0137366, IMG submission 104938) | Vadose zone soil microbial communities from Sagehorn Ranch, Mendocino, California, USA - Sage1_L_60_16 metaG | ecosystem: Environmental > Terrestrial > Soil > Vadose zone | place: USA...
CGTTCGCCCTGACATGTCGATCGCGCGCCACGAGATGTTCGGGCCGGCGGTGTGCGTCATCCCGTTCGACTCGGCCGAGGAAGCAATTCGCATCGCCAACGACAGCCCCTACGGCCTGAGCGGAGCCATTCATACGAAAAACGTCGAACAGGGCGCCGAATGGGCCAAGCAGATCGACTCCGGCATGGTCCACGTCAATGACGGCACCATCAACGATGAACCGCTGGTAGCTTTTGGCGGAGAGAAAGCATCGGGCTTCGGCAGGCTGAACGGCAAATGGGCGCTCGAGGAATTCACCACCTTGAAGTGGGTTTCGGTTCAGCACAAACCGCGGCACTATCCGTTTGAAGTGGCCGCCACCGCGTCGTAGATCGCAGCGCTTTCTCTTCACGAACTGTGTTGGCTGGCTGTTGCTTGCTCCTCAGCGTACTCTATGGCGACTTCAGGTATCAGTCCCGCGCCCCGAACGCGCGCGCGGTCTGAGGAGAGAATAATCCCGATTTCAGCATAAGCACGAGCAGGGAGAAGTCTCCCGTCAGTTCACATCCGGCGACCACCAGCGACAGCCCTCTCGCCTGCCACTGCTGTTGAACGAATGAGAGCATTAAAGTTGCGATCAGCCCGACCGCGACAATCAGTCCAAAAAAAACGCGAGCATATCTCCCCTTCACCCACATCCGGACGGTTTCCTGGGCGGCGGGCGTCCAGCGCGACATGCGCAACAGGTATAAGCAGAGCAACACGGAGTTCGCGATCAGCAGAAATGGCTCAGCTTTTTCTAACCATGCAGCTTCCCGGCTCTCATATCCCCCGAGAGCGCCCAGCGTGAGCGTGAGCGTTGTGCCGCCTAGAGTGGCGTACATCAGAATCAACAACGGCAGGAGCTGCGTATTCCAGAAGGGGATGGCAGCTGAGTGGTTCATCACAAAACCGTCGTAGAACATAAGGAAGAGGCCGGAACCGATGGCGATGGCCTTCGCCGCGGTCGCTATGCTTCCCGCAGCTTGCCACCCGGAACCCAAAATCATCGGCAGCAGCAGGATCCCTCCGCTTAATGCAAACAGCCCGCTTGCCCAGATCAGAAGGATGCCGTTGGGATTGTGCTGCATGATCTGCGGAATGATCTGCCGCCAAATCTCGCCGTTCCGCACGACCATGTCAAGCCGAGTCTCGCCCGGCCGCTGCCCTGCGCCGGCACTGAGCACAGTAATGGCTGCGCCCGCGCAGTCCGCGAAGTCGCCCGCCCAGATATGCGTAGGATGTGCGAACGGCATGGCATGGTTGAGGTCCATCGCCTCACCCTCGGCCTTGGCGCGGCTGGCATCAATCAGAACGATTTCCGACGAGAGCCGGTTCAGCAGCAACGCGTAGGCATAGGTCGCCCCGACATTGCCACAGCCGACAATGGCGATGCGCGTGGGATGAGATCGTTGCTCCATTGACCTGCCGTAGAGACGCGTTTTGCTGCGACTGCCAAATGCGTAGTGCTGAGACCGTCTCCGCCGTTGCTGAAAACTAAAACCCTGGTCACTCCAAGGTTGCTCCTAAACCTGTACGGGCACTAATTCCGGGTTGCACCGGGAATTTTCGATTGATTTGACAGCGTCTTCCGCCGTGAATCTCCCCATAATCAGCGCCAGCCTGCGGTGGGTTGTCGTCCGGACGGGAGTCCGATCAATCCGCTCCACGTATTCAGGGGCGCGAGTGCCGCCACGGTTCACTTTTACGACAAATTTAATGTTTTTCATGATTTCCCCTACTCAATCGAGATGACAAACAAAAGGGAGGCGATATGACCCACCTCCCTTTACTCTCAACTCACCCTTCGCAACCGACTAATAGGCACGGGCGTCTATGCAACCTTGCCGTGCGCCTTGGCTTCGAGGGTCTTCTCACTGCCGACGTTCACCTTGATCTGCTTGGGCTTGGCTTCGGCCTTCTTGGCGAGGTTGATCTTCAACACGCCCTTGTCATAGTGGGCGCTCACTTGCCCCGAATCGACGGAACTGGGCAGCGTGAACGAGCGGGTGAAGCTTCCGTACTGCCGCTCAATGCGACGGAAGTTCTCCTCCTTCTCTTCCTTCTCGATCTTGCGCTCGCCATGGACGGTGAGGGTGGTGTTCTCGATGCGGACGTCAATGTCTTTTTCGTCGATGCCTGGGACTTCCATCTTCAGAGTAATGGTGTGTTCGTCTTCGTAGATGTCCACCGGCGGTGCGAAGCTGGTGGTCGTCAACGCCTCTTCCGGGCCTTCAGGGCTATACGGCTCACGGAAAAGACGATTCATGCGGTTGATTCGATCTTGCATGGTGGAAAACTCACGGAAAGGTTCCCAACGGGTCAATAGTGTCATAAGACAGTCCTCCTTCGGTGATCTAAGAGGGACAACTTCAGATGGGCTGACTTAGTTCAGAGGACCTGAAAGAGTAAGAAGAGATGCTTGCTCATTTACAATGCTAGGCTTGTCCGCCGTCGTTGTCAACCCGTTGCTGGAATAGATTTGCGTTGGGCAACGGCGCACTAAAAGAAATAAAAATACTTCCGAAGCTTCCAAGTCGGCGGGGATTGACAACCCTAATTCAGGGGCGCAGTTGACGGGTCGGTCAGAGCGATTAGTTTTCCAGTCGGATAGTCTTCTTGTCTAAGAGGAGTCTCGGGCTCGGGGTTGACGATCGTCAGCACTTCACCGCTGAGAACTCCTCGGACCAGGAGACGGTCGCTCTCGACGGCGACGACTCTGTATTGCTCCTCGAAGATTGACCTCGCTGTCTCTTTCACCTGAACCATTTAGATGCACAATTTCACATCGGCAGTTCTCGATTTTTCTGCGCGAGGCCCACCTCCGGGTGCAGTAGATCAGAGACGCGCTCAACCTCTGGCCCATTCTTCGTCGCGCTGGGACGTCCGCCGTGCCTAGGCGCCATCCAAGTAGCAGCTCTGCTGGACATGCCGAGAGTGTGCCGAGACGACGGTATAGGGCACGCCCAGAAAACGCTTGGCAACGATTTCCGTCACCTCGAGGCCGTTGAAGTGTTGCTGCTTTACCTTCCCCAGAATCCGTTTCAATGCGTGCTCGATCTTCTTCGCTCCAACGGCACCAAAGAACATCGCTTTTACTTCTGCTGCCATGAAAAAGAAGTTCCATCCCGAGGCACGGATCTTGCGATCAAGGGCGCAGCCATCCAGCACCTTAACCAAGCTCAAGTTCCCCGAATAGGGCTCACTCTCCAAGCCAGAGCGTTGCGTCATCAGCGGCCACTCCTTGATCAGAATGGCGCCGACTTGAACCGCTGGTTGCATAAATCCTCCAGAGAAGCCCGGCTGGCAGTCAAGCTCGGGTAAGCGCAGTGACGATGATTAGCAACAGTGAAACGAACATCAGCGCGCCGCTGCCCAGCAGCACGATTTCACTAAACAGGTCAGGCCTCATCAAATCTTTCGGATGCATTTCATTCCTCCTCATCGCGGAGGCGTGCCATCAAGGCCGGCCCTAACGAGGTGCCCTCCACTGGAGGGCGACCCGGTTGCGGATTCCGGCGGATGAAACATCCGGCAATGGTCCGCGAACCATCTTGTCTGGGGCAAGCTCCCGCCTCAAGAGATAGACCGTCTGGTTTGGCGGATCAACTGCTCTCTGGAGGCATCTATAGAGTCGCTCATTCGCTTTCGAAATACTGAACAGAACCGCTCACTTCGGAAAACTCGCTGGGGCAAGGTCGATCTGCCGGTTGGTGTACAAGCGTAGTGTGAGCAATTTTGAACAGTTTCCTGCGCCTGAGTGTTGAAAATGGGATTTGCAGGTGAACTATGTCCCTCTCCGTCTATCCGGAATTCCAAGGCGCAGTACTTCTTTGTATCGACGATAACGAGGACGTGCTGGAGTGCGAGAAATCGTTCCTCGAGAGCTTCGGGTATACCGTTCTGACCGCCCCAAGCGGCGGCAAAGGATTAGAACTGGCTTCTATGCACGCGGTGGACGTTGTAATCGTTGACTACCTCATGCCCAAAATGAACGGGCACGAGGTTGCCATCGAAATGAGGCGGCTTAAGCCACAAGCGCCCATCATTATGCTTTCCGCAGCAGTAGATGTTCCTGAACAAGCGCTGGAGTTGGTCGACGCTTTCATACCCAAGGATAGTTTGGCCAGCGAGTTGTTGCCCGCAATCGCGCAGTTGCACGGACGCGGATGGACCCCTCCGCCTTCGTATGATGCATGACGACAAAGGAGCCGTTTATGAAAACCTTGTTGTTTGCAGGACTGCTCCTGGTCGTGCTTGGCATCGCATCTCTGGTCGTGCCGATTCCCCGCAGTGAGACGCAGGGCCTCAGAGTGGGGGACACGCACATCGGCGTGCAAACCAGTCACAGTGAACGCGTATCTCCCATCATCAGTGCGGTGCTGATCGCAGGTGGGATCGCGCTGGCCATTGCCGGCACGCGTACGCGCCCGTCAAAGAACTGAGGCGACTCTCAAACTCGCGGCTAGTTCTGCACGATTGAGCATTTCGCCTAATGTGGTCGGAATGCGGCTCGCACCGATCGGCCTTATTGGCTCCCATTGCACCGGTGGAAAGTTGCGCGTGACACCGGCCTCAGTCACCTTGCTCTGCCGATGGCCGCACGACAGGCAAATTGCTCCTACCTGCCTGATGTCAGTCTCTTTCGAGATTTCATTCTCGCGGACTGCCAGCGAGCCCGCAACGACCGGACCAGTACATTTGTCACAGGAATAGGTAGAGAGGTGAAGGTACTGTTTTTTCATTTGTGTCCTCACATCGTCAAAGAGACCTGCTACACATCGTAGATGGTTAAGTGACCCGGATATCTGGTCACGGCTCATCCTTGCCATGCATCTTTGTCGCTCCAGGTCAACTTCAGAGCGATTCCCCACACTCCAAACACAATCGTTGGGACCGCGGGGTGATTAACCCGCAAAACGGACACATCCTTTGCGATCCCAAGTTCTTGCTCTGTGGCTTAAGTGCCGCCAGCAGCTCCGCGAATGTGTCAGTGATGGCGGCGAGCCGTCGACGAGCACGATTGCGAAAACGGCGAAGGTCGGGTCTCATCGATCCACCGGAGTCGAGACGACTTCCATCGGCGTCTGGTGGTTGGTGATGCGCTCTCCGATCCTAGACGCGAACTTCGGTGCGTGCCCCCTCACCATTTGCCGGATGTCAGGTCCAAACTCGTGGAAGAGGTTCATCCCCGCGTCGCTGCCAATCGTTGAACCAAAATTGTTGAACGTTGCCGAAGAGGAGCGCGCCCAAGATGGACGGTAAGCAGTGGAGACAGCGACCGAAGTCGAAGCCCCAAGGAAATACGAAGTGTTCAGCCTCCCCTTTCCGGAGTTGTCACGCGTGACAAAAATGCGCGAGGCGGCGTACGTGGCCCGGCCCATAAAGCCGACGCCGCCGGAAGGGTGATAGCGCAGCTTCTGCTTGAGCGACGACGGATACAGGTACTTACCAAAGAACGTGTGGAACTCTTCTTGGGCATCCACCGCGTTATGCGGAGCAGTATAGCTGGGCTGCGGTCCGGGAGTGACGTGTCTCAGTTCGGTTCCTCGCATTACGCGCGAGTTGATGCCAACCGCGCCAAGTGCTAAAGGCGGGCGCACTTCATTGACGCACGTTTGGGATCTCTCTGCTTGTTTTGGAGGCTGTACCGTAGACGGAGCATCGGGAAGTGATCTCCACGTACGCGTCTCCGGGCGCTGCACTTCGGGTGAGTTTGAGCCGTCAAACTGTAACCCCTGAACCAAGTCAGCACGTTCGCTCTGGCACCACGCCCCGCAAGCAGCTAACAGGAAAAAGAAAATGACTCGGATTGGTGCAATTCGCTTCGCCATAACTGAGTCCTACAAAGCGGCAAGCGACTTTCCGGCCTCGGCGATTCAGCTGGAAGCACACCTTGACGTTAGCACTCCAGGTTGGCATTCGTCTGAGCAAAAGTGCTCACCGCCAGTCATAGATTCCGTTGGACGAAGGTGAGCAATTCAGACCAGCTTTGATCGAAAACCTGAGCGATCATGATGGTAGAGACGAGCACCTCTTCTCTCTCTTTCAGGTCTTCTGAACTAAGTCAGCCATCTGAAGCCCTCTTCTCTTAGTTCTGCACCTCCTCCATGATCCACAGAACTACGGCAATGACCACGACGCCGTTCAAAATTGACTTGATGGATCCCTGTATTGGGATGAAGCGATTCACCAGACACAGGAGGACAACCCACCACCGCCACCAGAACTTCCAGAAGTTGAATTAAAGGCATAATCTTTGACCTTCCTTGTTTCGTGGGCTGACCCGACCCGCAGCGACCTAAGAGTGAGAGCTACGAATCAGCGTTAGCGGCTCCGTCTATACACTCAGCAGAATTAACAATGAAAGGCGCGGGCTTTCGTGTCTGAGCAAGATAGCTCACATGCAGAGATTAGGATTGCGGGCCTGTGCCACGACAGATCAAAGCACCGCAGCGTCGGCGGGTCTGGTGCTGTTCAGCGGCGCATGAACATTGTTCACACCATGGGACCGCATGGAGCGCATCAGTATCCAGGACTACTCGAACTCCTGTCCGCACTCCAAGCAGACCTGGTACGTCCGTTTCCTGATCGTGAACACACCACTTAGTTGGCCGTGATGACACCCAAAGGCAAACTGGAAAATCCCAAGCAGGAGCTTCATAAATCCTGCGCTCGCTGCCGGCGTTCGCAGCTTCCATTGGCATCCAGCCACTCCAGTAGAGAGCGCACGCTTGCACGAGCGAGGGCAATCGAGCAATCAGCGGCTCCGTAGTAGAGATTGATCGTGTCGCCATCGAGGTCCATCGTGTACCCGCACGGAAACACAACATCATCGACGTCGCCGTGGCGTTCGTACTCCGCCTCCGGCCCGAAGATCCACGAATCGCCTCGCAGTAAACACTTTTCCGGCTTCTTGAGGTCGAAAAGGGCCAAACCTAGTCTGTACAGACAGCCCGAAGGCGTGTGTCGTACTCCGTGGTAGAGCATGAGCCACCCCCTGGAAGTCTCGATGGGTGGCGGCGACAGACCAATCTTGTTTGCGTCCCACCAGGCCCCGCGGCGCGCTTCCAGAATGAGCCTGTGCCTGCCCCAATGGCGCAGATCGGGAGAGTAGGAAATCCACATGTGCGCTCCAAGCGTCGTCATGGGCCGATGAATCAACGCCCAGTATCCGTCGATTCTCCGGGGCAGAAGCGCGGAGTCTTTGTCGTCCGGGGGCATGATGACGCCGTATCGCTCAAAGCTTCGGAAGTCTTTGGTCAAGGCCAGAGACACGCCGGGTCCACCGCGCGAATACGAGGTATAAGTGACCACATATTGCTGCAGTTCGGGCACGAACGTGATGCGAGCGTCCTCAATGCCCCAGATTTCCTCCGGATACTCCGTGGGACTGGACATCAATGTCGGTTCGCTATCAATTTGCCATCCGTCGACCCCGTTTAGAGAGCGTGCAGCGCAGAGATGCGACAAACCGCGTCGATCCTCAACGCGGCAAAGCAGTAGCGTCGTTCCATCCGCGAGCACGGTCGCGCCCGCATTGAACACACTATTAATGGGGTAGGGCCAGTCCTTGCCGGTCAGGATCGGATTGGCGGGATGGCGAAGAAGCAGACGCTCGTAACGTGTTGTTGTGGCAATGCTCATAAGGATTTCACGAAAAAGGCCGAAACAACTTCAAAATACATGTGCAGTGACCTCATCCCTGTGGCTGGAAGCGCTGACCAGTTCAGGGCTTGATCGGGGACCATCGACTTCCCCCAGTAAGCGCATTTCGACTTGCGCCATCAGGAATGCCAGGGTCGATTCTGCTCCCTGGTTTTCGTTCACGCGCTCCGGGTGCAGACCGTCTCGACAACCGCCGGTGGTGGGATCGTACAGGGCAATTTGTAAATCATTGTCTCCCAAGAACCAGTTGAAGGCGGACCAGGCTTCCTTGCGCCAACGATCATTTCCCGTTGCACGATACGCTTCGAGATAAGCGGAAACAGCGCCGGCTGCTTCAACGGGTTGTTGATCGAAGCGTGCTCTCTCGCAACCCTTGCGGTAGAACCCTTGCGAACCTATGGGGACGAAATGATCCTTTTCCGCGCAACGCTGTATTTCGCTCAGCCAATCCAGGGCTCCGAGGCCGATCGATATCATGTGGCGATCCGAGTTGCGACGGCCGGCAATCAAAACAGCTTGCGGCAACCTGGCGTTTGAGTAAGCCAGAACGTCTTCAAACCAGGCCCAGTCCGGTGACTGATTTGCGGCGTGAATTTCGACGAGACGAGTGGCCAGGACCTCGCTCATTTTTTGAGCATCCCTGTCGCCGGGAAAACAAATGAGGTACTCCTCGATCCCCAGCAATGCAAAGGCCCAGGCGCGCGGACTGGTAAAGGCAACCACCGCCGGAACGGCGATTTCGAAAAGATGGCCAGCCGCCCCCCTGAGCGCCTGATCTTTCGAGCGTCCCAGAACAGTCCCAAGTGCCCACAGCACACGCCCATGGCAATCCTCTGACCCCTGCGCTTCACTCCACGTGCGCGCATAACTCAGGAAGTTTCTGAACCTCCCGTTTACCGGATTAAGGGCGTGTCCTAAGAAAGCCAAGTACCGCGAGGCAAGGTTGTCAGTTGCTAGCGGCTCCGCCTGTCCGAGTTGCTCGAGCAGGATGGTTAGAACGAGAGCCCGCGCGTTATCGTCGGTGGTGTACCCCTCGGCGTAGTTGGGAACTGTAAAGGTCGCGTGCTGGAGCATACCGGTGTCGTCAGTCAACCGATGCAGGTGGTCCAGGTTTAGCGCTGGTAGCCGGTCAAGACATTTTGCGTGAGTTTTATCCGCGAACATCACGCGCGGTTCCCGCATGCGGTCACTACGAGCCTGTCCAAAGCTTCCCATGTAACCCTGAGCTACTCTCTTCCAGACCATCTCGCGTGCGTAAGAATAGGCACGTTTACGCATGGCGTGACGTATCGCGGGGGTATCCAGGAGTTCGACTGTCTTTCGGGCGATAGCGTCCGGATCCTGAAACGGGACCAACGCGCCACGGCGATCGTCCAACAACTCGATCGCGTGCCAGTACGGAGTCGAAATGATCGCCTTGCCAGCCCCTAACGCATAGGCCAGCGTCCCGGAAACAACCTGCTCCTCGTGGCGGTAGGGAGTGATATAGATGTCCGCTGCGCCAATGAACTCGACCATCTCCGCAGGACTGACGAAGCGGTTGTGGAAGATCACTTGCGACTCCACTCCAATTTCCTTCGCCAAAGCCTGCAAGTGCTCGCGATAATGATCCCCTTCACGACGGAGAATGTGGGGATGGGTCGCGCCCGCGACGATGTAGACCACATTCTTGTGCTTTGACAAAATCTGCGGCAAGGCTTGAATGACGTTTTCGATTCCCTTATTCGGCGAGAGCAGGCCGAAGGTGAGGAGGACCGCTTTCCCTTCCACGCCAAACCTGTCCTTGTAGAAATTGGGATCCAGGAATGGCAAATCGGGAACACCATGAGGCACCATATCGATCTTGCTGCCAGGTACCTTGAATACTTCTTGCAGGAACTGGGAAGACAGCACGCTCATGACGATCAGACGGTCCGATAGCGTTGCGATCTCCTCCATCACCCGTCGTTGGTCTGGATTCGGTTCGCGAAGGACCGTATGGAGGGTGGTTATGACCGGCATCTTGAGGCGCCGGAGGAGAGCCAAAATGTGACTGCCCGCTGGGCCGCCAAAGATTCCGTACTCGTGCTGCAGACATACCAAATCGAAATTCGTGAAATTCAGAAAGTCGGCGGCCTGCTCATACGAGGACAAATCGTCCTGCGCCAGCGCGAGTCTTACCCGCTCTGGGTACGCATATCCGGATTCCACATCGTTGACCGGAACGGCGTATAGCCGTGCTGTGCCACACTCCGTGGAAATAGCGTCGCACAAGTCGGTGGTAAAGGTGGCAATCCCGCACTGCCGCGGAAGATAGTTGCCAACCACGGCGATCCGGCTCGGAAGTCCCGCTTCTGATTGCAGCCGAACGGGTGCCGTCGACGCTTGACGGGATGCCAAGGAGCGCCTCTTAACAAGTTCGAGTGTTCCGGTCGAAGGTATTGTTTCTATTACTGACATCAATATCCTGGTTGCTCGCTGCGAGCGTGGAGAAGGTTGATTGCAGAACGACCGCCACCCATCAGCGCTGAATCGGAAACGGGCAATAGCGTTTCATTCCACTCGCTTTACGGAGGATTCTCTCGCAGACAGCGATCTCCCATCTCTATTCTCAGCTTGTTGGGCGAGGAAGACTGGTCAAAATTGACCAGATTGTAAATTGGGGATGGTCTGCCGTCTTAGGCAACCCAGCGCCCAAAGCGGGTTCGTGGTCATGGAAGCTGGTGAATGCTGCCAATCTTAAATCTCGCCTTGCACGTCGTGTCCGTATGCATTGGCAACGCACGGGAATCGCCTCCTACTCTTATGTCGGCTGTTCAGGCCCACTCGGTCGAGCTCAGCCGCGCCTAAACCGCCTAAACTACCTCTCTTCTGGGCGGTCAAAGTGCGATCGCAAGATCTGGAGTTGGTTTTATGGTTTGCCAAACGCTAGACGAGCTGGAAGGTCCGCCAACAACGACGAGACCATCGGCCACCTCATCGCGGATGCAATGAAGAAGGTCGGCAAGGACGGAGTCATCACCGTCGAAGAGTCGAAGACGCTAGAGACCCAGCTCGAAGTCGTAGAAGGCATGCAGTTCGACCGCGGCTATCTCTCACCGCACTTCGTCACGGACCCCGAACGCATGCAGGTTGCCTTCGAGAACGCCTATATCCTCATCAACGAAAAGAAGATCAGTTCGATGAAGGATGTACTTTCCCCTGCTTGAGCAGATTGCCAAGAGTGGTAAACCACTGCTTATCATCGCAGAGGACATCGAAGGGCGAGGCGTTGGCGACCCTCGTCGTCAACAAGCTGCGTGGTACGCTGCACGTTGCTGCCGTAAAGGCTCCTGGATTCGGCGATCGCCGCCACGGCCATGTTGCAGGACATCGCCACCGTCACCGGTGGCAATGCTATCACCGATGACCTGGGCATCAAGCTGGAGAATGTACAAATCAGCGACCTCGGCCAGGCCAAGAAGATCACCATCGACAAGGACAATACCACCATCATCGAAGGTAGAGGCAAGCATAGCGACATCGAAGGGCGCGTGAAGGAAATTCGTGGCCAGATCGATAAGACGACCAGCGACTATGACCGTTTCGAATGGCCCCGTACGAACGAGCAGGTGGGCGGCCGCTGTTGCGAGCCAGGAAAGAACCCTGCCCTGCTGACACATGATATGAGGCCGCCTCAGAGTGCTGGCACATGCTACCGGCCAAACGGAACGGCGTCTACGAGGCTTGTCACGGTAGCCTGTATCGACTCCAACATGCGGTCAGTTCATCGCGACCGCAGCATTCTGCCGAAAGCATGCCAACTTTTGCGTCTGGTTCGCGTTAACGAAGGCCTGTGCACCGTTCGTATAGGCACGTTTTGCGACCACCGTCGGGATGCTGTTGTTCTTACAGAAGTGCATCAGGGCGCGCGAGCTGGTGCGGATCGTTCTTGCGATGGATACAAGAGAGACATACCGCCGCTTGAATTCAGCAATCGACTCTTCCGTTACCCGCACGCCCTTACGAACTGGTCTGGCTCTGAGCAATTCCAGTTCGACCAAGCTGTGGATTAAACCCGGATCGCATTCCAGCTGGCGAGCTGCCTCGGCCATGGTCCTGGTATCTCCGTTCGCACGCGCCCGTTCGTCGTGCGCTAAACGCTGGAATCCCTCATACGGCAACAGCAGCCCGGAAACCGTTCCGTCGATGCTGCCCACCACGGGCAACTCTCTCGACAACACGGCTCGCACGATGTTTGCCTTGGCCTCGACCGAACCATACCAGCCGCGCGCAACGATTGCGAACCGGACATACTTAGGCGAGGACAGATCAGCGGGGTTCAGAGGAGGGGCGAGCCTCTTCAGTTTCTGAATGAAGGCTTCAATGTCCAACTCATGAAACCCTGGCCTTGTCCTGCTGATCAAATGGCTCACCTCGAAATCGCCACTCGCTTTCAGGCACTTCAGCAATTCGACAGAGATGCCGATCATGGCTGCGGCCTGTCTCAACCTATAGATCTTGCCCGGCAGCGCTGGGGAGAGTCTTGCCGCCGAACTGTCAATTGACTTGCGTTTCGACTTGCCCCATCGGAAGGTCCTGGACGGCACTCCCTGGTCCTCCAGAAAACGGGCCGCCGCTCTCGTGTCAATGCCGTACCGTTGAGCAAACGCGGACTTGGATATAAACCGCTCGGGCTGGCCTGTTCTTAAGCGCCTCATCAGCCTCTGGTCCATGAAAGCAGGCTTCCAGTCATTCCTTATGAAATCAAGGAACGCAATTCTCAGAAAGTCGCCCTGTACTGTCGGCATGATCCCTCGGAGGCTAAACAGTGACCGATAAATTCCACCTAACCTCCCGCGTGCCACGCCTATCGAGGAGTTCGTCGGCATTCCTTCCACGATCCTGCGAAGGAGCCGGAAGAAGTTATTCGGCCAATCCGCCAGAACGCTAGCGGCTGCGGAAACGATGCGCTGCGAATTTCTTCGGTCGGGATCGTTGTCGACTATCATGCAGCGTCTCGCCAGCGTCCCGACCAACGACAACAGGGCTTGAAACTCGAGGACCTCGAGATGCGAACCAGGAAGTCCCGAAGCATAGGCCCGGCCTGCGGCGAGGCCGAGTATTTTTCGTCGAATGAGGTCGAGCAGATCGGCTTCCGCTCCGGAGATTGCGGGCAGATCGGCGTTTCTCAGACTCGCGCCACAGTGACATTCGAGCAATCCCGGCCGGAACCAGCGCAATGGCCTCATGCACCCGGGACAGCGCGAAAGCAGGGATCTCCTGTGGACCGGGCATCCTGTCATGAGCGCCAGGTCAAAGTGAGCTTCAATGAACCCCAGCTCCGCGACGCATTCCGGACACAGTTCGGGCTTGGTTATGACCAATTCCCAAGGTGTGAGCAAGTGCCCAAGCAAGCGACAGGACCTCGGGTGATCGTCCGGCCACCGGTAAGAGATGGACTGCAGTTCGCTCTGGTGCCGGTCGCATACTTGCGCGAGTTTCGCCACCTTCATGCCGGTGCTGCGTGCCTCGTGCTGTGCCATTTGTGCAAGCAGAAGCAAGCTCCATGGCGTCGTATAGCCATTTTCTTGGCTCAGCCGCAAGATATAACCGAACAGGCTTTCGGTTCGGAAAGGAGCGGGGTGGCGTACCAACAGGGGTGCGCTCATCGCGTCACCAGGCAGGCAGCCGCCGACTCGACTCCAGGCTTTCGGCGCTCGGATCTCGCGGGCTTCGCTGGAGGAATATCGGATTCGTCGGTAGGCACGTGGACGGTTCCAATGACGCTCACCTCTCTCAATAGGTCAACTGTCGGTATCAGCTTGAAGCTGCGCTCGAAGGGTCTTGGCAGACGTTGCGGAACCCGTCCGCACCACACGGCTTTCTCGTGCGCCTCGCACAGGTCTTCGAGTGTGATTTCCTTTCTCTCCTCCGCAACCGCCTGCCACACCGACCGCCGCAAGATCTTCGTCAGATATCCGATTAACCCTCCGGTGGCGCAGTAGAACCGGAACGCCATGGCCTCCCGCTGAAACTCGGGCGTCTGAAAGTGCTGGCTCAACACCTGGTGGAATGCGTGAAGAATTCCGATAAACTCTTCCCGTTGTTCCAGGTCTTGCCACGAGAATCGCGGCATCAGGATGGGCGCGTGAAACCGCCCCGCCAGTTGCTCGTTCGAATCGATGACGGTCTGACAGGATGGAAGCCCGGCGACCACCAGCGCACACCGGGTTTCATCCACCAGAATCTTGAGCCAGTCGGCAACGTGGTGCATGATCAGTCTTGTGCCCTTGTCGAAGAAGTGCTGAAACTCGTCGATCATCAGCATTCGGGTTCCCGTGTTGCGCATCAGGCACTTCACGCGCCGGGTCCTTTCGTTCTCGGTGCCGCGGGTTGCGTCGACCGCGCCCAATCTCTCCAACAAGACTTCGGCAAGCCCTTTCACGGTCGGCTTGGATGGGGCGGTTACGCGCAAGATGGGCACGAACATGCCGTCCTCACGGCGGGTTTTGGGATGCTGCCGTTCGCAAACGTCGAGCGCGCGTGATTTCCCCGTGCGCGAAGGTCCAATGAGCGCCACGCAGATCGGTTCCGAGGCTTCCAGAGCAAACTCAAAGCAGGTTTCAATCTCCCGAACCGCCGCTTGAAAAGGGGCATGAGAAACCAGGGTGCGGTCGACCAGGCTGGCAAGACTGTTCATACGTCACCTCTCCTGGATCGTGACCGGAAGGACTTTCACCGTCGAGGCGCGCTCTTCCAAGGCTTCCCTCGGGTACTCTGTGCCGGTCTCGACAAGGGCTAGCACAGGCTTGGTGGGAATCAATTTTTCGTCGCAGGTTGTCTGACCGCCAGCCGGGTTGGAATCTCCCCAACGGGCAACCCGCTTGTTGGACCGCTTCCGCTTCAGCCGCGTTTCACTCTCAATAATCTCCACGATCTCTTCTTTGGCCTGCAGCCATCCGTCGGGACTTGATTCCAAGCTGGCGTGTCGTTTCTGGTAACGGCGAATCACCCTGTGTTGGAACAGGCCTATCCCTATCGCGTAGTCGCTTCGCAGGGCGGGTACCGTAAAGACGTCCTTCTCTTCTGGCGACAGGACGAAAATGCGCCCCAGGTCACTCTCGTCCACCCGGATCTCTACCGGCAGTTCGCTGCCTTTCCGGCAGCGCAGTTCATGCAGATCGGGTGAGTTGTAGTAGAGTCCCTCGAACTCGACGCCCTTGTGGGTCAGTGCTCGCTGGTACCGGCGGCCCATGATTACATCCAGGACGGCGGGATCCTCGGGCACCCGAATATCCTCCGGCTTGATGCTGGAGTTCCACATTTCCACGGGCGAAATGCCCAGAGCACGATGAGGTTTCTGGTGGTATACGTCGGCCAGCCACTTGCGGGCGACCCTCTTCAAGGTGGAGAAGGTCACAATCGCGTGCTTCGCCGGATCGTAGTCGCCTTTCTCGAAGATGTTGCTGAAGGAGGTGCCCGGCGTGCCATGCGCCACGCCTTCATTCAGGGTGCCAAAAAAGCGTTCGATTTTCCCTTTGAACCACGGCGTTTTGCGCGGGGCGTAATGCATCTCGATGCCGTTAAACAGGCAGACCTGTTCCAGGCTCTCGCTATGAAACTCGGGTCCGTTATCCAGCACAAGTTCCCGCATGACTCCATGGGCCGGCCAGTCCGACCGGATATCGGGATAAGCTTGTTTCAGCCAGGTCTTCGGGCGGAAGGCATCTTTCAGGCAAAGAGCAACTGTGAGAAAGCTCGGCGGAATGAACCCCACGAACATGCCCAGAATGCAGCGTGTGTAGTCGTCTTCACAGGCCGAGAACCAGGGCCGCCCGAGGGGCAGCAGGGTCTCGTCGTCAATGGCGAACAGATCCAGATTGGTATGGTCGATTTCAGCCCGCTCCAGCGGTTCATGGGTCACCCGGTGTCCTTCCACCGAGCGGAAGCTTCGCAGAGCGGCGTCATGCCCGTAGCGAGCCGCGTGCCGGTCGAATGCCGGAATCTCATCGACCAGCCGCTTCACCAGACGGCGTGACGGAAGCGGCAGCGCCATATCTGTGGGACGCATTTGGTTTTCTTCGCGGACTTTGACGATGGCCTGGTCGAGCACGTCCTGCAGGTGCTTCCGCTCTCTCCTCATGTACACCGCGTTGATCGACTGTTCGCATATCTCCTCCACATCGGCGGGAAAACGCTTGCTCCTGTTCCCTGTCCCCTGCGCGTCCTCCAGCGCCCGGATATCCGATCCTGACTCCAGAAACCGCTTCTTCCAGCGATACACACTGGCCACCACGGGTGGTTTGTCGGACCTGTTTGTCTTACGCCACACCTCCGCGATGGCCTGCCTGAGGGCGGTGAGAGTATCTGTTTTCAGGGCGGCGAGTACGTAGAGGCGGCGCAATTTCGCGGTTTCCGATATTTCGATGGGCTTTTTTTGGCTCCCACCACTCAGCTTGCTGGAGTTGACGAACGTGAGCTTACGATCGGCATACATTTTGAGTAGTTGCTCCTGCTCCAACTCCCGGATGCGCGCTGTCTTGGTGTGCTCAAGTTGCCAACAGCTATCCGACACCTTGCGCAGCATGCGATAGGTCTGATCGTCGATCGCGACGATCGCGTCTCGTTCGAAAGCAGCGGTTCCCATATCAGTGGTTCCTCCTTTCAAGGAACTGTGTACCCGGGCCTAACGGTGAATCCAAGTCGACCCTCAGCACACCCTCGAGCACGAGACGGCAAACCGTCTCTCGCCCTCGGCTGCCGAAGTTACCTTGGCAAATCTCGGCCCAATTGAGCGGGCCCTTGCTCTCCACCGCCACACGTAGGTATTCGCGTTCACAATCGCTTGCCGCAAGCCGGCCGTAACGCAGCAGAGTCTTCACGTTCTCGAGCCTCGGCTGTTTAGTCAGTTCGCGATCCAGCACCACTCGATACGTGAAACCGTATCGTTGGAGTCCGCGGCTCAACAGCTCGGTCCGGCTTGCGACTTCATTTTGTGAAGCCTCGCACTCTGTCTTCACTTCCCAGAACTCTTGCTGACCGTCGATCTCGACATAAATGTCCGGATAGTGGTGCTTGATCTCCGTCCCGTCGAGATAGACAATTTCACAGGGCTGCTCAGTGAAGACCGTGACTCTCGGATCACAATCGAGCAGGCGGAATGCATTCAGCTCATTGATCGATTCCCACTGCAACATACGCTCCATCTTCCAGCTCGGATATTTTCCAGTTGGGCGAAAGCGCGAACGCGTCACCACCCGCCGAGAGCGAACCTGCTCTGCAGAGGAGAAAGCAATTCGCAGCACCGGGCAATCCGTGGCGCCAGGAAACAAATCTTGGGTAGACAGGACCCGCCCATACAAATCTGTGAGCCTATTCATTAACCACCAACCCCACCAATGTTCTGATCGGAAGTAACTCTGCAGCGCGCAGGCCGAAGAGTTACTCGGACGTGGCGCTGCCGCCTCTCATCGGAGTTTGCATTGCCTCCCAACCTCCCCGTTCAGGCTGGACGTCGGAATCGTGCCTGAACGATGACTCAACGATTGGGTCGCCAGCGGAATGGGCGAAAGGAGTCCGCCACAAAAGAGCATCCGGGACTGAAAATCAACCGGTCCATACTGCCGAAATTGAGAAATTGATCTACCTCAGAGGGTAGTTGTTCTTGCGGTGTAGTCTCGCAGGATTTCTCCCGCGATACTGATTCAAGGTCGGGCCTTGTTCCGAATCCGTCGGGAGTGGTGCGATTCGCGCCGCGCCGGTACCGACGCGAAGATTGGTTACGGATGTCCAGCCAAGGGCCTCAAGAGATCTTCATTCTCAC
>Ga0137366_10001468_pt1 | contig 17467 bp, 11 predicted proteins | sample SagtaG_8_FD_104938 | JGI IMG/M metagenome (GOLD analysis project Ga0137366, IMG submission 104938) | Vadose zone soil microbial communities from Sagehorn Ranch, Mendocino, California, USA - Sage1_L_60_16 metaG | ecosystem: Environmental > Terrestrial > Soil > Vadose zone | place: USA...
AGCCGCCGGTAGATCTGCGCGGATCGGGCTTCCTCATTTACCCATTTGCGCAACCGCTCCCACCCGCGGATCAAGCTCTCGTGTGAAATATCGATCAGCGAATCCGGCCCAAGCGGTACATCCGTTGGGGGCATCAAGAACGACCTGCCGGGAAGGCGAAACCGTTCGATGACTGCGATTACTTCTTCCTCTGAAGCCTCGGCGACGGCGCAAATCTCGTTCACTCGCGTGGGACGTCGAATCTCGCGATTGTCGGGTCCCTTTTCGGTAAGGCTCTTGAACAGTTTCTCGGCAACTTTTCGGCTGCGCTCGTCAGGCAACTCGTTGTAGGCCTCATCGGCGTGTCGCGAAAGCGCGTCGTTCATGGTGCCCACCGCTTCGTAATCGCGCAGATCGATCGGTTCCCCATCGCGACGTTGATGAGCCCAGAAATCCCACGTACGCATCAGAGCGTGCTGAAGAATGGGAAGCTGATCAGGATTATCACCGACATCATTCAATAATCGGTTCACCAGACGCGGCGACATTTCTCCTCCGCCGACTGCGACCGGCCCCATGATCGCTTCGCGGCGCTGGTCGCGCGTCATACGCGGAATCAGGTACTGTCCGTCGTTTATCGCCTCTGGCAGATCGCGAAACTGCGAGCAATCACCGAGGAAATCGGAACGCATTGTGATGACGATGTAGATCGGAACTTCGGTTTGGTATTTGGCTTCGAGGAGTAATTTAACAAATGCCGCCGCTTCATCCTCCGAGCCTTCTTTCCTGGTACGTCTAAATCTGAATATCTCTTCAAATTGATCGGCGACTACCAGCAGATTTTCATTCGCGTGCATTCTCGCTTGGCGAGTGGCTTCAACGAGACCAAGAGCGCTGCGCCGCAGAGTTGCTTCCGTAATAGTCTTCTGCACATCGCTATCTTCTCCGCCGTCGCCGAACACATCGCGCGCATTCAAGGCCTGGGCAAGGTTTCCGATCGGATCATGGCCGGGTCGAAACAATGCCACGCGCCAGCTCGAGCCGGCCTGCGTCATGATTCCGCCGTAAAGCGAAGGCAGCAAACCGGCTCGCACGAGTGATGACTTACCGCTGCCGGAAGTTCCCAGGACAGCCAAAAATCGGCTGCGCCGCAAACGTCCCAGTAGGGCATCGCTCTGACCGTCGCGACCGAAAAAGAGGTGCTCTTCGTCGGATTCAAAAGGTCGCAGTCCGGGGAACGGATTCGTTAGTGTGTCTTGCTCTGTCATTGCTTAGTTGCCTTTTTTTGCGCTCTTGAGTTTTTCAATGAATGGTTGCAGCGTATCGGCAGAGAATGATCCGAAGTTTCGCATCACCAGCGCCTCGTGCGTTCGATAGCGCAGCTTGGAATCTGTTTCCGGCCCGCCGACATAAATGCCCTTTGCAAGCATCGGTTTGGTGCGCCCATAACCCGCGATCTTCTGTAAGTCGCGCAGCTTCGTTCGCAACCAACCCTCACTCGTATTGCCGTAGAAGATCACTACCGCATCGCATAGCAACAGGCTTTCTTTGTGATCTTCGCGGACTTCGGCTTCGTCGCCTTCCATGAGCGGCAGTGTGACTTCGAATCCCTGGTTATAAAAGTAATCTTCCAGCGAAGGAATAGCATCGTAATCTTGTTTGTCGCAGATCAAGTAAATGCGAAGCGGGCCCTCACCGCCATTCTGATCTGGAGGCGGTGGTTTCAGCGCGGGCTTGAGCTTGTCCTGAATGTAAGTCTTCAGCTCTTCGATTGACGTCTCGAGCAGGTCTGCTCCTTGTTGCGCGAGCTGATCGTATTTCAGATATTCTATGAATTTCTGTTGTCGTTCCTCTTTCGCGTGCAAGCCCTCGGGCATCCAGATCAAGCGCGAGAATGACTTACCGTTGCTGCTGCGCTCGGCTGCCAGCTCGTTTTGCAGACAAACCAGCGAGCGATCTAACGCTTCCGGAATCACGCCGTAATTGGCGCCGATCAAATGAATCGAAAGCTTGCAGCTTTTTAAGTATTCGCGCACTGCTTGTTGGGCCTCTGGACCATTCAGTGGCAGCGGACGATCGGGCAAAACAATGTTGCCGCGCTCCTGTAACTCGCGCTTGATGCGATCGCGTTGCGGTGAAAGATCGAAAGAAGTTTCCGCCAGATAGATAGTGGTTGCGTCTGAATCAGGAGACGCGACCGGTCCTGGCACAGCCGATGTATAGCTGACGCCACCAGCCGCCGCAGCGGCTTCAACATGAAACTTCATTTCCTGCAAAAGGCTCGTGATGTCCTGCGCCACGTCGTCTATCTTTTGCCAGTATTCGATCGCGTGAGGTCCGCTTTCGGGCGAAAGCTCGCGAGGCCGATGAGCCTGCTCGTCCAGATAATGAAACTGATACCCGGTCATGCCCTGTAATTCCGGCGGATGCTTGTCGAGAGACACACCTATCTTTTCTACTTTGAAGATGCGTGCCTTGTTTCCGATACGAACGCCGCCGGTTTCCCCGGCAATGCGACAGAACAACTGCATCTCCTTGCGACACCACTCGGAATTGATGTAGCTCGGCGACAGAACGGAAATAAGAATCGCAACCTTCGGGATTTGCTCGACCAGCGCGTCGGCAAAATAATCGTTGCCTTGTAGCCTCGGGTCGCGCCAGATCTCTACCTTTGCGCCGAGGTGGACCTGCAGACGCTTTTTCAGAGCCTGATGGAGATTGTCGATCCACCCTCGCTGACCTTCGAGCAACGCCTCGTTGTCGTTGTGGGCGTAGCTGATGAATATGTCGTCTTCGTAATCGCTGAGAAAACTCATGCAGCCTCCTGGACGGAAGAAGCGGATGGGAACCTGATCTATTCAGCCTTATACCATAACTGTTTCACTCTGTCTCGCGTGGGATTTGTCTAACCAGCTCGTTTAACTTTTTGACCAGCCGTAAGCAGACTGCGATTCTTAAAAGACGAAAATGCGTCTATACTTTTGCGGACCAATTCTAAAATCCAACGAGGTGGTCTCACGTGTGCCCTGCGAATTTCAAGCCTTTACCAACTGACACTTCCCGCATCGACCTGCCAAGCCATCTTCACGAGTTAGTCGAAATACTAGCTGCGAACACACACGACGTCTGCGCTCAGCAACGCTTGTTGGATGAATGGGGCCACGGCCAAGGCCGTGACGACGCGGGCAAGAAGCATTATTGCTTGATTCCATATCAAGAATTGCCGGAAAGCGAAAAACAGTACGATCGAAACACGGCAGTCGAGACATTGAAGCTCATCCTCAAACTGGGGTACAACCTCCTACTTCCGAAGGCGACTGGCGACATACAGAATGGTTCCCCAATATCTTCTCATTCGCAGTTTCTCGATCAAGTCGGCTCGCTCAATCTTTCTTCCCTGATTGCACTCTGGCACTCACACACTCCAGGCGAATGGTCCAATACTCCGGAGGTCTATAAGCAGCTGGGTGAAAGGGTTCTGAAATTAGGTGAACCGCTGCTGGCTTTTGACGTTCTTACGGAGGGTCTGGCGAGTTCACAAACCGACGTGCGCTTAAGACAATTGTTGGCGTTGTCCCTGGCCCGCAGCGGCGCAACACAGCGGGCTAACTCGATTCTTACGCAACTTCGCAAGGAGGGACATCACGACGAGGAGACTCTCGGAATTCTCGCTCGCACCCACAAGGACCTATGGACGCAAGCAATAGATCTCGCCGAGCGAGAGCGGCAGTTGGCGCTGGCTTATGAATTCTATGACGAAGCATATCGGTTGAACGGTGGCTACTATGCGGGAATCAACGCCGCCACACTAGGATTGCTGTTGGGAAAGAAAGATCGGGCCAGAGAGCTAGCTCGAGAGGTCAAGCGAGCGTGCGTGAAAGAGTTAGACCATCTGGGCGAGAAGGATGCTTACCGCTACTGGCCGCTCGCAACGCTCGGCGAGGCATCTCTTATTTTGCGCAGATGGTCTGAGGCTGAAGACCGGTATGCTCAGGCTGCTGAGATCGGCCGTGGCCAATTTGCCGAGTTGGGTTCCACGCGACGCAACGCACGTCTTATACTCGATTATCTAGGCCGCGACGCGAAAGGCATTGAGAACTGTTTCCAAATTCCCAAGGTGGTTGTCTTCGCGGGACATCTGATAGATCGTCCAGGTAGACCGACGCCGCGCTTTCCGCCCCAACTTGAACCCGCCGTTCGCAGTGCAATTCGCAGCCGGCTCAAGAAACTCGGCGCTGGCTTTGGTTATGCTTCCCTTGCTTGCGGCTCTGACATACTCTTCCTTGAAGCGCTCATCGAAAACGGCGCCGAGGCGCACGTTGTTTTGCCTTACGACAAAAAGCGATTTGTGAAGGACAGCGTCACGATTCTCCCGGGAACAAACTGGGGCGCGCGGTTCGAGCAAGTGCTCGCGCGCGCGAACGAAATCATTACCGCGTCGAGCCAGCGACTTGGTGAAGGCAGCATGTCCTTTCAATACACAAACCTGGTGCTACAGGGTTTGGCGCACATGAAGGCAAGCCAATTGGAAACCGAGATGGTGCCGCTTGCGGTGTGGGACCAGAAACCCGGTGATGGACCAGACGGCACTGCCGACATGATTGGACTATGGCAGAGCCTGGGACTAAGCGTCGAGATCATCGACCTCGCCAAAATACTTCGCCGCCAGTGTCCGAACCTGGTGAGCAAGGACAACGGTCCGCCGGCTATTGTTTCTAAGCGCCGCACCGGATCCAGGAAGTTCACGACCCGCATCATGGCGATGTTATTCGCGGACGCCGTGCACTTCAGCAAACTGACTGAAAGACAGATTCCGCTGTTCATGCAAGAGTTCCTGGGAACGATCGCCACCTTGGTTGCCGAGTCAAGCAACGCCCCCGTAGTGAAAAATACGTGGGGCGATGGACTCTATTTCGTTTTCCAGGATGTGCGTGATGCCGGACTGTTCGCTCTTGAGCTGTGCGAGGATTTAAACCGGAGGAATTGGACCGACAAGGGATTGCCTGCAACATTGAATCTGCGTATCGCCTTGCATGCCGGCCCAGTTTATTCGTGCACCGATCCCGTGCTCCAGCAGCAGACTTATACGGGGACGCACGTTAGCCGAACTGCACGCATGGAGCCGATCACACCCCCGGGTCAAGTCTACGCCAGCCAGGCATTCGCGGCGCTCGCGGCGGCCCAAGGCGTGCGCGAATTTACCTGCGACTACGTCGGCCAAACACCTCTGGCCAAAGGCTACGGCACCTTTCCAACTTTCCATGTGCGTCGGTGTAACACTGGGACGTGAGCCCAGGACCTTTATTACTCATTATTGTTTTTTGGCACCTTTTTCGTGGGCCAGCGCAATCGTCAAAAGGCTGGCCACTGCGGGGCTGCAAAGTAAACATCGTTGTGAGAATGCAAACGACGCTGGCGATCTCACTCATGCGGAAGAACATGGGTACCTGTCGCATGAGACCTTCTCTTGTTACCAATCAATCATCCTTGTCCGTTTCGGCGTTTGCCTGGGGCGTTTGCCTGGACGGTTGAAACACGAAGGAGGCAGTTGTATGATCTCTCAATCGTTTAAGTTGAAACCCGACCTCTTTGGTTTCGTAGGAACCCGCCCCGCGTTCCTCGGAACCTCCAACAAAAAGGGAGGTAATCATGCCAACAACAAGGGAGTTTTCCCTTAGCATGCAGGATCAGCCTGGCACGCTCGGAAAGATCTGCCAAGCGCTAGCTGATCGTAAAGTCAACATTCTGGCGTTCCAGTCGATACCCTTTGAGGGAAAGAGCCTGGTTCGCTTCGTAGTCGACAATCCAACAACCGCCAAGTCGGCTTTGGATACCCAGAAAATTCCGTACAAAGAGACGGAGGTTGCTCAAGCCAAATTTCCAAACCGGCCAGGTGAGCTGGCCCGGGCGGCTCTACAACTCGGCGAAGCAAAAATCAACATCGACCATGCGTACTGTGGACTCGACCCCGGCACGAACACTCCATTGCTGATCTTCGGCGTCGCGGAGGCTGGTCGCGCGGCTAAGATCCTGGACAAGACTGCCGCAGCCGCAACGGCATAGAAACTTTTCCTCATTGAGGTGTTAATAGTGGGCAGGGGACCGGCGTTGCACCCGGTCTTCCTGCCCGTTTTTCTACTTCTGATGGCTCTCGCGGTTTTAATTACTCGGTGTGCTAAGTGCGAAATTATTTTGTCACTATGTACACATGTCCCTTTTTCCAATATAAGAAGCCGCGCTGTGACTGAGAGCTGAAGCGAGTCGTGCGCGTATCCTCAACCAATCGTCGGTCTTGGCATATACTGACGCCGTGGCGAACGGTCTGAAACTCATGAATATTGTTGTTGTGCGCCTGTCGTAGTTGGCGCACACCTTTGAGAGTGCGCTAGAATGCCGTCGCCGCTCCATGTACTAGTCGTTGCTGAACAGCGAGACTGGCTCTGCAGCATGAGACTTTGGTTTGAGCTACTGTACTCAGGCATTCTCGAAGGCGGGATTGTCAGGTAATGACGGCCTCCTACGTCAACCAATCCATCGACCGACAAGAAGAGCAACGGGCCCAGATGTCTTGCAATAAGGGGATCAAGGGGTCGCAGGTAAGCGGGTGAGATCTCCCCTAAGACCTTTCTATCTGGCGGAGCGTGACCCGACAGGTCAGTTAGGTCCCGTACGCGGAGGGATGCTAGAAAAGCGTATTGACAATGCCACTAACAGAGAACAAGAAAGCGAGCATACTGATCATCGACGACGAAGAACTCGTCCGCAGCTTGCTCGCCGAGGTTCTGGACGGCGCTTATCAGTGTCGCACCGCCTGTTCTGCCGAAGAAGCTTTGACCGCTCTCGCGGGCACTACCTTTGATCTCGTGGTTAGCGATATCGATATGGGAGGGATGAGTGGCCTGGAATTGGTGCCTCGGGTTCACTCGATGTCTCCAGACACAGTGGTGTTGATGATCAGCGGGAATCAAGACATTGAGACGGCAATCGAAGCCATGAGAGCTGGCGCCTTTGATTACATTACCAAGCCAATTGATTTGCGCCACGTCGAGGCTGCAGTTGAGCGTGCCCTGGCCCAGTGCCGTTTGCTCAAGGAAAGACGGCGCTACAAGGAGCAGCTTGAGCGTCTTTTGAAGGAGAGGACGGCGCAAGTAGATCGCCTCGCCTATTACGACACGGTGACTGATCTCCCCAATCGCACGCTGTTCGAAGATCGCTTGACGCAGGCCGTCGCAATAGCAAGATCATCGGGGCAAACGCTCGGAGTCCTCTTCATTTCTGTCGACCAGTTCAAGAAGGTCAACGACACGTTGGGTCACGTTCCGGGAGACGGCTTGCTAAGGGAATTTGCCGAACGACTCAAGCGTTGCATTACCGAGACCGACACTGTGGCGCGCTTTGGCAGTGATGAGTTTGCCTTACTGCAGACACAAATTGATGGAACAAAGGATGTGGTTGAAACGATTGGATCGCTGTCACAAGTATTGAAGTTTTCTTTTGATCTCAAGGGCCAGGAGCTTTTCGCGACCGCGAGCGTGGGCGTGAGCCTTTATCCCTTTGATGGTCAAGACAGCCAGACTCTGCTTAAAAATGCCGCTGCCGCACTCTACAAGGCCAAGACACTCGGCGGGGCCAACTATCAGTTTTACACTGCCGACATCCACGCGATGGCTTCCCGACGGCTGGCGCTCGAGACCAACTTGCGCCGGGCGATTCACAATGAAGAGTTTATGATTCACTATCAACCGCGGGTCTCGGTTGATTCGCTCCAGATAAGCGGCGTCGAAGCTCTTGTGCGCTGGCAACACCCTCAGCTCGGCCTGATTTCTCCCGGAGAGTTTATTCCCCTCGCAGAAGACACCGGGTTAATCGTGCCCATCGGCGAATGGGTTTTGCGAAATGCTTGCCTGCAAAATAGGCGCTGGCAGGATCAGGGGTTTAGTCCAATTCATGTAGCCGTTAACATCAGCGCGCGGCAGTTTCACGAGCAGGACGTCACCGAAACGGTAATTCGGATACTGGACGAGAGTGGTTTAGCGCCCGAGTATCTCGATTTGGAACTGACTGAAAGTTCGATTATGAAAAATGCCGACTCTGCGGCCGATGTGCTCAACCGACTAAAGGAAATGGGGGTCAACATTGCGATCGATGATTTTGGGACCGGGTACTCCTCCCTTGCTTCATTAAAACGCTTACCGATCGACGCACTGAAGATCGATCAGTCGTTCGTTAGAGATGTCACGACTGATCCCGACGACGCGGCGCTGGTCATGGCGATAATTACGCTTGCTCACAATTTGAGACTCAAGGTGATTGCAGAGGGCGTTGAGACCGAAGAGCAGTTGAGCTTTCTTCACCTGCTGCGGTGCGATGAGATTCAAGGTTACGTTTTCAGTAAACCTTTGCCGGCAGAAGCTATTGTTTCTTTGCTCGAATCAAACTCAGACAAGCAGGGATCAAAGGCCTTCCAGCGAGGTCAATGGAATTGATTCAGATAAAGATCAACTGGGCTCTCTTTAACGAAGGATCCCAATAGATCAATTCCGGGAAGCGAGTTAGTCGGTCCGCTATCGGGTGTATTCGAACCGAGCAACGTCTGATTCACCGAGAATTACAGTGTCACCCACCTCCAGCGTCGCTTCGGTAACTCTTGCTGACTTGGGATCGTTGATGAACGTGCCATTCCTCGAGCCCTGATCCGTAATAACGACGCGTCCTTCCTTCACTCCAATCCAGAGGTGACGCTTCGAGATCCGAGGATCTGGAATGACTATCTGCGACATCGAGGCGTCGCGGCCGACAAACGCTCCGTCAGGTTTGATCTCAAATTGTTGTCCGGCAAGGCTTCCCGAAACGAATTTGACTGAACCATAGTCTATCGGAGCGGTGTCGCCATCAGGAGTAATCGCGATCGTTCGGGAGAGGTCCACGGTCATGCCCTGGTCCGCAGCATTTGGTACCCGGGGAGCCCGGCTGGGTGCGGGTGGTTTTTCCGCAGCCGGTGATGGTGAATAGCTTGCTGCTGGTGATGATGAATAGCTCGGGGCCGGTGATGGAGAAGGCCGCCCACTGGGCGTTGCCACACCGGTCGACGTTCCTGACGAACCACCGGCTGCTGCTGCTCGCTTCGACTTGCCGCGCTTACGCACAATCAGGAGTATTACGATACCGATGATGATGACCAGCGCAATCAAAAAAATGACGACCAAAACCACACCAACTATCCACAGGGGAAAACTCGGTTTTTCTTTACCCTCGGCCTTCGCCTGTTGGCTACTTTGAATCAGGCTATCCACTTCCGAGTGTTGCGGAAACAGCCTCTTGACTTCTTCGAACTTAGGTATGGCCTGCGAGTATTGCTGGTCCCAATAGAAATCAAGTCCTTCGCGATAAAGCTGATCAGTAGGGCCATCAGTATTGGTTGCACCGGCACTCTTCACATATTCCATTACAGTGTTTGCAGGAACAACGAAAGAGAAGCCCGACACTTCCTGACCATTCACTGTGTCGCCGCGAAATGTCAATAGTCCGATAACTTCGTTGCCGTCGTTTATCACCGGGCCCCCGGAGTTACCGTGTGTAGCGGAAGCATTGATTTGCAGAATTGGAGCGCCGCTGCTGGCCTGTTTCTTGGCCGAGACCTTGCCGTCGTTAATAGTCGCCTCAAATGCCGACTTGCTACTCAATAGTCCTGAATCAAAAGTGTCGGCAGCGCCGGGATAGCCTACGACAGTCACGTGGTCCTGGAGATTAACCTTGTCCGAGTCGCTCAACTTAAGAATGGGTGCATTCTTGACTTCGATTTTGATGATTGAAACGTCTTTACCTTGATCGTTGCTCTCACCGGTCGGCGCACCATACTGCTTGATCTCAAAAGGAAATGAACTTCCGTCGGGGATGATAACGTGGTGAAAAAGTTTGAAGTCTTGCAGCGTGCTGTACTGGTTGATGTAATTAGCATTCAGGCTGCGCGGATCTTTTCGCAGATTCTTGGCTATTTGCTGGACCATTTGCCAAAAGAGTGCCTGTTTTGCCTTTTCCTGACCCTCATGCGTGGTCGTCACCACGTGGGCATTGGTTGCAATATAGCCATTGGAACTGATGAAAAACCCCGAGCCCAGCGAAATAGCAGAAACGTTGTAGCTCTGGCCCGCGTAGCCGGGAGGCTGGAAGAAGATTTGTCCAGCAGCGCCATCGACAATACGGACGACCGACGGCTTGCTATACATCGCGAGTCGTTCACCTTCTGATACGGCGCTCGCAACGAAAGTGGATTGTAGTGGCAGCAGAACAGCAACGACAAAAAGCGCGCCTATTGCAACAAAAACCAGTCTGCGCATAAAAATGCTCCTCAAGAGTCGGGGTCGATTTGTCAGGAATCCAATCTCGATATTGAAAGTGTAAACGAAGAAGCAGCAAGCGGCTCGTGACTGAACCAAGGTGGGCCTGACGCCGCCAACTAAGTCAGTAGCAGTTGTGCTTCTAAAGGAATTCCCTGCGAAAGTCAATGAAAAACCCAGCGAGCATCAAAGAGGAGAAGGTGCCGTACTGTAATTGAACGCGCCAGGGAGTCGTACGTACCGGTTTTGCTCGAAGACCGGTTCTTGCTGAATGAATCTTCAAAGAAAACCTAACGGTGGTTAACATGCATGTGGCACGTTGCTTGCCAATATTGTTTGAGGTTTTTCAGTCAGCGAGGAGGACGAGAACAGTGACCAAAAAGCTTTGCATCTTTACAACAGTTCTACTTGCAGCTCTTGCTGTGAGTTGCTCAAACACAAACGAAACGACGAATGCCAACGCCGCATATGCTAACGCGCCCGCTGAGACGGCGAGTAGCAAACCTGGTCCGGATAATTCCGAGATTACCACCAGCGTCGACGCCGACGGAGTCAGGACCGAGACGAGAACCTTTCGCGACAATTCGCGTGTGTCAAAGGTTGTCGTAACGACTCGCAATGGGACCAGGACTGTGAAAGTCTATTCTCCGAGTGGCGAAGAACGGGAGTTGAATAAGAATAAATCCGACAACGTTTTTGAAGCTACTGGTGACGCGATCGCGGATTCCGCCGGGTTTGTCGGCAACAAGACAAAGGACGTGGCTGGCGCCGTGAAGGACACAAGCGTGACCGCAGGCGAGAAAACTGCTGATGCAGCCAAGACCGTGGGCAGCAAGACGGCCGAAGGGGCCAAGACCGTGGGCAGCAAGACGGCCGAAGGGGCCAAGACTGTGGGCAGGAGGACGGCCGAAGGCGCCAGCGCAGTGGGTGAAAAGACCGCTGAGGCCGCTAAGAAAACAGGTAAGGCAATCAAGAAGATAGTTCCATAAACGATTAACTTAGACGGTGGTCAGGAGCTGAGGGTAGCCCGCGGCGGTTACCCTCTTTTTCGTAGTGTCCTAATTTGACGCCCCTACATAAATTAGGACTCGACCTCTTTTTGTATGGACCCGATCTGATCTCCTCATGATGTTATACTGAGAATTCGTTCAGCCTTTGCTGCTTCGACAAACTAAGGAGGTTTCATGGTTGACACGTCAAGGTTTACGATCATTTGTCCCTGTTGCGAAGCGGCCCTGACCATCGATGCTCAAACCGGGGCACTCATCTCGCACGAAGCGAAAGCGAGACCGCTGGCCTCTTTTGATGACATGGTAAAGGGCCTGGACAAGCAGAAACAGATGCGCGAACAGATCTTCTCCCAGGAACTCAGTTCAATGAAGGACCGTGACCGTATTCTCGAGGAGAAGTTTCAAGAGGCCATGAAGCGAGCTGAGAAAGACAAGGATAAACCCTATCGAAATCCTCTCGATCTCGATTAGCCGTTTTGACCCTTGATATTCAACAGCGCAAATAGGTGCAACAGCCGACAGCGCTCGATCATCAAAGCCGCACTCTACGACGACAGGAATTCTAACTAATTGGAGCAAAGCTGAATGATTCGTAACTGCTTCGTCCGGTTAGCGCTTATTACCGGCTGGTTCTTGTTGGTGCAGGTTGGTCTGGCGGCTCAAAGCCGAATGCCGCAACTGAAGTATACCGACCGCAGCCTCCCCAATGGCCTCCGTATTTTGAGTGCGCCTGATCGCTCCAGTCCCACAGTGGCAATTCAAGTCTGGTATCACGTCGGCTCAAAGGATGATCCACAGGACCGCAGCGGTTTTGCCCATCTGTTCGAGCACATTATGTTCAAGAGTACGAAGAACATGAAGTCGGAAATGATGGACCGTCTCACGGAAGACGTGGGTGGCTTCAATAACGCATTCACTGCCGACGACGTAACGGTGTACTACGAAGTGGTGCCTTCAAACTATCTCGAGACCTTGATCTGGGCCGAGGCTGATCGTCTCTCCGGCCTGAACGTCGACGATTCTAATTTCAAGTCAGAGCGCGATGTGGTGAAGGAGGAATACAGACAGAGTATACTCGCGCCGCCGTACGGTCGTTTTGAATACCTGCTTCAGCAGAAGTCATTTCTGGTGCATCCATATAAACGTCCCACCATCGGCAGTATTGAGGACCTCGACGCGGCCTCCCTCAAGGACGTGCAGGACTTTCATAACACTTATTACCGGCCTGACAATGCCACGCTGGTTGTGGTTGGCGACTTTGATCCGAAAGAGCTTGATGCCTGGGTAGATAAGTACTTCGGCCCTATCACGCGGCCCGACAAACCGCTGCCACGAGTCCAGGTAAAGGAGCCCGCGCGAAAAGGCGAATCCCGCGTGACTGAATACGGTCGCAACGATCTGCCGGCTGTTGGTTTGACATATCTGGCTCCGCGCCAGGCTGATCCCGATTCAGATGCTCTGCGAGTCGCCGACGCGATTCTTTCGGCCGGTGAATCATCGCGGCTCTATCACACATTGGTTTATGAGCAACAGTTGGCGGCTGAAGCAGATGCCAATGCCGAGGTTCGGGAAGATGTCAGCCTGTTTGTTTTGACAGCAGTGTTGTCGCAAGGGAAAAAACCAGAGGATGCTGAACGATCACTGCTGGCCGAAATCAAGAAGATGCAAGACTCTCCCGTATCCGCTGCTGAGCTCGAGAAGGCCAAGAACCAGATCATTACAGAACAGCTGCAGCTACGCGAGACCAGCAATGGTAAGGCGCTTGCGTTGGGGGAAGCCGCCGTACTGCTTGGCGATCCGGCCAGGGTGAATACCGATCTCGCACGCCTGCAGGCGGTGACTGCCGCTGATGTGCAGCGTGTCATGAAGAAGTACCTTACTGATAGTAATCGATTGGTGTTGTACTATCTTCCGGAGGCGTCCAGGAAAACAGGAAACAATCGTCCAGAGGAAACAGCATTTTGAAGACGGGTAAGGGGGACAAGTAAAGTGAACAGGATGTCGATTGTTTTCACAAGAGTTACCGTGTTCATTGGGCTGGTTGCACTGCTTGCGTTCCCGTTTGCCGCAAGATCACAGACCCCGCAGGCAACGCCACCCCCGCCGGCCTCGCCACGGTCCGTTGAGTTTCCACGACCGGTCGAGCAGACGCTCGCAAACGGACTGCGCGTGATTGTCATCGAGCGGTCGGATACGCCGCTGGTTTCCGCACAGCTCCTGATTAAGAATGGCGGAGAAATAGACCCGCCTGAATTGCCCGGGCTCGCCGACATGACAGCCAATCTGCTCACTAAGGGGACGCAGAGCCGGGATGCGACTCAGATCGCTGAAGCAATTGAGGCCCTGGGTGGTGCGCTCGAATCGGGCGCTCGGTGGGATGCTTCGAATGTGACGGTGGGGGTAATGTCGGCGAAGCTCGGACCCGCCCTGGAGATTCTGGCAGACGTAGTTCGCCGCCCGACGTTCAGTAAAGAAGAGGTAGAGCGGTTGCGGCAGCAGTATCTGGATAATCTCACCCTGGCATTGGGCGAGCCGGGCTCAATCGCGCGGTTTGTTGCAGCGCGAGTTGTGTTCGGCGATACGCCCTACGGTCATCCGATCGCGGGCACCACCGAGTCCTTGGCGCGCATCTCGCGCGACGATATTGCGAAGATGCACAGCAGATTTTACCGGCCTGACAACGCAATACTTGTAATTGGCGGCGATATCAGCGCCAAAGATGGGTTTACTCTTGCCACCCGTTACTTCGGCGATTGGCAAAAGCCCTCAGTCGCGATGCCAGCGGTGAGTGCGGCAGTGGACGCTGCGGCTGCAACCAAACCAGGTCGAGTCGTGGTGATAGACAAGCCAGATGCGGGGCAGGCTGCGGTTTTCCTTGCGCGGATTGGTATCAGTCGGAAGGATGCCGACTACTTTCGGGGCATCGTCGCAAACTCAGTTCTCAGCGGCTACTCCGGCAGGCTCAACCAGGAGATTCGCATCAAGCGGGGCCTTAGTTATGGCGCTGCCAGCACTCTCGACGCTCGTCGCGATATTGGACCATTTGTAGCCTCTGCCCAAACCAAGAATGAATCGGGCGCTCAGGTTGCGGACCTCTTGCTGAGCGAGATTAATCGCTTGGCTTCGGCACCACCGGCAGATCCTGAACTGACGCCACGCAAAGCCGTTCTGATCGGAAACTTTTCACGGAGTCTTGAGACGGGGGGCGGTCTGGTGACGCAGGTTGCTTCGCTGGCTCTCTATGGTCTCAGTCTCGACGAGATCAATCACTACATCAATAACGTCCAGGCTATCGGTGCTGCCGACGTGCAGAAATTTGCCGGCAAGCATCTGGACGCGAAAACCAGCAACATCATCGTGGTCGGAAACGCTAAAGTGTTTCTTCCGGAGTTGGAAAGGCGGTATCCCAACGTGGAAGTCATTAAGGTCTCCGACATGGACCTGAACAGCGCATTGTTACGGAAGAAGCAACCAACGAAATGAGAATACCTATAGTAGCAATTCGTGTGTCCGGCAAACATCGGTTTGCTGTCGGTTCGTGTGAGAAGACCCCGTGGAACCAGAGTGTTAAACTGAAGACCCTCATGCCTGTAGCCCGAGGGTTTTTTTGTTTTACGTTGTGTCTGCTGGTGGTTGGCGGGGCGCGGGTCTTAGTGCGTGCTCAGTCTCCCGTTGACGGAATCGATGCTCGGACCAACACGGCTGAATTAGCGTCGCAACTGGGTAGTGCTGACCCCCTCGTGCGACAGCGCACTGCCGAGGCGCTTGCGCGGTTGGCGGCAGTTGACCAGAAGAAAGTGGTCGAAGGTTATCAACTGGAGGAGAAAAACAAAGAAGTCCGTCTTGCGCTCGATTGGGCCTTGTATCGCATGGGAAAATCAGAAGCTCTGTTTCGCGTGGTCCATGAACTGGATTCATCCCGGCAGGAACAGGCCATCGGTTATCTGGCGCAGTTGGAAAGTCCTGATGTGCTTTACCCTTTCTTGAAAAAGGAAAAGAACCCTGCGCGGGTAGTCGCCGGCTTGTTGAAATCCTTGGCGCGTATCGGTGATGCCCAAACTCTTGAATTGATCAAACCTTACCGTGATTCGGTGCAGCCCTATGTCGCGGAAGCTGCGGAGACTGCCTGCGATGAAATAGAAAAGCGTTTGGGCCAGGAGCCTTCCGTTACCCGCGGCCGTCCACGCACTGTCGGCAAGCCCGACCCTCAATAGTGTTGAAAAGTGTGGTCGTTTCTTTATGTGCTTTGTACTTTGATCTTAATGCTTTGTAGATTAATCGGAAACCTCAAACCTCAAAGTCCAAAGTCCAAAATCCAAAGCTCAAAGAACTGACAACTGACAACTGACAACTGACTACTGACAACGGATCAAGGACCCCTCCCGATCAGATGCACCCCAACCTCCGCACATTCCTCGATCTACTCACCAGAGAAAAGGACATCGTCACGATCGAGGCAGAAACAGATCCTTATCTTGAAATCGCCGAGATTCATCGGAGGGTGATACAAGAAGGAGGGCCCGCGTTGCTCTTCAAGCGCGTGAAGGGAAGCAGTTATCCGGTTGTCACTAATTTGTTCGGTACGGAGCGACGCATCGAGCGAGCCTTTGGCCCTAAGCCGGAAGCGATCGTGCGTGGCCTGGTACACGTTGCCGAATCCCTGCTACCTCCGCAGCCTTCCGAATTGTGGAAACATCGTTCTTTACTGCAGGACGCAATGCGACTTGGCACGCGAAACACTACTCGCTCGCCTGTCACTCAGGTTGTTGATCGGCCGCCACGGCTTGATCAACTCCCCGTGTTGACCACGTGGCAGGATGATGGTGGTCCTTTCATAACTCTACCACTGGTCTATACGGAAAACCCTCTCACGAAAAAACACAACCTCGGAATCTACCGCTTGCAGGTTTACGACGCGCACTCAACCGGACTGCACTGGCAGATTCAGAAGGGAGGCGGCTTTCACTACCGGGAAGCCGAAAGATTGGGCCAACCTTTGCCAGTGACTGTCTTCCTCGGCGGTCCGCCGGCGTTGATCCTGGCCGCGATTGCCCCGTTGCCGGAAGATGTGCCGGAACTCATGCTTGCGTCATTGCTTGCAGGAGAGAAATTGAAGATGACCAGGAACCCGCGCGACGGCGAGCATCGATTGGCTGCTGGAGCAGAGTTTGCGCTAGTGGGACATGCCTTGCCCAATGAGCGAAAGGCCGAGGGGCCCTTTGGTGACCATTACGGCTACTACTCATTGCAGCACGACTACCCAGTTTTTCATGTGGAGGACGTATTCCATAGACGTGACGCGATCTATCCGGCAACAGTTGTGGGTAAGCCGCGCCAGGAGGACTTTTATATTGGAGACTACCTGCAGCACTTGCTGTCACCATTGTTTCCGCTGGTTATGCCATCGGTGCGCGATCTCTGGACGTATGGTGAAACCGGGTTCCACTCGCTTTGCGCCGCTGTGGTACAGGAGCGATACAGCCACGAAGCGCTTGTCTCTGGCTTTCGTATTCTTGGCGAGGGGCAATTGTCGCTAACGAAGTTCTTGCTGCTTACTGACACGCCTCAGGATCTCAAGAACTTTCCCAGGTTGCTCGAGCATGTGCTTGAGCGCTTTGACCCGCGAACCGACTTATTCATCTTCTCAAACGTTTCAATGGATACACTTGACTACACGAGTGGCAAGGTGAATGAAGGTAGTAAAGCGATCCTGATGGGACTGGGCGAGCCAGTTCGCGAGCTGCCGCGCGAGTTTCATGGCGAATTGCCAAGCGACGTAAAGAGTGCAAAAGTGTTCTGCCCTGGCTGCCTCGTTCTGCAAGGCGTCTCTTGCGCACAAAGCGCCGAACAAGCAGCCAGAATCGCACGCGGAGCCGCCTTCGCTGAGTGGCCTCTGATTGTGCTTCACGACAGTGCTGACGTGGCCAACTCAGTCACTGATTTCCTATGGGCGACCTGGACGCGATTCGAGCCGGCCGCCGATATTTATGCCGCGCAAACAACCGTTGTGCGGAAGCATCTCTCCTATGACGTACCCATCGTCATCGACGCCCGCACCAAGGCCGGCTTCCCAGATGAATTAATCGTACGCGAGGATATTAAGCAACGCGTCGATCAACGTTGGCGCGAATACTTTCCGGG
>Ga0137366_10001470_pt1 | contig 17452 bp, 16 predicted proteins | sample SagtaG_8_FD_104938 | JGI IMG/M metagenome (GOLD analysis project Ga0137366, IMG submission 104938) | Vadose zone soil microbial communities from Sagehorn Ranch, Mendocino, California, USA - Sage1_L_60_16 metaG | ecosystem: Environmental > Terrestrial > Soil > Vadose zone | place: USA...
ACAGGGTTGGGATTTTCTCTATCAACTGCACGCAAACATGGCCGAGCAACTGTTTGCCATCCTCGGCGACCCAGCAGCGCCACCGGGAAGAGCCAGATCGAAAACGTTTCCTCATCCAAGATGTGCACCTGCGCAAGAACCGCGATTTCGTTTCCGTCACCGGTTCGGTTTCGGCGCGAAATCGATAACGCATCTCGGCCAAAGCATGGCAATCGCTTGATCTTGCCAGGCGAATCTGCACGCGAGCCATCGACAGATCGTACCTGATTAACGAGTGGTCGCCAATCACCGCGTTTCCTTGCCGCTTGGTTGACTCTTTGTCAGGATCGCAGGATGAAGCATCTTCTTCTGGTTTGTCTTTTCCCGACGATATTGACGGCTCAAACCATGCAGCAGCTAACTGAACAATTGGGTAAAACTGTTCTGTACAGCGATGTTGCTCTTTCTCCTGACGGCACACGCGTCGCATGGGTGCAGTCAACCGCCGCAGCAAAATCGAAGCAAACCTACCTCAGTGGAACATCTGGAAATGCACGGGCAGTGGTGGTCAAAATTCCAATCACCGGCGAAAGGACCGACTTCGATCCCGTTTGGTCTCCCGATTCCAAAACGCTCGCAGTGTTTTCAAGCGGTGGCGAGAAAGAGCAGCGCCAACTCTGGATGGTGAATGCTGATGGCTCCAGTCCAAAAAAAAATACAAACCTGAATGGATACGCAGCGCGTCCGCGTTGGTCGCACGATGGGAAACAGATTGCTTTTCTCTACATTCAAGGCGCGGGTGGCGGCGGGCCTTTAATGGCCGCGCCAACGACGACCGGCGTAATCGACACCGCTATTCATAATCAGCGGATCGCCGTCCTCAACGTTGACACCGGCCAGTTACGACAGGTGTCCCCGGAGAATCTCCACATTTACGATTACGATTGGTCGCCAGATGACAAGAGTTTCGTCGCAACGGCGGCGCCAGGACCGGGCGACAACAATTGGTGGATCGCGCAGATTTACACAATTGAAATTGCGCAGAGCAACGCCACCTCCATCTACAAACCCTCGCTTCAAGTCGCAGTGCCGCGCTGGTCACGCGATGGAAAGTCGATCGCCTTCATCGAAGGCTTGATGAGCGACGAAGGATCTCACGGCGGCGATCTGTTTACGATGACCGCTGACGGTCGCAATGTGGTGAATCGCACGCGCGGCAGGAAAACTTCGGTTAACTCATTCTTCTGGCTGGGCCCCGATCGAATCCTGCTGGTCGAGTATTTGGGTGGCGGAAGCGCGATTTCCGAGTTGAGCCTGGCGGACAATTCCGTGCGTACAATTTGGAAAGGCCCGGAAGGCATTCACGCATTTGGCAATTTTCCGAACTTCGCCTTGTCGAAAGATGGCAAATTCGCCGCCGCTGTTTGCAGCACCTATAACTCGCCGCCAGAAGTTTTCGCCGGGCCGCCTGGGAAATTGCAGCCACTCACCAGCGACAACGCGAAGTTGCAGGCGAACTGTGGTAAAGCCGAAAGTGTCGAGTGGACTAATGAAGGATTTAACATTCAGGGCTGGTTAATTCCGCCGGCCAAAGTCGAACCCGGCAAGAAATATCCGATGGTCGTGCTCATTCACGGAGGTCCATCCGGCGTAACGACGTCAGAGTGGCCGGCGTCGTTCGGAATGTCTCGCGCGATCATCGCAGCGCTGTCCGTACGTGGTTATTACGTTTTTCTCCCCAACCCCCGTGGCAGTTACGGCGCGGGCGAAGATTTCACCCGTGCAAACGTGAAAGATTTTGGCGGCGGGGATCTTCGAGATACGATGGCCGGCATCAACGTGATCACGAAAAAGTATCCCATTGATCCTAACCGCCTCGGCGTGACTGGCTGGAGTTATGGCGGCTTCATGACGATGTGGACCGTTACGCAAACGAATCGCTTCGGCGCTGCTGTCGCAGGCGCCGGCATTGCCAATTGGCAAAGTTACTACGGCCAGAACCTGATCGATCAATGGATGATCCCGTTCTTCGGCGCATCAGTTTATGATGATCCGGCCGTTTATGAGAAAAGTTCTCCCATTCGTTTTATTAAAAACGTGAAGACCCCCACCCTCGTCATTGTCGGTGAGCGCGATGCGGAATGCCCTGCGTCGCAGTCCTACGAATTCTGGCACGCGTTGAAAACCCTCGGTGTGCCGACACAGCTGGTCATTTATCCGGGCGAAGGCCATCTCTTCATCGAAGCGAAGAATCAAGCCGATCGAATGGATCAAACTGTCGGCTGGTTTGATAAATATTTGAAGTAGTAATGCCGAGGCATCTCGTCATCAGCACAAGCGGTAACCCCGACAGCAACAGTCGTCGTATGGGACGTACGGCTTTTGCACATCTGCAAAAAAAGAAAGTCGATTGTGATTGGATCGACATCCGCGAAATGGAGCTGCCACTCTGCGACGCCGACAAATGTTACGGCATGCCTGGGTCAAAAAAATTGAGCACGGCGATCGAACGCGCGGACGGCATCCTCATCGCTGCGCCGGTATACAATTACGATGTCGCCGCCGCCACCAAGAACATGATTGAGCTCACTGGAAGCGCGTGGGAAAACAAAATCGTCGGGTTCCTTTGCGCCGCCGGAGGCCACGCCAGTTACATGTCGGTTATGGCCTATGCCAACAGTTTGATGCTCGATTTTCGATGCGTGATTGTTCCACGCTTCGCGTTTGCTATAAGTGACGCTTTCGAGGGCGAGCACATCACGGACAAAAAAATCACGCAGCGAATCGAACAAGTCGCTGATGAGCTCGTCCGCTTCACCAAGGCGCTCCGGACCTGAATCTCTAAGGAAAGCAGGAACGCAGGAATAACCTCAAATCGGATTTGCCATAAAGGACACGGACCAAACGAAGTTTCTCTTTTTGCGTTGCTTCCGCGAACTCCGCGATCTCTGCGGTGAAAGTTGAGACTGCCGACTCAATTCCTGCTTCCCTGCGTCCCTTAGAGATCCTGATCCATCATTTGCCGATGAGAATAAAAATGCCGGCGGCGAGCGCCACAACGTAGAGTAGGAAGATGGCCGGCCCGAAATTCAATCCGAATCCTAATAGGCCGTCAACGATCAAATAAACCGCGAGCAAAAGCATGCCAATGTTTTTGGTGATTTTCATAACGACGATCTTTTCGAATCGCCGCGTCGGCAGGCAACTCAAATCGTGATAGGATGTAACACTTGCCAACCGTTAACAGTGTTTCGTTAGGTGTATGAATCACATTTCCGGATTCATTGCGGCAGCCGTTGTCGCGGTAGTTCTAGTTTCACCAGTCGTCGTCCAGGCTAGTCCCCGATCTCATCCGCTTGATGAGGACGCTGCCCTGGCATTACTCCAGCGCACCCTTAAGCGCGATGGCGTCTACACGCACCGAATCTCATTGGATTGCGTCAGTTACGGCACAGAAGAAACAACCGACGCTTACTTTCAGTTTGTTCTCCGCGAAAACCACAACGCCAAATGCGGCGGCGATCCCGAAACGAGTCCGGTAGTCGACCGCTATCGGATTTACCGGCGGTCGGGTAAAATTGAATGGTTGGAACGGATCGAGGATAAATGGCAGCCGTACGATCCAGCGAAAATCAAGTAGTCCTACAAATTCGCAGGCCGTACGTATCCAGCAGCTGCGCTTCGTTGTTGGCGAACCACCACAAGAAAATGAAGAAAGCGAATTTAATCGCTGAGGAAATCAGGAATGCAGAAAAAGACGCCGACAAACTAAAGTCTTAAATTGCTTTCCTGTTTTCCTGCGTTCCTTAGAGATCAATGCGGATCGAAACTCGCGAAGAAGTTTGGCCGCTGAAACAACCGTTTCGGATTTCGCGCGGGAGCCGAACTGAAGCACAAGTCGTTGTTGTCACGGTAAGCGATGGCGAATACATCGGACGCGGGGAGTGCGTGCCGATCGCTCGATACAATCAGAACACCGCCGCGGTCCTGGCACAAATCGAATCGATCAAAAGCGAGAACGATTTGGATCGCCATAAACTGCAACAATTGCTACAGCCCGGCGCGGCACGAAATGCCTTGGACTGTGCGCTGTGGGATTTGGAAGCGAAAATTTCTGGTAAACGCGTCTGGGAACTGGCGAATTTTTCGATCGCTCCAGAACTTGAGACATCGTTCACGATCAGTCTAGACACACCCGACACAATGGGCGCCGCCGCACGAGCCGCTGCAAGTTCTTCGATTTTAAAACTGAAGCTAGGCGGTGATGATGCGGACCGTGGGCGCGTGGAGGCTGTTCGCAAAGCGGCGCCAGCGGCGCGTCTTCTCATCGATGCGAACGAATCGTGGTCGCCAGCGCATTACCGCAAAGTTTCGCCGGCGCTAAAACAATTAGGCGTCGAATTAATCGAACAACCGTTTCCAGCAAACGCAGATGAAGTGCTCGAAAATCTGGATCATCCGATTCCCGTCTGCGCGGATGAAAGTTGCCACACCATCGCCGATCTTCCGCAGCTGAAAAACCGCTACGAGATGATCAACGTGAAGCTCGACAAGACCGGCGGTCTGACCGAAGCGCTGCACTTATGCGAACGCGCACGTGAAAGCGGCTTCAAACTACTGATCGGTTGCATGGTCTGCACTTCGCTAGGAATCGCTCCCGCCTGGCTTCTGGCCAGCGCAGCCGATTACGTTGACCTCGATGGACCATTACTCCTCGCCCGCGATCGCGAGCATCCTCTCCCGTACGAGAACGGCAGAATAGGTTCGCCGCCACGGCAGCTCTGGGGCTAGCGCGCCAAATACTGATACAACGGCCAAGCCGGAGCTGTTCAGCGAAGCCTAGTGACTTTCAACTCCCGTAGTCGCGCTTGCGCAGAGGAGATTTTTTCCAGTGGAACACGACGCAGATCGGTCGTCAATCCGAGCTTCGACAGAATCCAGATCAACCACTTTGTCGGGTCCCACTCCCACGGTTTCACGCCGTTGCGATAATCATGCTGAAATTCGTGGTGATAATTGTGATAGCCTTCGCCGAAGGTAAACAGCGCCAGGACAAACGAATCGCGCGCGCTGCACTTTGTTGAATAGGGCTGACGCCCAATGGTGTGGCAGGCGGAGTTGATCAGGAACGTGCCATGTTGGAGCACAACCACTTTGGCAACGCCGCCGATGAGAAAACCACCAAGCGCACCGACCCATCCGTCCCACAACGCGCCAGCCAAGGTCGGCAGAACAAAGCTGACCAGCACAGCCAGCAAATGAATGTGCTGATGTTGCCACATCACCAACGGATCTTTCTTTAAATCGTTAACGTTATCGAACGGCGGTTGCGGCTGAAGCTTAAACAAGAGCCAGCCGATGTGCGCGTGGAAAAAACCTTTGCTGATGTCGTAGGGATCTTCGTCGTGATCGACATGCTTATGATGCCGGCGATGTTCGCTTGCCCACATCAGGACAGAATTCTCGAAAGCACCGGCGCCGAAGATGAGCGTGAACAGACGCACCGGCAGCACGGCGCGGAAAGTTATATGCGAAAATAGCCGGTGATAACCAAGCGTGATGCTGAAGCCGGTCACGGCCAGCATGACTCCAAAGACTGCGAAGTAGAACCAATCAATACCGAAATACCACAGGTAAAGCGGCACTGCAGTGAGTGTGAGAAGGAACGTGCCTATCAGGAACGAACTCGTCGTCCAATTAATGCGGTGTGATGGGATGCGGAAAGGCAAGGCAAGAAAACCGAGTCAGATTCCACCGGTTCAGTATGTTGGCCGACCGAGAACCACGTCCTTCTTCGTCCAGGTATGAACGCCGCCGCAGTGCGCACAGGTGAACTTTTGCGTCTTCACTATAGCCGTCTGCCAGCGCTTTTCGTCGATCGTCTTTCCGGTATCGGTGAGTTTTGCAGTGGAAGGACAACGCACGAGAAGGCTCTTGATGTTAGGGCCATTCTTTACTTTTGGCCGTCGCGGCGGATCGAAAAGGAATCTCGTCGCCATGTTAGAGTCGATAAACGATGCGCGCCTTGCCGGTGTCGTAAGGCGACATCTGCATTTTCACCCGGTCACCGATCGTCAGGCGAATGAAGCGTTTGCGCATCTTGCCGGAGATGTGCGCGAGAACGAGATGATCGTTCGCGAGCGCGACACGAAACATAGTCCCGGGCAGCACGGTCATGATGGTGCCCTCCAGTTCGATGGCTTTTTCGGAATTCACGATGTCGTGGGCGGGTTCGGAGCTGCAGGGGATGCTGTTAGCCTCCAATGCTTTGCGAAGGCAGTCTGTACCCCCTACAGATAAACCGATTTACCGGCGATTACCGGCAAAAGGACGCCTCGCGCCGTAAGAACGCGGACGTTCTTCGCGCGGACGCGCTTCGTTCACAGTTAATGCGCGGCCGTTGAGTTCGTGGCCGTTGAGCGCGCTCGCGGCGGTGTTGGCTTGCGTGTTGTCATTCATAGTGACGAACGCAAACCCGCGCGATTTGCCAGTCATACGATCCATCATCAGATGGACTTCGTTGACGGTGCCATGTTGTTCGAACAGATCCTGAAGATCGTTCTCGGTGGTCTCAAAAGAGAGATTACCTACGTACAGTTTCATTGTGTTTTGAATTTGGACAAACTACCGATCTACAAAGCCGTTCCCGTGAATCGGGTTTCAAACCACCAATGAGCGACGCTCACCTGACGATCTACCGCGCAGTGAAGTTAAACAGAGTAATCCAATAAGCGCGGACTATCGCCCGCATCCGGCGAAACACAAACGATTATTTCCGCGGCGCTTCTCACGATCCAGGGGCTTCCCGTTTTTTAGTTCGAAAAACCGACGATTTTCTGGCGATGATACGCTGCCAATATGTGGGCGATCTTTCAAGAACCTTGTGACGAAAACGTAATCCGTTCGCGCCCGGCGGCAGTGCCGTGTTCGAAAACGAGCGGTCGCTGGGTGCTTGCCGCCACCATCCTCGCTTCCAGCATGGCGTTCATCGACGGCACCGTCGTCAACGTCGCGTTGCCCGCGCTGCAATCGAATCTCAACGCCACAGCTGTCGATCTGCAATGGGTGATTGAAGCTTACTCACTTCTGCTTTCCGCGTTCGTGCTTGTCGGAGGTTCGCTTGGCGATCATTACGGACGGCGCCGCATTTTTTTGATCGGAGTTGCGATTTTCGCCTCAGCCTCGGCCGCGTGCGGGTTTACCGGGGACATCAGCCAACTGATTGCTGCTCGCGCACTTCAAGGATTTGGCGCGGCGCTACTCATTCCTGGCAGTCTGGCCATCATCAGCAACTCTTTTTCAGAGAACGAGCGTGGCCGCGCTATCGGGACCTGGTCGGGCTTCAGCGCGATCACTACCGGTATCGGCCCAGTCATCGGGGGATGGTTGATCGAACACGTTTCATGGCGCGCCGTGTTTTTTATCAATCTTCCACTCGCGCTTCTTGTCATTCTCATCGCGCTTCGCCACGTAGCGGATACTTCGGACAAGGAAAACACGCGGGTCGATTGGCTCGGCGCAATTTTGGCTGCGACAGGCCTAGGCGCGCTCGTTTACGCACTGATCGAATCGTCACGACTCGGGTTCAGCGATCGATCGGTCGTTGTCGTTCTTATAGCCGCGGGTGCGCTTCTGATTATTTTCCTGTTCGTCGAAGCGCGAATTTCGCAGCCGATGTTGCCGCTCACGCTCTTTCGTGTCCGCACATTTACGGGAGCGAATTTGTTGACGTTCCTGCTTTACGGTGCGCTCGGCGGGGCACTTTTTTTCCTGCCGCTCAATTTGATTCAGATCCAACACTACTCGGCTACCGCAGCAGGCGCGGCCCTTTTGCCTTTCATCCTGGTCATTTCTTTTCTTTCGCGTTGGTCGGGCGGACTTGTCGTGAGTTACGGAGCAAAACTTCCGCTGATTGTGGGTCCGTTAATCGCCGCATTCGGTTACTTACTTTTCATTCGGCCGGGCGTTGGCGGCAGTTATTGGACAAATTTCTTTCCGCCCATCCTCATTCTCGGCCTGGGCATGGCAGTAAGTGTGGCGCCCCTCACCACTACCGTGATGAATTCCGTCGCACAAAATCGCGCTGGACTTGCATCGGGCGTGAACAACGCGGTCGCAAGAACCGCGGGACTTCTCGCGATCGCCGTCCTTGGAATCGTGATGCTTCACGTTTTCAATGACCGGTTCGACCAGCGACTCGTGGAAATGAAGTTGCCGGCGTCAGTTTCGCAATCGTTGCAATCGGAGCGCGCCAAACTCGCTGACATTATGGTTCCGAAAGATCAGGACCCGGCTACTCAACAATTGATTCGCCGCGCAATCGATGAAGCTTTCCTCTCAGGCTTCCGAGCGGTCATGGCGCTCGGGGCGGCTTTGGCCGTTGGAAGCGCTGTCACCGCGCTCATACTTATTCGAACCGTCCGTTCTAATTGAATTCGAACGTTACTTCAGATCGAATCGCTTTCTCTCACAGAAATTTTACCAGCGCATCGGTTGGTTTCTTGGGCCGTTCTCAGCACGAAATGTATCACCGGGCAAGGAAAGCGAACATAATGGGGGCCTAGGCCCAAGCTGTCTGCTCCCTTGAGTTACTGACTTCGCATCCTCAGAAGTCCCCTCTCCAAAGTAACTACGGAAAGTTCACTACCACATTCGGGTTGAAGTCGCAGGTACCAAGCCCAAAGGCAGCGCTCTGCGTGCGCTTGTGGCCATTGATGGTGGCTTGAACGGTGACTTGGTACGAGCCGGTGAGTAATTGGATCGGATTGGAAACTGTGCCGTATTCGCGATGGAACTGGAATGGTAAACAAGGTAGTGTCGGTGTTACCGTCTGAAGCGGCGCATTGTGCACCACGTCGCTGTCCTTGTTTACAGTGAGGCGCTGGAGCTGAATCTTGTCCACACTTGCGAGCGGAATTCCGGCCGCTGTAACGAGGACCCTGGCGCCGGTCTTAACGCCCTCACCGCAAAGCATCCGCGTAACGGTCGTCGTGGTGTGGGTAATCGGGTCGCTTTCGTACGTGACCGAGACAGTGCCTCTGCGCTCGCGCGCGACAGCTGTGGGCGAAAAGACAACGCTAAACCCTCCTTCGCCGACGATGTGCCCCGGTTCGAGGATGATTGGGAACGAGGGCAGACCGGCAAGGGAGTAGTCGCCCGCATTGGTGCCGCTGATAGCGATGTTCGTGATCGTAAGATTGCACGAACCGGTATTTGAGATCGGGAACGGGTTCGCTGAATGACATGGTCCGATGCTTTGAATCACAGTCGGCGGAAACGTGGCGTCGAGCGGTACATCGATCGAAGCAGCCGGCGTATTCGCTGTTAGGGTCAAAGTAATTACCGGCGTGTCCGGGTCGTCACTGGTAATCGTCAACGTGCATGACTTTGGCCCAGGAGAGGTTGGCGTAAACCTGATTACCAGGTCCAGACAAGAATCCGGACTTACTGTTGCCGGGAACGGATTGTTAACCAACGTGAAATCTGGACAATCCACCGATGCGCTGGTGACATGAAGGTTGCATGCTCCAACGTTGCACACTGAGATCGTCCTCTCAGCCGAGCTTCCAGGGCACACGTCGCCAAAAGTCGTAGAGCCTGTGACCGTGATGTCAGGAGTGGCTTGGGTGCCGGTTGCAGTGAGGTCGAAAACTGGCGCTCCCGGGTCGTTACTGGTGATGCGGATCGTCGCTTGCTGAGTCCCAGGGGTGACCGGGTTATACTGCACGGTAAAATCGACGTGAGAGTTGGGGCTAATCGTGATGGGGGTCGGGGGGTTCGGGAGAACACTAAAGTCGGTCGAGCCGATGAGCCGTTGAACGCTGTTGATCACAAGATCGGACGTCCCAACGTTAAACACTGTAATCGTCAGGTATTGGGGAGTTCCGGCGCACGCGTTGCCGAACTGCAGCCCGTTCTGCGCGTTTACCGCAATGACAGGGCCGCTCGCTTGCGCGAAGTCAAATACACCACGGCCAAACGAGGCAGCGCGCAGCACCCCGGCAGCCTCGTTGATTGCCAAATCGGTGACTGGAACATTCGGCAGATGGATGTCGTCGAGGACAGTCCAGCTCGCGCCATCAACCGAACGCATGACACCAAGGTCGTTGCCGATGTAAATCGTTGTCGGATTTGTAGCGCTATCGAGGGCGATCGCATTGACGGGAACATTCACTGGTGGCGAGATGTCGCTCCACGTTGTTCCCCCGATTGTTGTGCGAAAGACGTTTCTCGGGTTGGCTGGAGTACCAAATCCTACCAGGGTCGCGTAGATAACAGTAGGGTCGTTCGGGTCAAATAAGATTCGGCTTACGGGCCGGTTCGTCGTGGTCGGCAAATCCCTCGTGATGTTGGTGAAAGTGACTCCGGACGGCGCCTTGGCATTTGTGCTCACCCACACCTGTCCACTGAACCCGACGACGACGTTGTTTGGGTTTGCCCGAGCAATGTCCAGCGCAGTGGGCCGGCCAAAGCCACTTCCGATAGCCCGAAACGAACTGCCCATGCCATTGGTCGTTTGAAACAGGTCTGTGACTCCGCCGTAGTAAACGTAGTTACTGTCTGTCGGATCCACCTTGATCGGATGAGTCCCCGGCGCCGCCGTGACACAATCCTGTTCAGATGTGGGAATGGTCTGGCTGAACCAGCCTGAGCATCCGCCTATCCAGGTGGAACCGGAAGTAGTGGATTGAAACATGATGGAGCACGGGATAACCGGGGGAGGAGGACAGGTACCCTGGCTATAGAATCCGCTGGTATGATAGGCAGTGCTTGGGTTTACGGTATCAAATGCGATGGAAAATCCGTCCCCGCCTTTCGTATCTGTCCACGCCATTGAGCCGGTAGTCCGCGGCACGCCGTTGTCTTGCAAGGCACCCTCGGTTACGCTGGCTGTTGCGTCCTTTCGAACGTCCATGTTATAGAACAAGGTGGTTTGCAATCCGCCTGCGTTAATCGTCGAGGGCGCTCCGGGTTGTGCGGTCCCGCTCCAAGTTGCTCCGCCATCCGTTGATTTCCAGATGCCGCCATCGTTACCAGTGAAGACGATCGACGGGGTTGGGGAAGGCTGACGGAAAAAGGTAAAGTTTGAGTGATAATCAACGTGGATGCCGGGACCGACAGTGTTGAAGTTGTTGCCCGAGTCGGTTGATTTAGTGATGCCTACAGCCCCAAGATAAATAATGTCGTTCGAGCCATCACCAGGGGAGGCAGGATCAACGCTAAATGCGAAGCTGTAACCGCCCTGAGTGTTCGTTGCCATGCCTGTCGCGGTTTGCGCATTCCACGTTGTACCCTGATCAGTGCTGCGGAAGAACCCGACGGGATCGGGAACTCCACAACCGCCCACGGTACAGGCCCCTTGCATGCTCGTGTAGAGCACCTGAATTCCGGCAGGATTGGGTGGCGAGGTGGGCGGTGCCAGATCGACCAGAACCTGACCGATCGTGCTGTTGGGTGGCAAGAGCGCAGCCACTGCCGGAGTGGCAGCATTCAAAATCTGTGTCCAGCTTTGTCCCCCATTGGTGGACTGACTGATTCCACTGCAGTTGACTCCACCGCAGCTGACTCCTGCGTACAATCTGCGGTTTGCCGAGGGCGAGGTTGCATCCAAAACCAACGAGCGCGCATCTCCACCGCCATTGGTCCCCTGCGTCCAGTTCCGACCGCCATCAGTCGAACGGAACAAACCATTACTGGCGCCGAGGTAAAGGACATTGCTATTAGCGGGATCGACAATGATCACATTGATGTTTTGGCCGGAAAAGAGCGTTTGCGCGTTGCCGGTGTTACCGCTGGGGAATCCGGAACCGAGGACGATCCAACTTCCGCCACCGTCAGTGGACTTCAGAATGCCTTTGGAAATGTTGAGCACGAAGCGCCCGCTGGTCCCAACGTAGATCGTGTTCGTGTTGCTCGGATCGACAGCGATTGCGCTTGGCTCGCCCGTGCCCAAAGAAGATTGCTGGTCGGTGAGCGGCGTCCAGTTAGTTCCACCGTTATTCGTTCGCCATACCCCGCCCCCCGAAGAACCCTGATAGATTAGATTGGGATTATTGGGATTGACGGCGATGGAACTGACGCGCCCGTTCACCTCGCTGGTGAAGGAGTTTCCGGAGAATTGGTATGTTTGATTGACTGGGCTCGGCCCCATCGGCGTCCATACCACGCCATGCAGGCTGGTGAGCGGCGCAGGAATAGAAGGACCCCGCGCAACCGAGGCGCGCGGAATTTTCCGCCACTGGTCCAATGCACGATCGTAGATATCCGCAGAGACAGGTCTGCCGTTTATAGACGCGCGAGCTTCATAAAACGCCTTTTCTCTCTCGTGCGAATGCCGTGTATTTGTCGGGCCTGGCGGCGAGGCCGGCTGCGGTGAACTCGAGCGAACAGGCAGGGCGATATTCGCCAGCACGAACGCACAGAGAAACGGCAGTTTAAGTAGGTGAAAGAATCGTTGCATGCTCATAAGGGCACCTCCTGATTTTGCGTGGATAGTCTTCAAGGTGTCCGCCCCTGTCTAGACCCCTAAAAGTGGAATTGCCTTGACATCCCCAGAGGAAATTTTCAAAAGAATTCCATTAGGATGTATTTCTTAGGTGAAAAAGATGCATTTCTTAGGTGAAAAGGTAAGGATTTTGGAAGAGCTGGAGCGTGACTCGAGATCGGAAGGGCCGCGCGCGATGAATCTGATGGCACGAAAAGGCCACGCGAACGATCTCGCGTGTTGCTACGCTCTCCACAAATCGTTAGGTCTTCCTTACCCCGAAGCCCGTTGGCGTATTTTGCCCGCGATGTGGCGCGCCTTACTCTCTAATGAAACAATGCAGCTTCTTGTCGTCGAGGACAGGTCCAAGCCGATAAGTTCGCGAATTGTCTCCTTCAACACAGCCTTCTTTGTTACTGACGAATTCTGCTCCGAAGCGCAATCGACACTTGCTCCCTACCTCGGCGTTCACATGGCGCGGTATTATTCCTCGCGCGAATTGCCCATATTGAATCGCCAGCAGATTGCTCGGGCCAATGCTCACGACGGATTAAGTGTGTTGATGTGTTTCGGAGGCTGCGAGCACAATAGTCTCTCGGGTGAGCAATTCCTGGCGGTGCGCGAAAAACAGAGGGAGGCGTTTCGTGTTGCCCTGAGCGGCTATCACGTGAAGCAATTTCTCGCTGAACCGATTGGAGAGGAAACGTTACAGTGGATGCTTGACGGCGGGGTCCATCTCAGGCGCGACTATTCCAACTACTTTCTAAAACATGGTGCTGCCGTTACAAAAGCTGCGCAACGGCCATGGCTCGTGGGGTTGACAAAAGAAGAGGCCTTCGCCCATCCCGGCAGCTATTTTGCCGGTTTCTTCGTTTATACCCCACCCCGATTTCACTTCAATCGGTCCGAGCAAGTGCTTCTGCGTCGCGCCCTCATGGGAAAAACCTGCGAGGACCTGGCGGCTTCGCTCTTCATTTCTCCCTGGACAGTAAAAAAGCGCTGGCACGCAATCTACGAGCAGGTCGCCGATATTGATAGCGAGTTGTTGCCGCCGTCGATCGCAGATGGTCGTCACGCGACATCACGTGGCGCGGAACGCAGACGGCATCTGCTTAGCTATCTGCGACAGCACCCCGAAGAGCTGCGTCCATTTAATGGGTAGCGCGCGTCCGGCGGCATTCGTCAAATGAGCAGCGCCATCATGAAGGCGGATCACGGCGCCATATGACCGGCTGTAAAGCTTCGCGTACGCCGACTGTTGGCATCCGGTTCGCCGTCCCAGAGCCGACCGAACGGGAGCGCGGCTGAATTAGATCGATGCCGCGATGATCGAACTCGCGGCTAAGACGGCGACTATTTCAAGTTTCAAAAACGGATCGTGAAGACAAACAAAAGCTTACGCATACGAACATGCGTTGATAGGTGTACTGTTCTTATCACTGATTTCCTCAACACGGTCTGCGAACTTCCGCGCTGGCCAATCTCGCCTAGCGGCGGTTGTCATCTTAGCCATTCGCCTTCTTCCTTCAGGCCATCCGAATTGAACTCGTTCCCAGTCTTCTCCACCGCATCCAGATTAATTTCTGTTACCACCGGACTTTCCGAATCCGAGATCCATCAGTTAATAATGCTGAAAACTTTCGGATGAATCTTACGCGCGGAAGCTTGTGTTGCTGCCGGCGTGCCGGCCGTGTCCTCCCGGATGGGATGCAGCGACTGAACAATCTTCGTAAATTCCCCAAGTGTAATTCCGGTCGCAGAAATTCCGTGAAATCTGCCGAGAACAGGATGGCTCTCCGCACCCTTGGCTTTTTCTGAGTTCATGTTCGCGTCCTCTATCCAATTCGCCTTGATCTCGTCCTTGCGGCCCTCTTTTCCTTTCGGCCGATAGATCAGATACATGGGACCGAGCGGTGTTTTGATTTCCGTTTCCTCCGCGTTCTCCTCGTCCTCCATGATGTTTCGATCGCCAATACCTTCGCGTGCCGACTCAATCGAAAATGTGCGCTTGCCGCTATCCCCATATTCGAGCGAGTAAAGCGGAAATCGAAGTTCCTTTTTTTCGTCTGGACCGGCGTCGTCATAAGTGATCTCGGCGTTCTTTAAACGGAATCCTTCCGGTAAATACGACGGAACAAAGCAAATGATTTCTAATTTCTTCAGATCATCCAGCGTCGCAGCCGAAGAACAGAGGGCAAGCGATGAGAAAAGGAATGCGCTTACAACGAAACTGAGCGTCGTTCGTTTAATGCGGTCGGCGCTCATCAGTCTTCCAATTCTTACAGAAACAATCACCTTGTCGATTTCACGATAGGCACGAATCGTGGACGCATCATCGTTTCTCATTATCCAACTTCGTCATCGACAACCAGATTCGTCTGTATTCGACGCCCGCTCACAACGAGCCCACTCGCAATACCAGTGCGGCGAGGGCCAGCAGGAGGAACACGATCGCCAGACCGAAGGAGTAGTCCCGGCCGCGCAGGTGGGTGATGATGGCTGCGAGAAAAAACAGCACGAGGCCGATCGCGGCGGCTATTCCGATGAGTGGAACCCGAATGCCGACCAGTAGTCCAAGCGCTCCCGCGGCCTTGAGAATGCCGAGTGTTGTTAGCCACGACTCCGACACGCCTACTTTGGCCATATTGATGAGGATCTGCTTGTAGCGAATGAAATCGAGTGTGGCCGAAAACACGTTTGCGGCGGCCGCCAAGACCGTAACAACGATGTAGGCGATAAACATGGGGATTCTACTGGCTATTTCGCAATGCCCACGATTTTCTGAAAATGTTTCTTTTGCTCGATCGCATCGAGCATGAACGCCGCAACCGCTTTGCGGGAAAGAGAAAAACCTCTTCTGGGAGCCGCACCTTCCCGGCTTCGATACGTTGCGTATTGTTCCTGCGTGAGACGCGGAGGACGAGCGATCGTCCAGTCGAGACCGCTGTCTTGCACGACTTTCTCCATGGCAAGCGAATCGCGCATATGATTTCGCAGGATAAAACTGACAATCCGATTGGGTATACCCGGGAAATGCGCTGCAGCTGAGAGAACGACGAGCCGCCTCACTCCCGAACGCTGCATTGCGCGAGTAGCCGCAAGCGCACTGTCCTGAAGAAGCGAGCTTGGTTTGAAAACCTCACGCGGTCCTAGCGCAGAAACGACCGCATCGTGATTTTGGATTGCCTCAGAAAGTTGGTTTTCATCCATCACATTCCCCTTGAGAACACTAAGCCGTTCCTGCCTGAAGGTCGCCCTTTCGGGGGCGCGCACAAACGCAGTGATATGATGACCTCTCGCGAGGGCTTGCTGAACAATCTCCCGTCCGGTTCCGCCAGTTGCTCCTATTGCAAACAATTTCATGGTCAGCTCCTTGTTACTACGGTCCCGGTTGGGTCTATTGCGTGTTCCATTCGCGGAACACCTTGCTTGCCGGCAAAATGAGCATGTGAGATCCGGATCAGATCCATTGCGCGGCCCACATCCTCGTCATTGTTCACGATGAACGTGACGAATCCTGCTTCCGGCGCCCATCGGTGTGAGCGTGCTTTGCCTTCCGCGAGAACCCGTTCCTGATCGCCTTTCGACAACCTAATGTCGCAGTGACCATGGCCATGGATGTGCATGAACATTTTCCCTCCCACGAAGAACGCATCTTCGTGGATTCCGGCATTCTGCCGCTCCGTCACACCTGGCAAGTTGAGAATCCGTTGCCGTAATTCCTGGTGAAGGTCTATTCGCGATTTCATAATGATTCCTTTCTGCTGCAATAGCGTGTGCTAATTGATACTATAGAAACTATATTAGTATATTTAGTTTCCAAATCAAAAAAAGTGTTCAAACAAGAATTTTTGCCATGATGGGCGTGAATGATTCCACGCCATCGATCTCTCTGTTAATCTATTGAGATGGCGAAGCCTCCGGAAAAGACTAGCTCGACTGCGCTGCGACAGATCGCGCCGCCGCCGCTCTCGCAGCATTTGCGGGAGCTGGCGTCGCGGCCCGGCGCGTGGGCCGTGCTCGCGCGCAATCTGATTCCGGTTGTCGGCATCTACGGCTTCGGCTGGTCGGCTGCGCTTGCCGTGTTCAACTACTGGTTCGACGGACTGACCGCTCTGGCCGCAATCGTCGCCGCGCTGATTCCGCGCGCGCTACGCGAGACGCAGCCGAAATCAGTCGGCGCGAGCGCGGTGGTGAATGTTGTGCGTGGCGTGGTCACGTGGATTTTCCTCGTCGGCATCGTCGGCTTGCCGTATTGGATCGTGCTAATTCCACTCCATGATCTGCTGCTCGGCAACGAGCTGCGCCGCGAGCTGTCGCATTCTCCGGCACTCTGGCTCACCTTCGGCTCGCTCGCAGCCGGCCATTTCTGGAAAGCGTTCCACCTGGGCTACGACGCGATGCCCGACAACCAGCTGAAGCAGCGGGTGCGCTGGGATGTGTATCTCCTGATCCTGCGTGCGCTGGCGATGTTCATCATGACCGCGCACGGCCTCGCCTTCTTTCTGGTGCCGCTGATGGCGTTGCTGCTGAGCTATCTCGAGATCTGGCCCGAGCGCGCGCTCGGTGCGGTCTTCGGCGATCCGTCGCGACTGTACCAATACGATCCAGATGGTTCTGCGTCGAGCCGGCGCCGACGCTGACGGCGGCCGCGACGTCGCTGCCCTTCCTCGGCGAAGCAACCGCTCAGGCGCCGTCGGGTCTATTTTCTGGCGCCTGCGCGCCCGATTCAGGCGCAGAATGCTGATCATCGCTCGAGGCGGTCTTCGCATTCGCCTCAGCGGCTTTTTTAGCAGCCCATCTGGCTTTCATCGCGGCCGAAAGTTGCGCGCGACGCTCTGGTGAGAGATTCAGTTTTCTCTTCGCTTTCTTAGCCGTGCCTGGCTTCGTTGCCCCGGTTGTTTGCGCGGGAAACTTTCCTTTGCCTTTCATCGCCCGTCCTGCCTCGGCCGCCTCCAGTTTTTGCTTTAGCTTCGCCAGTTTCTTTGG
>Ga0137366_10001473_pt1 | contig 17446 bp, 18 predicted proteins | sample SagtaG_8_FD_104938 | JGI IMG/M metagenome (GOLD analysis project Ga0137366, IMG submission 104938) | Vadose zone soil microbial communities from Sagehorn Ranch, Mendocino, California, USA - Sage1_L_60_16 metaG | ecosystem: Environmental > Terrestrial > Soil > Vadose zone | place: USA...
ATGCAAAACTTTTCTTTGCTGCGCCGGGCCGGCAAAGCTCATCTGCCTGTTCTTCTGAAGCGTGGCCTGTCGGCAACGCTTGACGAGTGGTTGCTAGCCGCAGAATACGTCATGTCCGAGGGCAACTATCAGGTCGTTCTCTGCGAGCGTGGCATTCGTACCTTCGCCCAACACACGCGCAACACTCTGGATCTTGCTGCCATCCCGGCGGTGCGCCGTCTGTCGCACCTCCCGGTGATCGTCGATCCTTCCCATGGAACGGGAAAGAACTTCATGGTTACACCCCTGGCCCGTGCCGGCGTCGCCGTTGGTGCTGACGGGTTGATCGTAGAAGTTCACGACCAACCGGATCAGGCGCTTTCCGATGGGGCTCAGGCCCTTACGCTCGACCAATATGAACAACTCGTCAGCGAGGTCCGCGCGATTCATGAAGTGATTGCCCCCACACCCGTGTCTTAAGTGGCTCCCAAACTCGCTGACTGTCTACGGGCCCGACAATATCTGCGCCAGATCTCTGGAGAATACCGAACGCGGTATCACCTGATCGTATCCCGCCTCGAGCGCCGCTCGCCGCAGGTCTATCTGTACGTGAGAAAAGAACCCGAGCAGCCGCACTCCAGCGAACTCTTTTTTTGCTTTTAACTGACGAGCGAACTCGATAGGGTCGGCCTTTTGGTTGTGCAGATCCACGAGTATTAAATCAGGCTTCTGTCCGTCGAGCTTTGTCATCAGCACATCGCTATTGCGAGGAAAAATAATTTCCACCTTCAAGGCCTCTGCGGTCGTGCGGATCTTTGCAGCGAAAAACATATCATCTACAAAGGCTGTTATTGTTCGACTCATTCCCTTTGTTTCCCAATTGAATTTTTTTCACTGGCTGAACATCGCCGATGATGGAATGCTTCCCGGGACGCCCCCGATTTGTATTCTCCGCCCAATTGGCCTGAATATAGAAATCCAATGGCGACCGCAATCCCTCCATTAACTGAGGCTGAGAAGCTTGAATATGATGACCTCGATCTTGGCCGGAACGCAGATACAACACGCTCAACGTTGATAGTCGCATCATACAACATCCGCTACGCCGCCGGCCCTTTTCTAATCTCTGGCGGGTTGCTGCGCAAGGCCAGGTTGAAGACTTCACAAGGCCGTGCGCGGGCAGTCGCGAGAAATATTCATGCCGTAGCTGAAGCTTTTGTGTCCGCGAAACTATTACCTCGCGTCGATGTCTTGGCGTTGCAGGAGGCTGACAAGGAAACAACTCGCGCTGGTGGGTGGCATGTAGCCCGTGAACTGGCGACGGAGTTGCAAATGGCGTGGGCTCACGCTCCCGCTGGAATTCCTCGAGGTGTCAAACCTAAGGGGCGCCAGTGGTGGCTCGACTTTGAAGAACCTATAGATCTTTACGATCAGGGCGACACGGGCGTTGCCCTTCTGAGTCGGTTACCACTCACAGAGTTAACGCGAATCGATCTGCCCTGGCACGAGTGTTTGTGGCGACCGCGGTTGGCGATGGCAGCTACTGTCGGAGTGGGGGCGCGGAGTCTACGGGTCTTTAACGTGCACGTCGATCCCCACTCGGGGGCAGACGGCCAATTGGAGCAACTCGAGGTGATAGCTGAACAGGCTGGTGCTGCTGCGGGCCCCACAATAATAGTTGGGGATTTCAATACATTATCAAAAAAGAAATGCTTCGAGACGCGCAGGTTTCTCGAAGCCAGCGGGTTCACCACGCCCTTTCGCACGGGCACGCCGACATGGCGAGGCGCCGGATTGCGACTACATGCCGACTGGATCTTTGGGCGCGACCTGAAGATAACGCAGTGGGGTGTCGCAAGACCTTTGAAGGCTTAGGACCACTGGCCGATTTGGGGCGAGATTGATCTTGCTTGATTTGTCAGTTGTCCGTTGTCAGTTGTTCGTTGTGTACTTTGTGCTTGGTATTTTGTTCTTGTGCCCGCCGATTCTCGCTAAATGTGAAAAGCACTGCCACTAAGAACAAAGTACCAAGCACAAAGAACAATTTACAAAGGCTTAGATAGCTGACCGAACAACTGACTACGGACAACTGTCTACGGACAAATGCTAATTACCAGTCGAGATAATTCGTTGCTCCGTCAGGCCCGCGCCGTTCGCGATGGGAAAGTAGATAAGTTGATCTTTATCGAAGGCCTACGGCTTTCCGAAGAAGCGTTGCATTCCAACCTTTCACTCGAAGCAGTGATCTTCTCAGAAGAGATTGCAAAAAAACCAAAGGCAGCCAGGGTAATCAATAGTCTTTCCAAAATCTGCGCCCGCCTGGTATCGGTTAGCGAGAAACTGCTCGAGTCGATCTCATTTACGAAGACTCCTCAGGGGATCATTGTCCTTGCGCAGCGACCTGACACGAGTGAAGCACGATTGGCACACAACATACATGACTTACCACTCGTGGTAATTGTCCACCAGTTGAACAATCCTGTAAACGTGGGCGCCATTTTACGCACTGCCGAAGCTGCCGGCGCAACAGGCGTGATAGCGACCAAGAACACTACCGATCCTTTTTCGCCCAAGGCGTTGCGTGGCGCGATGGGGTCAGCATTTCGCCTGCCAATCTGGAACGGGGCGAGTTACCGCGAAGCGATCGAATTTTGCCACAATAAAGGGATTCTCTCTGTTTGCGCTGCAGCGACTGCAAGACTCGCCTACACCGAGATCAATTGGGCCAGGGCATGCGCGCTGATTTTGGGGCCTGAGTCGACGGGCTTGGCTGTGTCAGAAATCAATGCAGCGAGTGAGGCTGTACGCATTCCGATGCAGGGATCCGTGGAGAGTCTGAATGTTTCAGTCGCTGCGGGAATCCTGCTTTATGAAGCGGTCAGACAGAGACAGGCTGCGGAACACCAGAGGCGGGCGGAAGCATAGAGCCGGGGGCGTGAGCACCACGTCAAGGCCCTATTGAAGCCGAGCCGCGTTGCGTGTTCTAGTTTGAGAATCTGCATCTGTGCCACCTTAAAACGGGTCAAAAACCACCTTGATGATTGAGAACTCTGTCGCCCTTAGGAGGGCTACGGAGATTTGTCGTCGTGCTATATCCAGGGGCGGCGCGCGGCGCGCTGGCCCCTGGCTACCTTCTTCCGCGCCACCGGCGCCAGGTTGATGGACTCTTTCAATCGTGATTCTGTTTAATTTCTGGTTGGGTCAATGCTAGGGCTCACTGTTCCGGACCGGGCGCATAGTATGACCTGCGACCCAACACAACGTAGTCAGGATGGCCACGCACCTCGACACCAACCCTGCGGCGCTTTCCATCGTGTTCTTTATTTGATGGGTAGTAGCCGATAATGTAGCGACGATTAATATCGGCGAAGATGCGCGAATAGATGTCGTCGGCTTGCGCGGGATCCTGCAAAAACTCGGTCCATCCTCCAGTCAACGTCGAAAGCACTACTAACGCCGATTGCAGTCTTCCCTCTACTGCAGCACGATACCGAAGCGCTTCGACTGGCGTTCTCTGCCAGCGGTCTTCTGCCTGGGCCCTCATTTGCTCTCTGGTTTTGGATCCGAATGCTGCAGACCACTCCTGGGCAGCTCTTTCAGTTTCGGCTTTCATTTGCGCGATCTGTTCATCAAGCGTAAGCCCGACGATACGGAAGCCAGGAATGATTGTGTAAATAGTGGCCCTCGACTTCTCTGCCGACTTGTAAATATCGCCCAGGCTAAAGGTCGTCAAGTTATTTTCCCTTCTGCGTTGCATTGCGTCGACATTTAATTCGGCTTCTTTTTGCAGATCAGGAGGTAGATTGGGAGGGATGGAGGGAACCACAATCGGATTCTGCAGGTTGTAGGCTTCGTCGCCATCTGTTTGAAAAATGATTATGGGTCGCACATCTTCCGCGTCGAACATCTCTTTCAGCGTTGCCATTAATGCGCTGTACTGAGCGCTATGACCGAGGTGTTGCCGGCGTGATGAAAAGAGACCATGGCGAGGCTCGGCCCTTTGCAGCAAGGATTCCAGTTTTTCTTTGAGCTTTTTCTTGTCCTGCGTGAATTCAACAAGCAGTTCAACATCATCAGTAACTATCGCCATCCGGTCACGGGGCCCGAGTTTGTCAACCATCGTCTTCGCGGCCTCAATGCTGGTCTTGAGATAAGGAAACTGGCTGGGGCTGTAGTCAATTATGAGGACTATCGAGCGGGGCACGGTGGCGTTATCGCCGAGTGAAAACATACCCACCTGCTGTAACTGGTTGTCCTCGGTCACGAGAAAGTCGTTCTGACTTAAGCTCTGCACCGCCCGACCTTGCTTGTCCACTACCAACACATCACAGACCACCAAAGACGTCTCCACACGCACGACGTCTGGTTCATCATCCTTTTTGGCATCGGGCTTTCTTTCGACGGCGGCATTCGTCACCGGATCCCAGGCCATCCGCTTAAGACTTGAACCGAACTGTTTGAGCTTTGGTTTTTCGGAATCGGGCGACTGCCCATGAGGCGTCGAACTCAGAACGCTGACGCCGATAATAAGCATCGGTATTAATAACCCGAAGTGTGACGACCGACCTTTAGACATGACTATTAGGCATGATCCTCAATTCACAGAGTGAGACTCGCCAAATTGAACTGAGACCACGTAAGGATGCGTATGAGCAACAATACGCTGCCTGTTTTGACCATTTGCCGTGTAATAAACATCTGAAAAACGCGGTTGGCTGCACGCCCGATTTAGGAAACGGCTCAGTCGTTGATTCTGACTCAGCCTCGTACGGACCACGGTTTTCATTCAACGTTGTTCTTGAGAGATCTAATCGCCCCCAATGCCTGTCGAATTCCTCCCAGATGATAGGCAGTGTGAGCCAGGATGGAGAGCGCGCCCCCGATTTCGTATTCCCCGTCCCATCTTTTGATATTTTTCAATGTGGTTAAAGTCCGGTCATATGTTTCCCGAAGCCGAAGCTTCTCGCCTTCCCACTCTTCCGGTGTTACCTGGCGAACTGTTTGCCAGATCTCTTTCCAATCGATCTTAACGACCTCTCTATTTCGTATCACGTCACACAGCACATCCAGATAGAACCGAACATGTTCCACCTGGGCGGCGAGTGTTGCACAGTTGTCGGCGATTGGACGCGATGCCTCTGCGGCCGAGACCCCTGCTAACGTTTCAAACAATGACGTGCCCTTGTCGAGGTATAGGCCGTGGACTTCCTCAAAAGTCTCTTCAAGACACGCAAAGAGAGACTTAGTCAGCTGTTGCACCAGAATGGAACCGAATTGCGACGAAACGCGTTCGGGGCTTAGGTTGCGAATACGCTCCGCGGTAATTCCGATTTCCTGCAGCGCCTCCGCGGCACGAGATCCCTGTTCGCCGATAAGCCCCAACAACAAATGCTCAGGCCCGATGTGCTTATGCCCCAGAGCTTCCGACTCTTCGTGAGCCCTTGTTAGGACCGCTTTCGTCTCCATCGAAAGTGGGATTTCAACCGAGGTGGAAATGACCTTTGCCGGGTCGACCCTCCGCTCAACAAGCTTGCGGAGTACCTTTGCCGAATCGGAGACTTGTGTCAGTTTAACGAGAAGATCTGCATTCTCACGCGTAATGCCCAGCAATAAATGATCGGGCTCGATTGCAGGTGACGCAGACTGGCTTGCCTCATAGCGCGCAAAGAAGATTACGCGCCGGGCTTTTTCTGTGTATCGCTCGAACATTTGTTACGCAAGTTACTCCTGAGGTTGGGCCGCTGCAAAGCGCTTCCCAACGATGTCATAAATCAGAACAAGTGTACGTGTGGACCTCGCGTAGGCCTCGCAACAAGCTTGGCTTTCCATAAATCACGACATTCACTTCAGATGGATCTGTGGCATAAGCGCAGATTTGTTTTGTTAGATTGAGGAAAACCCTTCGTTCGGGGTAACCTGGAGCATTAAGCTCACCGAGTGACCATCGATAGGGATTGATCACAAGCTGGCCATCTACAGGATTCTCTTGTACCTGATCTCGAATGGCTACAGGCAGACGCTCCTTCGTCGACTCACTTACATGGATTAGGGCATTCGCCACATTCCCGGAATAAAGAGCGTCAGAGAGATATGAATCCCAAAGACCGAAGAAACTTAGCAACGGCATGATTCCGAACAAGAGTATTGCGACCATCTGAAAGCTCAGCTTTCTGGGAAGCACAACCTCCCGCAGCGATACGTCGTCAGCGCGCCAAAACAGAATCACAACAAGGGCTGCCATCGCGATGTTCCAGGGCCAGACGACACTGTTCAGTCTGACGGGAATCAGTAGCAAGAGTAAGACGATGTGGGTCATTACCGCTAGCACTACCGCAGCGTTTCTGAACTTTCGAGTTAGCAGGCCAATGCCGATAAAGATCTCAAAGAGCGGAACACAGACAATCAGCGGACGAGGGATCGGATTAATTGGTCCGAAGAAATGATTCAGATAGGGATTAATCAACGAGGGCAAGACTCGATCTATAAAACTAATATTGAGCTTCTGTAGTCCACTCCAGAAGTAGGTTGAGGCTGTGATCATACGACAGGTATTGAGCAGCACCTCCTTGCGCTCGTCAGCGGCCTTCCAGTAGTAGACAAAAAAGGCCCCCAGCATGAAGACATACTGATAAAACCACGGCTGCCACCGTGTCTGATCCTGAAGGCTGAGAAATACGGCGAGGAGAAGAAAGATCGCAAGGTAAATGAAAGGGCGCTTGGCAATTGCGATCAAGACGAGCAGAAGGAGTAGCGAAATGAAAAGAAAGTAGTCGAGTGGCGAGAATACAACATGCAGCTTATCGGTGACCGGACTCAAAGGAAAGAAACGTGCAGACAGCCATAACTTCGGAGACATCAGAAGCCCTGTAAAACAAGCTGACGACAGAACAATCTTCAGGAGGGATAACCTCCGAGGCGGGCTAAGGCAAGATTCACTGGCGGAATGCAATAGTCTGTTAGTCAAGAGCAAGAGCGGAACGGTTTATCGCGACGAGTCGTTCCTTCCGGGACTCTCATTCACACCGTGGCTTCAGTCCGTTGGAAAACGCGTACTAAAAATGAAAGAAACCGTTTTCAACGGTTTTTCTTGAAAGGTCAAATAAAATTGGTGCGAAGAGAAAACCGTTCAAACGATGCGCGACTTCGTATGTGTCATGCGGTATCACCGGGCTTCAGGCCCGGTGTGAACGAGACACTGACATTCTTTCACCGAAGAAAACTTCCTGGCAAAACTAGGACAAGCTGAAGCATAGCGGACATTAACTCTTTAGCTTGAGAGCAAAATGGTGCCCCTCGATGATCATCCTTTTCTTCAAATAGAATCGATGCGCGCCAAACCGCTGCACACCCGAGTCCAAGTGAAATTGATCACAGTTGTTTTCTCTGGCGTGCTCCACCAGCCAATCAAACAGAGCCCCACCATAACCCTTGGATCTATCGCTGCTCCCAGACACAAGATCATCAACATAAAGAAACTTTCCCCAGGCGAGACACTCCGAGATTCTGAATCCAGCAACCGCTTTTACTTCTCCGTCCGCAAGATAGGCTAAACGGTAACCTGAAAACTCATGCTGTCTTCTAACTCTGGCAATGAACTCATGGGATGGCACATGGGGACGCAACTCGGCCATTACTGCATAACACCTTTGAATTTCGTAATCCTCGCTGGCTAAACGAATAGATTCACTCATATGCACCTCAACGGAGAGACTTATATGTTGGCTCATCCCACCGTTCCCCGGCACAGTCTGGCTCCGCACGAGCACCTGAACTGGGATCCGGATCCGTCAGCAGAAGCATATTGACATCACGACGCCTGCTTTGCGCGATGCTTTGCCACCGCTTTGTTAATTAGACTAACCGCTTCCTCTGGATCAGCAACCTCGATAAATAACTTTGCATATCGTTCATGCGTGAGATCGATTACAATCGTCTTTTCCGCATGACGTACATCCCAAAAGACGAAACCACCCTGCTGATAAAAGGTCCCGGCCCGAAAGATGTCGGGCAAGCCGGCGCCTGACACCTTCAGTCCGTCAAACCAACCCATGGGCGGATCTGGATCAACGCGGGCACCATCGATGTGCTCAAGAGGAATCTCAAGACGACTCCTCAAAGACCAAAGCTTATCCCATCCCTCGATCTCGAAGATGACTCTATCGTCCTCGGTCATTATCTGGACCATGACATTGCGCCCCCTCCACTCAATTGCCTCAATGTTAGTCAGGAGTATTTTGCTGCAAGCTTCCTGACCGTAGTTACGTTTCGGAAGGTCGCTTGCATCCCGAGCGTCTTTTCCAGGAGTGCTCCTGAAAACTCAGATTCGCTGAACTTCTTTCTGCACAGGCGGTAGATTTCGCGTCCGGATACGTGGAAGTCATCAACCTTCGACGTGAAGGACAGCACTTTTTGCCTCGATTCATCGTTGGGTTCCTTCGCCAGGAAGCCTATGTAGAGAGAGTGGCCTTCGGCGTTCAGTTCTCCAGCGGCGAACGCTTTGTAACTGGCAATCATCGCCAGTTCCGCAGGCGTTCGAATAAAGGTTGCCACTTTGTAACCGACCGTTTCCAGCAAATAGCCTTCTATCCTACGTTCAAGGGCTGGTGTGCTTTTTGATGTCGAATCAAATATGACATTGCCACTGGCTATGAATGTTTCCACGTTGGAGAAACCGAGAGCTTCAAACTGAAGGCGAAGATAATCCATTTTGACGGTATGTCCTCCAACGTTTATCGCTCGTAATAACGCAATGTATCTTGGCATAATTCTGTATTTCGACCGATTCTTTTCGGAGTTAACGATCTTTTCAGCGAGAATCGCGCGCCCACGCTTCGGACACCGCTCGCCCCTTTTCGATATCGTCAACAACTAAGATCAGTTGGTGATCGTGATCGCTGTAAAGGCATTGGATGTTTACGCCCGCGGCGGCCATTCGCCCTGTGATCTTACCGAGCTGGCCCGGTTCCGACTGCTTCAATCGCTGGACGAGCACATCCCGCTCTTCCAGAACAATGATCCCAGCTGCTTCAAGCGCCTTGCGAGCTGCAGTTCCATCTTCGAAAAGGAAGTGGGCGACACCTTGATCATTGACGAGGAAGGCGCCGCCGCCCTCAATGCTCACCCCGGCGCGGGCGAGGGCGTCGCCCATTTCCGCCAGCGCGCCTGGCCGGTTCTCGAGTTGAATGGATAGATCCTTCATTGCATCTTCCCCGGGCCATCACGTTGCTTCCGCTTTGCATAGGATCGCTTAACGACCCTCAATTTCTTCACCAGTTCTTCCGAATACGGCAAAGTCGAGTTCTCCAATACGGAATACCTAAACAACTTCATCTTCTTGTCATAGTCGGCGAGTAGAAAGACGATCTTCTGTCCCGTGAAATATTCCTTCCTGAGACCGGCTTCCGCTCCATGAAAAAACTCAACAACGTCACCTTTCCGAAATCTGCCTTTGAACGATTCGAGCACTTCGCACGATACCCTCCAATTCTCATAACCGACAATCGTGCCGGCTATTTCAGCCTCACGTATCCGGACATGAGCGACGGCAGAGACAGCCTTATAATCACTTCTGAGATAAGACAGTGGTGGCCAACTCTCTTCGTCCTGTCCGGACGAACACAATGGGAGCAGAAGGACCAGGGTGATTACTGTGACTACTGTTCTCAATCTTCTATCGGTTGACCTCTCGATGATCCGGAGGATAAACCAGGATCATGGTTTGAATTGACACGACCGTGCGGGTAGTGCAGAGGTTAAGCCGTGAACGGCCGGCAAAACTGAAGGACGCCGAAACACTCGTAGGCCGCTCACCCCGGCTAATCAACCGGATGTCCAATATCGGGAGAGCGAAAACGATCCGCCGTCCTGGCATGAGCCTTCGAAGCTTCAACTGCGCGATCACGAGGAGGAGCGTTCGTCACCAGAGTTTGAAGGAGTTCGTGCGCTGCTTTCGCAACTTGTTCTACGGCGCGATTGAAAGCGAGTTCGTTGGCCTTCGAGGGCTTCGTAAAGCCGCTGAGTTTTCGGACGAATTGCAGCGAAGACGCGCGGATTTCTTCGTCCGTCGCAGGCGGTTTGAAGTTGTGCAGGGTCTTAATGTTTCGGCACATGGTATCTATTTACTAAATAAGGCCGGGCTATTTAGTCCTCCGTCGATATGGATATACACATTAACCGTTGCGGATGTTGGACCACCGCTCCTCCCTTTCCTCGGACGAAGTCTCTTCGACGCGCGTGGAGATGGTCCACACGTGCCCCGACGGATCGACAATCCGACCGGTGCGGTCGCCCCAGAACTGGTTCTTCGCCGGAAGCAGGACCTTCGCCCCGGCAGCTGTTGCGCGTTCCATCACTGTGTCCACATCTTCGACATAGACGTAGAGCACCACCGGCGAGCTGCCGTCCGGCTGTGGAGCACGGCTCGAAAGAGTTGGAAACTCTGCTTCGATCATGATCATAGCGCCGCCGATCGTCAGCGCCGCATGTGCCGGCGTCCCATCGGGACCCGGTCGACGCAACAGCTCGACGGCACCAAACGTGGATTTGCAGAAGTCAATTGCAACAGCAACGTCGCGGCACACCAACATCGGCATTACAACTGGGACGCCTTCGGGTATCGGTTTCACTTTGCTCACAATGTGCTTCAGACCACTAATACGCGTCAGGACTGCACGATATCAGAACTTGACGATAGCGTCACTCTGGAGCTGGTCACCACGGTTTGTCTGACCCCGGCGTTGAAACGTCAGGCCAGCTTTTACGAAGGAGTGAAACCACCGGATTGCCCTATTTTCATAGGAGTCTCTGCCGCTCACCGCTCCATTTCAATTGCCGTTGACCTGCGGAGCTTTCTCCGCCATTGGGTGCCCATATGTCTCCGGACATCTATCCACGATCTCGCCACCCCGGCGCCTCCTGACCTTTAGACTTTCTCACTCGACGCCAGAAGAGCCTTTTAGTCCTATTAGGAACGAGGCGTTTAGGCTAGAATAGTGCCGACCAAGCAATTAGTTCCCTTTTCGCGCAGTCATAAGATGGACTGCGTTTTTAGCATCTGACCCTTAATGAGAACTCCATCGACTCAAAATCGTATTGAACATTATTAATGACTGATCCAAACGATTCAACCGGAAAGCGGCGGGAAGAGCAATCAGCGAAAAAAAAGCGCTCTGAGGCCCTGCCCGAACGATTGCTGCGACGAGTTCTCGAGGGTATGGGCGACGTTGTGGATCGTAAGTTCGGCCGCACTGTTGAACCGAAGAGTGGACTCACAACTTCGAAACTCGTCGAACGGATGAAGCGCTTAAGCGACGAACGAGTTCGCGATGAGGGTCGCAAAGGAAGAATCGCACCTCATCATATGGTTCGGAAAGTGGAATGGGGCACGCACTCCGAAGCACCGCCGGAAATACTGAACGATTTGAAACACGAAATTCTCGCCGCTGCAATCGACCACATAAACGATCATCGCTATCGCACCCTGGCGCCCGTCAGCGTAGAAGCGGACGTCGATATTTTTACTACGGGCATCTCCGTCGATCCAACCTTTGGTGAGTTCGAGGAGGAACTCCGGCGCGAAGAGGAAGCAAAGCGTGCTGAAAGAGCGGGCATTCAGGTGCCCGGTGCGGCGCCCACCATGCCTGACGTGCCCGTGATCGCTCGTATTACTCAACCTGGAAATCGCAAAGCCTCGCGGGAGATAACCCTGATCTTCAAACCCGGTGGCAGACGACTGAACGTCGGTCGCGCTTCCGACAACGAGTTAGCTTTGAACGATACGAGCGTCTCGAAGATACATGCGGCCTTATTGATGACGAATGAGGGCACGCTGCTGGTGGCCGATACCGGATCAACAAATGGCACCTACATCAACGGTCGGCGCATTTCCTATGGTGAATCGCGGCGACTCGAGGCGGGCGATGTCGTAGGATTCGGAGATGTTGAAGTACGCCTTCGGAAAAGTGAGTAAACTGTCCAATATGCTTTTAGCTTGTCGAAGTGCGACAAGAGCTTCTTACGACACCAGGCGACAAGCAAGAAGCATATCGGACATGATTCTATTTTATTAACTAAATGAACCCCCCGATGTCATTTCTGCTGTTGCTCCTCCAGTCTCCGTCGCCGTCGCCCACGCCCGTTCCTCCTGTTCCCGAAAGAATGCCTGCACTGCTAACACTCGTTTACGTGGGCGGGTTCGCCTTAATTGTCTTGTTACTGCTCATCGGTCTGCTCCGCAACCGCCGCAGGCCTCCGGCCATTGCGTTGGTACAGGATCTTCCGAAAGATGTGCAGCGACGTCTCGGATCTGCCTCGACCAATCGAGGACTGCGAGCGCTGCGCTGGCTGTTTGTGCTGCTCGCTATCGGGCTCTTCTCCTTCCACGTGTATTGGGCCCACTACGCGGCCGAACGAAATGAAAAGTTTCAGGAACTCAGTTACAAGGATCTTCGCACGCGGCGCCTCTCAGAATCGACACTACGCGGATGGATATTCGACCGGAGTGGCCGACTCGATCAGGCACTGGCGCTTTATCATCGCGATTCCAGTGGTGACATTCAACGCGTCTATCCAATGGACAAGGCGATGGCTCACATCTTTGGATCCGATCGCGGCGATCCGGGTTTGGAGAGAGCGTTCTTTGGGGTGCAGAGTGACGCTTTGCCGGAAGCCCTCCAGGTGGTGAAAGGACAGACGGTCGAATCTAAAATAAACCAGGATGTGCGTTTGACTATCGATCGCAATCTGCAACAAACCGCTGTCGACCAGTTGAAGGGAAAACACGGCGCAGTCGTCGTGATCAATCCGCAGAACGGCGAATTGCTCGCGCTCTACAGTGAACCTTCCTACAGTCTAAAAGAGGTTGAAGACGAGGCTACATGGATTCGCCTGGAAGCAAACGAACGCGACAAGCCCCTCGTCAGCCGGGCCCTCGGCGCCTACTACATCCCGGGCTCGACATTCAAGACTGTCACCATGACCGCAGCTTTCCTCGCGGGCGTGCAGGACACCGAGTTTACTTGTAGCAGTGGCGGGTTTCAGGCTTCGCCTGGATCCAATCCAATCCTGGATGATGGCGGTGCGGGCGAAGTGCACGGCCGGATCGGGATCGATACTGCGTTTGAAGTGTCGTGCAATCAGTACTTCGCCCAGATGGGCGTCAAGCTTGGTGCTGACCGGCTGAAGCAAGCAGCGCAGTTATTAGGAATCGGAACCTACGACACTCCGGCAGAGGCCTTGCGCGGCAGAAAGGAGCCGGAGTTGTGGAATGCGAGCAATGATGCGGTAAAGAAGGCGCTGGCGCCGAGAGAGGCTACCATCGTCACTGGGAAACAGGTAACCAGATACGACCTTGCGTTGATGGGTTACGGCCAGGGTTACGCAGGACAGATGACGCCTTTTCAGATGGCGCTCGCGGCTGCGGCCATTGGAAACATGGACGGCAAGCTGATGAAACCGAAGATCGAATTCAATCAGCCGCCTCAGATGTTCAAACAGGTGATGCCGGCCCAGACGGCAGCGACTTTGCGTTCAATCATGGGCCTCGTTACCGGCGGGCCGAGTGGCACTGCTCGAGGCGTGTTTGCCCCTATAAAAGCAGCAGGCATCAACACTGGCGGTAAGACAGGAACCGCGCAGAAGGTCGTGCCGCTCTATGATCCAAAAACAGGGGAACCAAAGAAAAGACATCGGGTCGAGCGCGATAATCGCGGGAACATCATTCGTGAGTATGATGAACTCATCATGGACGATGATCATCCTCGCATCGACGCGTGGTTCCTTTGTCTTGCCCCCATCGAGCGGCCGCAAATGGCGATCGCAGTGATTGTCGAAGGCGGCGGTTATGGATCCAAGTCAGCCGCCCCAATTGCCGCTGCTCTCGTATTAAAGGCAAGGGATCTGGGGCTCTTCAATGTCGCGAACACTCAAAAGACCCAAACCCCGCAACCGCGAAAGGCACCCCAGAAGCGTTGAAGCCAAACGAGATCAAGAAACCTCGTTATTGACTACTGACAACGGAAAACTGACAACAACGCAATGAAAAACCGTGCGTCATCACATCTATTGATCCTGCTGTTGATTGTCGGCTTTGAAATCGCCGGCTACATGGCCATACATCGAGCAGGTCTGTTGCGCGGGTATGAAACGTCGACAATCAGTGCTGTCCGCGACCTGATGATGTTCGTACCCGTCATCGCCCTGGTGCTGTGGTTGTCACGGGGGATGAGATTCGCCGGCAACTGGGTCCTGTTCACAACTGCAATTCTTCTCTTTTCGATCGGCATGCTGGTCCAGTACCGGCTTTACAGTGATCCAGAATATAACGCGCGCAACAAGGCTGTGGCCCGCGAAGAAAAGATGGACGCGCTGCGTACGCGCTACATCATGGAGGACTACGATCCGGCGAAAAAGCAAATGATGGGACTGCCACCGACGCCCGCACAGCCAGTTGCCATCGAACAACTGCCTCACAAACCGTCGACCTACACGCTTTGGAATGCATTCACCTCAGGCTACACATGGATTCCAGTGTTTTCCTTTATCGCGTTCGCAGTTGCCTATTTCTTCTGCGTCCGCGACGGGTTTCTCCTGTGGCTCCAACGCAACAGCTTCATCATCGTATTGTTGACGCTGGTGCCGTTGGCCGCCGCGGTCGTCACGTCGAGTGCGGGCAAGGCCTTGGGTAACATGACACCCTGGGAGCCGTCGAAGATTCCCTTCCTCGTCGGCTTCGCCGGCATACTTACTGCGCGCTACAAGGATCTCGCAGAAACGTACTGGGGCATTCCTCGTGCACGCGACATCGTCCCACTAGTTGTAATGGCGATGATGCCGTTCGTTCCCTTCTTTGCACTCAAGGATTTCGGGCAGATGCTGATCTTCAGCGGCGCCTATACCACCCTCTACCTGGTCGCCGTGCGTCGCTGGCCGCAACTGCTTCTGTTTGTCGGCTCCGTGCTCCTCGTTATCAGTATTCTCGTCGTGGGTGCGCTACCGCGAGACATTCAGGAAAAAGTACCCTTGCTGCCAACTATCGCGCGGCCTATTGGCGCGGCCCTTCCCGCTCGCATTCAGCAGAGATTTCACCTCTGGCTGGATGGCTTTGACCCACCTTCGCCGGAAGTTTCCTGGTGGAAGAAAGACTATGAGGACGCACTAAACAAAGATCCCAGGCTGAAAGAACTCGCCGAGCAGAGTCCGGCATTGCAGAACTCAGTTAACGTTGACGTCTGGTTTGACAAGCTTGCTTTTCAGCCCGCGCAGGCTGTCTTTGGGATTGCCTCCGGCAAAACGACTGGACGAGGATTTGGGCTCGGTTATCCGGAAGTGATTCCGATTGCCGATTCTGATTATGTCTATGCCGCGATTGGCGAAGAGATGGGCCTTGCCGGCGGTGCGGTGGTGATCCTGGCTGTGATCATTTTCGTGGTCGCTGGTGTTCGCACTTCGCTCGATGCGCGTGATATGTTTACCAAGCTTTGCGCTGCCGGGCTGACGGCATTTATAGGATTTCAGGCGCTGGTCAATATGGGCGGCATTTTACGGGCACTGCCAATGACGGGGATCACGCTTCCATTCGTCAGCCATGGCGGGTTCAGTTTAATCACTAGCTTTGCGATGTTGGGAATGCTGATGGCCTTTTCAAGCCGGAATGCGCGCGACCGAGTTATTGCCGAAAGGCCTACGGCGCGACCTTCCTCATCTCTTAAGTTGGAGGCGGTGCAATGAGCGAAGGCAAACGAGCCTTCACAATTATTTCTTCTGCGCTAACCGATCGCGGGCTGAATGAACGCCGCCCGTTGAATGAGGATTCTTTCCTTGCCGATCGCGAGCGTTGCATATTCGCCGTGGCAGACGGTGTCGGCGGAGCTGAGGCAGGTGAGGTCGCCTCGCAAACTGCTATTGAAGTACTCGACGAGGCATTTCGTCATCACGTGGATGGGGCGGATATCGAAGACTTGATGGAACTCGCTATCCAGCGCGCAAATGCCTCCATTCACCAGATGGCCCAGGAGCACGCGAAGTTTTCGATGATGGCGACAACCATCGTGGCCCTGCACCTCGACGGGAATATTGCCACCATCGGCCACGTCGGCGACTCGCGTCTCTACCGGTTGACTCCCGACAGCGTCCTGCTGCGCGAAACTGAAGATCACTCGGTAGTCGAGGAAGAAGTACGGGCCGGACGAATGACGCCGGAGCAGGCTGCCAACCATCCCAGTAAGAACGTGATTAGCCGAGCGCTCGGTGCGGAAGACAGCGTCGAAGTTGATTTGAAGGTGATGGAGGTTGATGAGGGCACTGAGTTTTTGCTTTGCACCGATGGCATTATGCGCCATGTTCCCGACCACGAGTTACGACAGCTTCTGATCACCAATGACGATCTCGAGGACGTTTGTCGCAAGTTGAAGGAACTCTGTTACGAACGAGGCGCGGAAGACAATTTGACCGTTGTCATTGTAAGAGTCGGACAACGAGTCTCAGTCGAGCAACGGATGGGAGATCTCGACAGCACTATTTCGCCGGAAACGGAATCAGGTTACACGTCGAACGCAGATGGTCAACAACCCAGCTTGAACTCAAAACCAGTCACGCCGTTTGCGCCGGCGTCCCGAATTGCGTTTCCGGCCGCCGAGACCGAACAGCGGTTAGACCAGCCAACCTTAGAGCGCAATCCTTCGGCCTCGAAATCGGGGCCTGGCTCTAGTAGTTTCGGCCGTCTTGTCGCCGCGCTGTTTTTTGTCGCCTTGCTTGCCGGCGCGTTCTACGCCGGCGCTCGTTACAAGGAGCGGATCCCCTTTCTGGTGAGCAGCAACAAGATGATTCCTCCGGTCGCTGCGCCAGCCGACTCTTCCGAAGAGACCTGGCTGACATTCGAAAAGGCGCGTCGGGAAGTCGATAGAGAGCCACGCGAGTGGTTGACAAATGAATTGGGTAAGGAGTTGTTGGGCCAGGGCATCCAGAATCCTCTTGATTCCACGAATTGCGAATTTCTCTACCTCTACGGGCGCGCTTCCCTTTTGACGGGAAATCCCGACGAGGCGGCGAAGGCGTTTCAGGCGGCTATAGCAAAGGCGGATCTGAATACTTCGCCAGCTAATGCCACTATCAAGAAGGAGGCGGCGCTAGGTTTGGCAGCGGTTAGTCTGAAATCGGAAAAAGAAAGAGATAAAGCGCTGCAGCACTATGATGAGATTACGAAACCGGCCGACAATAGAAACTCCCCTTGAAGCGCGTGCCCTGATTACCTATCTGAGCATCTAAAGGTCATGGCTTCGATGCGCATCAGGGCGAACTAATGCCGGAACTCAAACTTCAACAGAGCCGACTCGACGGCCGCTTCGATATTCTTGAGTGCCTGGGGCGCGGCAGTTATGCTGAAATCTATGTAGCGACCGACCACGCCGCCGATGAAGGCGCTCCGCACACCGTCGTCATCAAAGCATTAAATTTATTTCTTCAAGACACG
>Ga0137366_10001477_pt1 | contig 17436 bp, 18 predicted proteins | sample SagtaG_8_FD_104938 | JGI IMG/M metagenome (GOLD analysis project Ga0137366, IMG submission 104938) | Vadose zone soil microbial communities from Sagehorn Ranch, Mendocino, California, USA - Sage1_L_60_16 metaG | ecosystem: Environmental > Terrestrial > Soil > Vadose zone | place: USA...
TGTGTTGACTCCACCGAGAGCAGAGGTGAAGCTCCCCGTGTGGTCGTGGCTAAGCCCGCGTATCATCTCTAGCGAGGGCAGGTTCCCATTGGCAACAAATTGCTGGAACTCCCGGTTCCATTCGTTGAAGCGCCAGTAATCGGGGTAGGCCTGATCGTAAGCGCGGAAATACGGATCATAGAATCCGCTCTCATAGAGAAGTTGATTGGCCATCGTTGTCTGGATGACGCCAGCCTTGAACGGATCGGCGATGGGGTTGGCGATGGTTCCGATACTCCCCGGAGTGTTGGCCATCCAGCCATAATTACGAACTGTTCCGCCGGCGTTTAGCACGGCATTGAAGATGTATCCCTGCTGATAGCCGGTTGGGCCATCGGTAGCGGCGTGATCACCGTCACCGGCCAGTATATTGTCCGTTCCTCCCTTGAGAGATGAAGTTCGGCGGTAGTGTTGAGGTTCACGGGAATATTCCGGTTCGTTCCCTCACCCTCGTAGGAGAGGCCGCGGTTCACGCGCGCGTAGTTGATCTGTTGCGTGAGGGTTTCGGTATTGGTGACACGGCCGCGCATAGACCAGGACCAACCGTCCATGGATCCATCGCCCGGATCCATGAAGTTGTCCATGGTCACAAAATTCCGGGCCATCTATGGAAACTGGGTGTCACGCCCGCGCCGAACAGGGCCAGCGAAGGATCACCATTGGAACCATTGTTCAGATCACCTAGAATCTGATCGAAGGTACGGTTTTCCTTCACCACGTAAATGATGTGCTTGATTTTCGAGTGGAGGAATTCCATGACTCCGGCGTCGTAGGCAGAAGACTGGGGCTGGTAACCGTTATTGGCGACGACCTGCGACGTCAAATTCCCGAGAGCGCCGCTGGCCGGAACCTGAGCGCTGACGAGAGATGCATGTTCCAGTTGGAATTGATACTGATTGTTGGCACGCAGCTTTGCGGACTCTGCTGCATTGCCGCCCGGGAAAGGCCCTCCCGGCGGGGTGATGTACGTAATAAAGGCAAAGTTGCCGAAGCCATAGCCAGGGTTCGGACCGGTGTTGCTCTTGCCGTTGATGATATACATCCAGCTGCCATCGATAGTGAAAGCCACATCAGTCGGGTCATATGCAGTCGGGAGCAGTTGATGAGAAGTATCAGGCCGATGGCTGGGTGCCTTACTCAAACGGCTGGCCTGACAGAGCCTATGTTCGTGTGAAGGACGGAAAACTCCAAGTGAGATTTGTCGAGATCAAAGGCCCCACGGACACTCTAAAACCTGGCCAAGAGTTGATGCACACAATACTCCGTTCACAGGGACTCGACGTGCAGATCGAGCCATCCTCTAAAGCCCCCAAAACGCCGCTCATTCCTCTTGAGACTCTGTTCCTGATGCTGGAGTCGCTCGAAAAAAAGCGAGAAGTGTCCCAAACTCCTATTGGCCAGTCAACGTGACCAATCCTGCGACGCTCGACCGCTTGACCGCCAAGGTCAAATGGGCCAAAAAGCACATCGAGAAACTGGAACCGTCGCTCAAGCCCTATCCTTATCGAGGCAGTGACTTCGTTAGATTTGAGGATGACGGAACTAAGCGAGAGCGCAGCTATTACCTCATAAAACTGCCCGACATCCCGCCTGAAGTTCGGCTCATCACAGGAGATGTCCTACAGAATCTTCGGAGTTCCCTTGACCACATAGCTTGTCATCTCGTTGCGGTCGGCGGCGGAAAAGTCACTACGCGCACCTATTTCCCGATCGCTAAGACTTCCGCGACGTATCAGTCGCCACGCTGTCGCGAAAAGATCAAGGGTGCCAGACCAGATGCCATCAAATATTTAGATTCGTTTCAGCCGTACAAGGGCGGGACACATCTACTCTGGGAACTCCATGCGCTTAACAACGTGGACAAGCACCGCCTTCTGCTCACGACGTGTTCTACGCCTGTGGCTCATAGTATGAGTCCAAGTGAGAGAGCCGAAATAGAACGGATTCATAGAGGCAGCCATCCTGCGGCTCCCGCCATCCACCTCGGCCCCACTCTCAGACCCTTCAAGGAATCTGTGCCTCTCAAGGTCGGCCGCAAACTCCTCACCATTCCTCACTCTGAGATGGAGCAGGAGATGCGGTTTCTGATTGATGTAGCCTTCGATGAACCACGGATTGTCGGTTACAAGCCGATTGTTGAACTGCTACACCAGATGTCGAATAGCGTGCTCAGCATCATCACGGGTCTCAGTCTCGGCGGATTTTTGTGAATCCTTCAAAACGTACCTTTCTTCCCACGGTACCCGCACACGATGATGCCCAGCACAAACTTTCAATGACACACGAACTTTCAATGACTTGGCAGTCCTTCGGAGCCTTGTCTTTTCGTAGACGAGGTTGCCAAAGGTGTGCCGAAAGTCGGAGTACGTAGGAGACCGATCGCAGACGGCAGACAATTGCGTTTGCCCAACGTGTGACCTGGCTGGAACAGGAGAAACTGTCCGGGAGAATCGACTCTGGTTAACCGGTTAACCGAGCTTTGTGTGCGGCTTCAATGCGAATTGTTCGGTACGGGTGGCAATGGCTCCGCCCGCCAGTCGCCTTCCGCCTTCGCACGTTGCGCGACGAGGCCGGCCTTAGTCACGACGTCTGCGTTGCCGGGCGAGGATTCAAAGTTCGCCGCGAGGATATGCGGCGCTTGCTCCAGGCGACGGATGGTAAAGTATTCACGCAAACGAGTATGCACCTGCTCATCGATCAGACCCGATCCGGGAGTACCGGTCGCGATGAGGATAATGGTGCAGCTTGAATCTTCATAGGTCTTTGCGCTGACTGGCCTTGGACCCTAGCGACGCGCCTGCCGCAGTTCGGCTTCTGGGACTATCCCTACGTTTCTACTCGCGGCCACAAGGAGAAACTGCGAGCAACTCCCTCACGGCAAATTATTCTGTCGTGACATATTCTCGGTCTGTGTCCTCTGCGTCAGCGAGAGCCGGTCCGAGGTGGATCTCGGCCGTTTCATCAGGTACTTTTTCGACATCGCGCAGCTTGCGATTCATCGCACGCGTGCGAATGCTTAAACTTTCGACTGATTTGGCGGCGGTGTTAAGCTGTCTCGAAAGACCATCGACGACTTTGTTATACCTTCCGAATTCGCTGCTCACTGCGCCGAGTATCTGCCACACCTCACTTGACCTCTTTTCAATCGCGAGGGTACGGAAACCCATTTGCAGGGCGTTGAGCATGGCTGTGAACGTCGTGGGTCCGGTAAGGGTTACATGATATTCCCGTTGTAACTGCTCGAACAAACCTGGACGCCGGAGAACCTCAGCGTAGAGACTTTCAGTAGGCAGGAAAAGAAACGCGAAATTCGTTGTTCGGGGCGTGCAGATGTATTTGTCCCGGATCGTCTTAGCGAACTCCCGAATTCGGTTCTCCAACTCCTTGGACGCCTTTGCGACTGCTTCGCTGTCCCCTAGTTCTGCGGCGGCCAAAAGCCTTTCGTAGTCTTCCCGCGGAAATTTAGAATCGACGGGAAGGAGGAGTTCCCCATCTGGTTCCCGCCCTGGCAGCTTAATTGCGAATTCCACCCTCTCTTGGCTCCCGTCTTTGACCTGAGCGTTCCTTATATATTGTTCGGATGACAGGAACTGCTCCAGAATCGCCGCCAACTGATTCTCCCCATACATGCCTCGAGCGCGAACATTCGAGAGCACCCTCTTGAGATCTCCTACGCCCGCCGCCAGCGTTTGCATCTCACCGATACCCTTATGGACCCGTTCGAGCTGCTCAACAACGCGATTGAATGATTCGCCGAGACGCGTCTCAAGCGTCGCTTGCAGCCTTTCGTCCACTGTCTTTCGCATCTCTTCAAGCTTCGAGGCGCTTTCAGTGCGGATCGCATCGAGCCGACCCTCCACCGTTTGCTTGAGTACTTCGTGAGCGCGTTCCTGCTTCTCCGACAAAGCCGTGACGGCCGTCGTCACATTTTCGAGCCGTTCTCTCTGACGTTCCGCAAGCTGGCTCAGCGTCTCAGACACTGTACGTCCCAGTTTTTCGAAGCTACCGGTCATCTCCTCCCGCAGATCTTTTGCAGCTCCTGTCTGCTTCGTAGCCGCACCATCGAGCTTCGCCTCAATCGTTTGTCTCAGAGCGTCCCGGTTCTTCGTAGCCTCCTCGCCCATCCGGGCCATATCCTGATCCAATTTGGAACCGATCGCCGCAGCGCGCTCATCAATTGTCCTTACGCCTTTGTCAAGACGGTTGCCAAATTCTTTAACTTCGCCACCAAGAGAATCACCAAACTCGCGAAATACTTTAAGCGTCGTCTCCTGAAATCCTCTAAGATTATCGACGAGCTCCTGTCTTAGCCCCCGCGCATGCTCATCTGCGGCCTGCTTCATCCGGTCTGATTCATTCCGAAGGAGCTGCGATACCTCCTCGGTAGTAACTTCACTTCTGGATTTCCTGCCTCCGCTGCGAATGAATGCCAGAAAGGCGAACAGAGCAGCGACCCCAGCCAAGACCGATGCTACGATGGCGATCCATAAAGTCATGGCAACTCCCTCCGTTGTAAACGTACTCTCGAAACCAAGCCGTCATAACTTACCTAGGTCACTTACTGGGACATAGAGCACAATCTCTCTGAGGCTAAGACATCAACATAACCTGGGTTGAGTCCGCTGAAGTCGTAGGTGTGCCGTATCGCCGAACGATGCTCAACACTTTGCAAGTCGAGATCAATAACCTGATGGATTGCTCCTCCGTGGAGCAGACGCAACACTTCAGAGAGCACAAGACAGCTAGCGACTGCGCCGACGAATGGCGCACCTACGGCTTTCCCAGCCAGTAGCGTGATCCCACAGCGGTCTAGATTGCCATCGTCCAACATTCTCTGGTAGGCGAGGCACTTCTCAGCATGTTCGCCGGGTTCTTCGGCTTTCCATATCTCGGCTGCGGACCTCGGAGCTGGGAGTGTGTGCAGCCGTAGAGTACGAAAGTCGCGGTGACCGCGACCAAGCCCTGCTTCGACGACGAAATCAAACCCGACCCGATCGAGCGCCCGACGACCGAGCCCGTTGTCAAGGCCACACAAAGCCACCGAAGGCTCATCGGGCTGGCGAATAAAATTCGCGTCGAACAGTCGTTCACAGATGATGGTGGTAAAGCCCCGCCCTTCCGCCCAAGCGGACATGGCACGGGTTTTCTTTTGGCTGATGAGGGCGGGGGTAGTCAGAATCGACGTACTCTCGCTCGATGGCGTGATGATATCGACATCCTGCAAAACAAGGGTAAGGTCCTCCGGATCAGGATAGGGGAGAAGACCGAGCCCCCACATGTAAGCTTGTCCGAGATGCCCCAGGCCCATCAGCCACAACCGCGCGGGCAAGTAACGCAACTCGGGCTCGGCTGCCGTGTCGGTCAGCCAATCCACATCTGACAGCGGATTCCATAACGACAATCCCAATGGTCGGCGACCGGCGGCGGCGTTTCCCGTTCGGGCAAAGGAAAAGGCTTCGTTGACCGCCAGCGCCGCAGCCAGTATTGGTGAAAGCGGCATCGGCGGTCCCTCGGTCGGCACTATCTCACTATGCGCCGGGAGAATTCCGCCACGCCAACCGGCTTGGACTGTACGAATATGGAATCCCTGCGAGCGAGCCTTGGGATCTCCTCCAATGGTCACAAGGGGGCCGCCGCTGATTACCTGGTCGCGTGTCCTGCCACCGAGGGTGACTACAGCCTCGGCGAGGGTCGCACCGAGGGGCAGCGGAATCGCCAACGGAGTCGCCAACGATCCCGATACCCATACGCCGCCCAAGAACACTCGCCGCGCCAACGCAACGCCCGTGAGCAGAGCAGCCTGGTGAAATGGATCACGCGCCTCCGTTTCACCGATGTCAAAGCTGAGATCAAAACTACGGAACATGGCCTCTGCCTCAGCCAAGCTCGCAGCCGCACCGCTATCGAGCGCTTCCTTCACAAGCCTGTGGAGAGTATCGGCGGGCGTGAACGTGCGTGTCATGTATCTCCTAAAATCCGATGTGAATGAACGCGTGCCGGTCTTCGACCGGCACCGGTGACCAGTGCTTGGCGCCCTCGTACCGATAGATACCAAGCTCGGATCGCTGAATCGGCGGCGCCGCAAAACGCGGCGCGATAAGCGCAACGTGGCCAGTGCGCGAGATCATCGGATGCGCACGGTCGGAGTCACTTTGGTGCGAACTGCCTGGGTGAGTATGTACGTCAGCGACGACCGTGAGACCGCTCTGATCGCACAGATCCCATAGCTTTCCAAAGTGCCGTCCGTTAAAGCGGACGATACCCGTGTCGAGACATTCAGGATCGAGATCATCGTAAAGGACGAATTGGACAATTCGGATTCGGCCCTGACGACGATGTCCGAGCAGGAACGCACCGCTTTCGCGACTATAGTGCCGACCGCGCTGCCGCAGACCAGCCCAAAGCCGGCGCCATAGCCGCCACGAACATGAGACCTTATGGCGTGGCGCACAAAGGTGAGAAATAGTCTCGGCAATGAAGAAGTTCATGGACAAGCTCCAGGTATTGGACGATTCCATCGGCTGGCCGCCAGATTTTTGATGGCATCTCGGTGCGCCAGTTGTCATGACCAGCGATGCTTTCGCGATCGCACGGCAAATAGAGAGCCGAGCCATTCTTCCAGTTTGTGCGGAAAACCGAACCGACGCGGCCCCCTTGACTGCGCGGCCATCGGTCAAAAGCGAGGATCACGTTCCGCTCGATGTCCCAAGGGCCCGCCGTGGGCGGGACTTGCGGATACCCTACGCAGTTGAACCGCAGAACATACGCGCAACCATCCTTCGCGGTGACTGCGATGAGTGCGAACGGCCACGCGATGTTCAATAATTTCCAGCGACCTTCCGCCTGCCCAAGCCGAAATCTGGCTTTGACCAGATCTGCCTGGAGAGCGCGTTCGTCGGGGGCCATCACACGTTGCCTCCAGAGTCGCCATTTACTCGCTGATCCGGAACAAGATCGAAGGCAAGCCGACAGTTCGGGCAGCTCGTCAGTGCGCCGAGGTGCGTCCCTGGAGATGGACGCTCTTGCGTGCCCGCGATCTGCAAAACGTGTTCGCTCGCTTCTTCCGGGGTCATGCCGAACTGGCGCTCTGCGGTCCAGCGCTTCACGCGCGCGATTGTTGCCCCTGGTCCGAAGCGATGATCAGCCGTTTCGCTGTTGAACCTAACGTCAACCTCGATATGACGACAGCGATGGAGATGTGCCTTAAGGCCAGCCGGGCCGACGTGCTCGCGCACAATCAGAGTTTCGTCGAGCGGCTCGTCGGAATCCTCAAGGAAGAGAAGCACGTCGCCCTGAAGGCCATGCTTCTCGATGAGGAGCGCCTTCAAGGCACTGAAACTGTGGTCGGAGCCAAATTCAATATGTTCGATTTCGCGGAGACCCTCACCTTGATAAAAGATGTCTATAGATGCCATGTTCGTTAACCTCTAGGGATTGGAGTTGCGTGGCGCGAATGCCACTTTTTGTCCCTCTACCATCCTGATCGGAACGCACGAGGTAAACCGGAAAGGGGGCCTGGCGAGCCAGCTTTCCTTTAGGGGAGATTCAACAGGCCCTTTGGGATTGCGTCGCAGACGAAGAAATGTGGGCAGCGTGGGCACGTCACCGAATCGACTTCGGTCGGAAACAGGCCTTTGGCGATCTTCGTCAGCATGGCATCGCTGCTTGCGCGACGATTGCTCATCTTCTGCGCCGTGATCGTAACCGTCTCGACGGTGTCATCGGTCAGATGGATCGCCTCGACAGCGAAGGCAGCGCCGAAGCGTGACTGCCCAGCCAGATGATAGAGAGTGTAGTCAAGTCTGTCGTATTCATCCGTGCGCTTGTATCCGGTTCGCACCCGCCGAAGCACGACGGTTCCGTTCGGAAGTTCAGCCATCTCGTTCGGTTCAACGATAACTCTTCCATTAGGAAGGTCGAGAGCGATTGGTTCGGCGTCCCGGAATCGCCGTCCCGCACCGGATTTGATAAGTGCCGCGATGAGGCGCGAAGCAAGCCGACGGTAATCGGCAGCAAAGCCATGATCGACTGGACCGCGATCCTGCCAGATCGCCTCAAACGCCGCCTCCGCGGCTTCAAGTGTAGGTTCACCAGTGCGGCGGGTTTCCGCGAGCCACCGGATCAGTTCATACAAACAGTTGTGCGTGCGCAAAAACGGCGTCGATTTCCGCGCAGCGCCCAGGCCCAAAACGTGCGTATAAAAATAGCGCCGTGGGCATTTTTGATAGACGTTTAGCCAACTGTCGGTGATCCCCGAATCGGCGGCCCTTTTGACCGTTACGGTACCTGGTCTGGAAACGCCTTGCGGAAGCGGCAACATCTTAGGATTCGGGATCTCGACCGTGAGATTTGCAGGTATCAACCCGAGAAAGGGTGACGGCGACCGGTTATTGCCGTTCGGTTGAAGTCGAGCGAGATAGAGTCGTAAGTGCGTGCGCGCCCGAGACAAAGCCACAAAGAATAAACACTGCTCCTCATGCTCCTGAGACCGCCGCGCCTCTTCGGAAACCGTCAATCCTTCGACCCCCTCGATCATGCCAACCGGCGGCGGGCAGCGTAGGCCGCGGTTACTTGAGGGGAAGCTCGCGACCGTGAGCCCGGGCACATGCACAGCCTCAAATTCGAGGCCCTTGCTGCCGTGAACCGTCATTAAACGTACTGCGTCCATATGCAGCGCTCCGGCCGGGACTTGTCGAAGGTCTCGCTCCTCAGCCAGGAGCACAAGTTGTCGTACGCGGTCGAGCGTTCTCTGAATTCGCAATCCCGACGCGATGGGGCTCTGCTCGCGGACAAAATTGAGAAACTGCCAAACAGCGACACCGCGCATTCGATCCGGAACGGACTCTTGCCGTGCCATATCGCGGACCAACTCCGACCGGTCAAGTAGATAGGCCGCGAGGAATTCCCAAGCGGAGATCGACACCGGTAGTCCTTCGAGGTCTCGGGCTAACCGGGCTAGGCCCGCAGCGCCAATAGGCGAAAGACCCGATGTTTGCGCCAGACTCGCTAGAGCTCCCAAAGCAGGCCGGTCCGACTCCCGTAGTTCGCCAGTCGCTACATACACGTCTTGCAAACAAAGGTCATAGCGCGGCATCGCACCCACTCGGGTCAGCCCGCACCCGAAGCGATCGACGGCGAGGCTCAGAAGCGCAAGTAAATCCCTCACTTCGTCGCGCTCGAACAGGCTGCCGAGGTGAAGCACGGGTATGCCACGCGCTTCAAGAGCCGCGGCGATTTCGTTCAAACGCCGGTTCGACCGGCAAAGTACAGCCTGGTCGCGTAGTCGCACACCAGCCGTCTCAAGCTCGCGGACACTTGCAGCTACGCCTTCGGCTTCATCGCCAAGTGTGTCGTACTGCCGGATCTCTGGGCGAACAGGCCCAGCACCCCGCTCTGCGGTAAGGGTCAGCGGTAGCATGCCGGTCGATGCGCCCATGTGCGGAGCGACGGCAAGAAGCGCGTTGACGACCTGCTGCGTCGATCGGTAATTAACCGATAGTTGATCGGAGATCGCGCTGTGATAGTCACCGGCGAACGCTGCCATGTTCGAGGACGATGCGCCACGAAACCGATAGATCGACTGCCGCGAATCCCCGACCACCCACAGACAATCGCCATCGCCCGATATGGCCTTGAGTAGGCGGGCGCTTGCTCGGTTAACGTCCTGATATTCGTCAACGAGAACATGGCGATGGCGGAGCCTCAAAGCGATCCGTAGCGATGGATCGGATTCCAGCAACAACGCCGGCCGCATTATTAAATCGCCAAAATCGACGGACCCACGGTCACGCATCGCCTGTTCATAGAGATCATAGATATGAGCAATCTCCAAACACTTCTCCGCCGATTTGCGCGCATTGTCATCCTTAGCTCGGTCGAGCATCGCCTGAGCGAGTGCACGATAGCGAGCCGGATCCGCCATTTCGTCCTTGGCGCGCGAAATCGCGGCCACGACCTCCCACAACACCACGGCTGGATCCCACAAATTGCGATAATGCACAAGCGGCAGCGTCGGCAGGATTTCCTCAAGAACCTCGATCGCATCACTGCGATCGAACAATGTCGGATTCGGAGAGAGCCCCAGCCGGTCATGATAGCGCCGCACGAGATCAAGGCCGAAAGCATGAAATGTACCAATCCAGATGCGCGGGGCTGCTTGTGGCACGGCTGCAGCGATTCGCTCTGCGAGTTCGCCGCCAGCACGATTAGAGAAAGTGAGGATGAGGATCGCAGCGGGATCGATTCCCTCAGAGATCAGCGACGTGACGCGTTTCACCAGCGTTCGCGTTTTACCCGTGCCGGGACCGGCTTGGACCTGGAATGGCGAACTCCGGTGGGCAGCGGCGCGGTCTTGCGAAGGATCGGGGAGTTGCGGTCGTTGTAAAACACTCTCCGACGCCTCAAGTGCCGGTGGAGTCGGCAGAAGTAAGGCATCGAACAGTTGCTGGCGGACGAGATTTTTCGGTAGACCCGTCCTGTCGGCGATATGCGATGCACCAAAGCCTTCGTCGAGATAGAGCCGACGTGCCAGTGCGCGAGGAAATAAAAATTCACGCGCGAAAACATTTGCTTGGAGTTCGCGTCGCTCCCGTGCGCCATAATCCTCAACACGTTGTAGTCCGACAGGCGCAGCCTCCGTCGAGCGTGACGGATCGATGTCGTCTACACCGCACAATGACGAAGTCGCGTGTACACGAGCGTGTCCGATCTCGTGGGCGACTAGCAGCGCGCGCTCACCTGGATCGTCAACCGCTTCGCAGTACACGGAGCCACTTTGTTCGTCGAACAGCGCCCGCGAACCTTTGAGCGCCGGATCTCCAGGCGCAAGCCAAAAGACTTCCAGATCGAGTCGCCGGATCACCGCCTCAACCAGCCCCCAGGGGGTGAGTGGGTCCATGCCGAGCGAGACAACCTCATCGTGGAGACCAGCCGCAGAGTTACGGATTGGTTCGAACGCGTCCATATCTCCCTTGCTACATGCTCATCAGATCGCGTTGCTGCTCTGCGGTTAGGCCCGAGCTTCGAACCGCTTCCTCGAAAGTTTGTCGCCCAACTACCGTGGGCTTTTGCTCCGCTTTGTAGAACTGCCGAGATCCGGTTTCTGTCTGAGCCGCAAAGTGCGCAACGATAACGTCAATCGGCACGTTCATCTCGTCCGCGACGCGCTTTCGAAAGCCCATTGTCATAGTGTTCGGATCAATCTGACGATCGCGTAGCTTGGCAACGAACAGCGTGTTGACGTTGAGACGGTTCGCCAACCCGCGGAAAGCTGTCCGGTCGAGTGCGGCGAATGGGTTTTCGACTGGGGCCGATACAATTGGCGAAGTGGTCGAGCCAGCCGCCTCGCCCTGCCGGACTGCAAACAGGCGGTTCTGGAATCGGCTCATAGCCCGAGAGACCGTCGGACTGACGATCGAGTCCGCGCCTTGGACATCGGAGTTGTCTCCTCGTGCGGCATCAATCGCCAGCTCGATCGCGAAATCTGTTATCTCCGCACTGTGTTCGGGATAGCGGCGAACGAATTCGTCGAGCAGTCGGGCGTCCGGGACAGGTTGAGCCAGTGAGAATGCGTACAGCACGTCTCGCAGTGGCGTCGGGTGGTTGGTCGCGGTCATTTTATGCCTCCTCCTTTTTGAATTTAGAAAGCTTTGCAGCCCCCCTGTTGAGGCGATTGCGAATCGTACGCCCCGTTACTCCGCAGAGACTAGCTGCGGTCGTTTCGGCAGGATCATCCGATTCCTCTTTGTATCCGAAGACACAACAAAGAACGACAGCCTTGCGCTCGTCGGGCGGAAGAACCCTGATCTCATTCAAGAGCTGTTCTAGGAAAATGTCCGGCAGTTGCGTAGCGGCTTTTTGGAATGCATCCGAGACGCGGGGGAGACGTTCTTCGTCATCCAACGAATCCGGCGCCTCGTTCTCGGATCGCAATTCCACCAGTTGCTCGGTGCGGGTCGTCTCACGGCGCATAAAATCGATCCGGAAAGATCGGAAAGCTAGGTTGAAACGGCACTCGAAAAAATCAAGTTCGTCCGGATTATTCCCCGAGCCATCTTCGGCGAAGAGCACGCTGAACTCAGCGAGAATTTCTCCACGGATCTCAGCGGCGTTCGGCATATCACTGTCGAGTATCTTCTTCTTGAGTCTGCCCTCACAACGCGCAAGGAGTAGAGGCAAGAGAACACTCATGGTCTGCTCCTCGTGACGGCGCCCAGCCTCACGGATTATGTAAACCAAACATTCCATGGGGATAAAATCCGGAGAGTCAGGGTTCCATACCACAGCGCGCTCGCGTAAGGTGACAATGTCCTGCTGGATCGCCGCATCGATTGCCGTCTCGACTTCGGCAGGACGCCTGTAGGGCGTACCGTACTGGTCCTTTTTCGTGAGTGGTCGAATCATGTCACTCCTCGGAACGCACTAAGAGTGTCTACTGCGCCTATCCAAACTGCCCCATAACAAGTTGATCGTAGCGTTCTTGAAATTCCGGAAAAGGAACTTATCGCATTTTTCTGGTCTACGGTTGTCGGATCTAATGCGGCACGGACTACAGGGGCTCGGGAGCTTTAACTCTCCGCGCCGCCGAAACAGAACCAAAGGCGCGCCGCCTTAGCGATCATCGCAACCAATCCGCCTCGACATCCTCATAGCCGCCAATTGTTCCAATGCTTCCGTGGCTTCCGGGGTTGCCGTAGTTTCCGGCGTTGCCGTAGTTGCCATATGCGCCAAAGTTCGTCGATCTGTATGGGTTGGCCCGGTTGAACATCAACCGGTTTCCATGCACGATCTCACCCAAGTAACGCCCTGACATGTCGATGAAAAATCCTTGGTTGGAAAGGTAATGGCCGATGTTCTCGCCCGTTGGGGCGTGCAGTTGCTTTCCGACAAAATTAGCGATGTGCTGGCCTCTGCTGTTGAAGAGATATTCCATAACCTATTCTCTCAAACGCACGCGCGTGTTCCCGTCATTTCTTACAATCGAAACAGAACTGACCCCAGTGCACGCCAAGATAGATGAGACCGAGCACGCCGAGGGTCATGACTAAGTCCGCGACTATGATCCAGCAGCGTGCCGTCTGGATGCTCCGAGCGATCCCCTGCACCTCGATATCCTCTGCGGGTGCCTTCCCCGCACCGGTAGCGCCAGATATGCGCCCCAGAGCGCGATGACACCAACGCACCAATCCTAAGTAAGTTAAATTTACGGCGCTGACAATTCCAATAGGAAGCCAAATGTGACTCAAGACGTTTTTCATGAAGCGGGCACCTTGAGCCATCTGATATATGAATGCGAGCAGTTGGGCAGTCGCGACCGCCGTCATCGTGTCCGCATATAGCCCGAGCTGTTTCTCCATTTCCTTCGATGCATCGGACATGCTTGATCTGCGGCCTTATTGTGCCAGACTTTTCACCATTTCCCTTGTCCAACCTCATTTCGTTACCGTAACAGTGAACTACTTTCAAAACGGCGGGGGTAGGCTGATCTGAGAAAGGATCGCAAGCCATGCCCGACACAAAGCCAAGAAAAACTTTCGCCAGGTGAGCAAAGCAATCTAGATGACCGTCTACTCAGAGCGTCGAAGCAAGGAAACGTGAAATGAGTAAGGGCTGGGCGCCCTCGTTCTGCTCGGCTATGTCGTCCTGGCGAAACTCTACTGCTTTGCTCGGCCATTGGTTGGTGTAGCGCTCGCGCTAGCCTGCTACGTCGCCGGCGTTGCCGTCGCATATGCATGACGGTGGAGCAACTGCCACCCGCATAGATGGATTGCAGCTGTCCACTCGGCGTGGATCGAGCGCGACCCTTGGTCCAGAACTCGACCGCTTCGAAGTCATGTTAGTGTCCAGAATGTCTGGAAATTTGTATCAAGCAAATGATCTTGTTGAACGTGTTGACAGCATTGAAAAACACGCAAGTTTGTTGTATTCAGTAGATAGCGGTATTTCGGTGCTAAAGTCGGGCTTTGTACTTTTTGTTCCGGCAGAGATCTATCATGCGCTGCCGATCAGAGACACCTTTGGTGGGTACTCCACTTTCGGCAATGAAAACGTCCTCTATTCATGCACAAAATGTCTAGTAAAGACGAAGGCAGCTAGCGCTCAAGGAAAAAGGAGAGCGGCCGAGCCGATCAACGCCGTTCATCCCGGGGATCAAAACCGGGGGGGAAATGCACCTGCGCGCCGAAAGGGAGAACTGCAATGTCGCGTTCTGTTCTGTCCCGCTCTCGTGATTTCTCCCAAGCGTTTAAACGCGAGTCCACCTCGTGGAGAGCGGCCGCAGCCGATTCAACAGTCTCGGATTGGCGTAGCGTACGACTGAAGGCGATAAGTGGCTCAGCCAGCTCAATTGTGATAGGTCCAGAATCAGTATCGAGTTGCAGAATGGTTGAGCCCGGCACGTTTGCCTGACTGCTCAGTCCGCCGCCGCGCTCCGAAATCTCTTGTTCCGCGAGATGGGCTGCGCGTTGGGCATCCGCTCTGATTTTAGGGTTGAGTTTGCCTTCTCGGGACGCCGCTCGCATCTGGACAGAAAGAGCAATTGCGGTTGCATTCTCACGCAGATGCGCACCTCTGAAGAACCCAAACAAGTGAGCTGCCGCTATGTCCACCGCTGCTTCTGAGGAGAGGCCCGCTTCCACCGTCACCGTGCGGTTCCAAGCGCGCACCTGCAAGCGACGCGCCCACGCTCTTTTCGCGTTGGGGTTTACGCGGGTGGCGATGACAAGATGTCTGGGTATTTCAATCTCAATGCCATTCACCTTGACGACAACATTGCGTACTTGATTCGACCATTCTGTAGGGCAACTCGATGTGCTCTTGAGAGAAATCTTCGTACCTTTAGCTTCCGCCACCGCCCACTCGTATGAACCCCCTGATGACGTGGGACGCAACGCGAGATAGTCAGGGAAGAGCCGTGACGTGCTGCCGGACTTCCGTGTTCCAACTATCGAGCTCTGCGGGAATGAAGTGTTCCATGTTGAAAGATCAACCGCCTGAATGGCACCTGGATAAAAGGCACTCATTGGCGCGATCCATCGGTAGCCTTCTGACGTTAGCACGTGCCGCGTTCCGGCAACACCTAACATCCATGAGAGAAAGCCCTTCCACTGTCGCTCGCTGCGACCAGCTTCAGTCCGAAGATGAAGAACATCGTTGCCGTCGAGTTGGCCTATTTGTATTAGGAACGGCGGCCATCCAATGAACGATGGGCTAACGGATGCAGGTAGCGAGGGAACCCAATCAGCGAGCAGATGACTGGAGATATTTCCGACAGTCAGTGGTAAAAAAGTACGAGCCGTGGCGCCGACTGCCCAATATTCAACGGACGAGATTTTGACCTCCGCGCCCTATTCGGATCTATACCGCTCGCCCTAAATGGCGATACACGATTATAGCGGAGTTAGAGATCAAGTCCTTTGAGACGAGTCCCTCACCCACTCCGACCAAGTCTGAAAACAAGGTGTGCCACGCTTCGAGCCCATGTGCGCTAAATCGCGCTTTTTCAATACCTCGTCAAAAGTGCTTCCGTGCGGGCTTTTTTGGGCAAATCATTGAAAAGAATGGTGAGCGCGGAAGGAATCGAACCTTCACCTACTGATTAAGAGTCACAAGCCGGCCCCTGAAAACAAAGCAAGTCAACAAGTTACGTTGGCAAAATCTGGCAAAGTCCGGCAGAATCTGCAACCCCCGCGCAACCAGGAAGACAACTATTACGGGGCATAGTGCGTCAAGACCCATCACGCGGTCTCGGCTGGTCTCAGAGAATGCACTCCTCAGGTAGGACTCGAACCTACAACCCTCCGGTTAACAGCCGGATGATAAGACTTGGAGTTCACACCTTTTCAACGACTTACACGGAGCAAAGAGTCGCAATTGGAGCACCTGCGGCACACAACGTGTCCCAAAACGTGTCCCGGATTTTCGTTCAAGCCATAGTTCACTAGCTGGTCCCCGTTGGTCGCGGAGAGCTGTATCAGAATCTTGCACTGCGCACTAGCACTGTTGAACAGGGTTCCAACGTTCACTTTACGCCAAACGTCCGGTCAGAAGTTTGACGCGCCTTCACCGGTAGCGTGATCTTAACGATACAGCCTTGCCGATCCAGACGGTTCTCCAATTCGAGAGTTCCACCATGGGCCTCTGCAATCTGACGCGAGAGCACAAGGCCAATGCCGCTGCCGGTTGGCTTTGTTGTATAGAACGGGACGAAAGCGTTGCTGGGGTTCATGAGCCCCGGCCCGGTATCTTCGATTGAGATGATCAAATCCTCGCCGCTTGTCTTCCAGGAAAATGCGACGTGCTGCTCGCCATCCGAACGCTTCGATCCGTTGGAATTGTTTCCCTCCTCCTGTGCCTGAAGAACGGCATCCGCGGCGTTGCGCAACAGGTTGATAAGCATTTGCTCTAGTTGATCCGGGTCCGCCAGGAAATCGATTTCGGATCCGGGAGTAATGGCGACAGGAATTCGCGTTTCTAGCCCGGCCACACGTTTCGCTAGTACAGCGATGGAGCACTGTTGCAAGACTGGCGGGGGCATTTGCGCCAATTGCCGATAGCCTTGCAGGAAACGATTCAGTGAAGCTGCCCGGCTTTCGATGATGCTTAGGCCCCGTTGAAAGTCCTGCTGTTCTTCGCTTCTAATTCCGCTTCCCATCAGTCGTGCATGGAGGCTGCCCGCTATGGATTTGATCGGAGCGAGAGAATTATTCAACTCGTGTCCTAGCACGCGAATCAAGCGCTGCCACGCTTGCCGCTCCTCTTCGCGTAACGCGCGGCTCACGTCAGAGAGTACGACCAGAGTATGCGGGATTCCCTGCTGGCGGAATGAACTGCGGCGGACGAACCAGCGGGCATCAGTTCCGAAGTGAAGTTCAACCAGAGACTCGTTCTCACATGACAGGCAACTCTCCAGCCCAAGATCGGACCCGGCCTTGCCAATCAATCGTGCGGGCGGTTGCTGCAGCAGTTTTTCGCCTGCGGAGTTTACGACCGCAACCTGTTTGCCGGGTCAAATGCAAAGATAGGTATATCCACCTCTTCGACCACGCGCTGCAGTAGTGCTGTTGCTTCCATAGCGCCGGTGCGATGCTTCGCAAGCAAGTCAGCAAGAGCGTTGACTTCGAGTGAAAGTTCCCCCAGCGCATCATTAGGAACCGCCAATCGTGCCCGGAACGAGTAATCCTCCTCGCGTAAGGCGCCGACCACGTTCGCCAGCGTTTGCAGGGGGCGAACAATGTGATCATGGAGCGCCGCGCCAATAAGCAGGCAAGCAAATGACTCAGCGCTCAAAATTATCAGTTTTGATTGAACCGACCATGGCTGCAGCCAGATCACGATGCCGCTTACCAGAAGGGCCGGTGCCACTAACAGGATTGACAATCGGGTTACACGACGCTCAAA
>Ga0137366_10001478_pt1 | contig 17432 bp, 8 predicted proteins | sample SagtaG_8_FD_104938 | JGI IMG/M metagenome (GOLD analysis project Ga0137366, IMG submission 104938) | Vadose zone soil microbial communities from Sagehorn Ranch, Mendocino, California, USA - Sage1_L_60_16 metaG | ecosystem: Environmental > Terrestrial > Soil > Vadose zone | place: USA: California...
AATATCATTCAGGTGCAGCAATGCAGCAAGGAAAGCTATTATTATAGGGATAGACTTTGCAAATGCTTTTTCAATAGCATTGGCAGCGCCACTTATTGAACCGGCTGCAACATCCATTACAGCATTTAGTATGGTATCAAGTAATTCTACTATGCGATCCTTGAATCTTACAAGCATCATCAGGAAATCATAAATAGCCATACAAACTTTAATAAAAGCACCAATCGGGTTGAGTAAACTGAGTAAGAATACGATGGCTGCTTCTATTATTTTTGTTTTAATAAAAGACTTTATTGCTTCCCATACTATTTCTTTCAGGTCAGTAAGTTTTTCATAAATCATATCCCATATTGCACCGAGCCCTTCGTTATATACACGGTAAAGTATCCCCCCGGCAGTTTCAAGTACTGCTACCGTTTTTGCGCCGAGTATAACTACTGCTCTTTCTTTTATATGTTGCTTTGTAAGACCAAGCACCTGCAGCACCAAAGAGAAAATGGCAGCGGGGCTAAATTTTTCAGGAAGCTCAATGCCTGCGATGCCAAGGTTAGTTGCCAGCCACTCCATAAGGCCTTTTTCAAGATAATCCAAAAACTTATTTTTAAAGTTATCAAACCCGAGTTTAAATGCTTTGCCCAGGTTTTCGAAGAATCCGCCGGGGCTGCCGAGAATAGTTCCAATAATAGAAGCAAGTCTTGAAAGAATTGTAGTAAACAAATTGGTCAGATCTTTTATCACCTGCCATACTTTTTTCAAAAATCCGATTGCTTTATCAATAAGCCCCGCATTTGCTTCTTTCATCTCACTGATCCGGTCATCAATCTTCTTTACATTATCAACATACTTTTTGGCAAGGCCTTCTATTAACTGGTCTTTTTTATCGTTCACACTTTGTTCAAGCGAATCAAATTTGTCCTGTATATCTGAAGCGGCCTGTTTGCCAACTTCTGCAAGGTCTTCCGGCAGCTTGCTTACATAATCGTCTATTTGTTTTTTTCCATCCTTGATTGCTTGTTTCGCTTCATTGAGCTTTGCGGTAACATAATTGGCCACCTGTGTAATTACCTGGTCCATTTTATCGAGATACATTTGCCGGCCCTGCGTGTAAAAAACATTTACTTCATCGGGCATACCGAATATTTTATCCTCCAGCCAGCTTAGTCCACCCCAGAAACCGGAATAACGATCTTCCTTATATGCCCTCATTTTCCCATCCACATAATTTTCAAATTCTTTCCTGGCTGTTTCGGAACCTTCATCAAAAATCCTGTTGGACTCCTTATCTGCATCATCCAGCGCTTTTTTTACTTTTTCTTCTGCTGCAGCGTATATGCTTTCAATTTCTTTTGCCACGCCCGCCCTGGTTAAATTATCCTTTTCTTTTGTTGTTTGCTGGTGTTGCACAACCATTCCGAAATTTTTTCCTCGTTCGGCATCCATACCTGCTAATGCATGTGCAGATTGTTCCTGAGTTACTGCCTTCGCCTGCGTTAGCATCAGCTTCTCATCTTTTCTGTATTGCTTGGGCTTTTCTACTGCATCTTTCTGGGCGCCTCTTTTTTGATCAAGCGCAGCGGTAAAGGAAGGCTCGTTACTTTTAGCCAATTGGTCCTCGGTTACGTTATTGGCTTTCATTTCATCATCCAGGGACTTGCTCTTTTCCTGCAGCGAAATTTCATTATCCAGTTTAGGTTTAGGTGCTGCATCTTGTGCGCTAACACCTGGAGGTTTAGGCCCTTTGGGCGTTGGTGGAAGTGGGAGCGGATGTTTATTATCCGCATCGTTCACCTGCGCAGGCTGTGCTGTTGCTTTTGCTACCGGACCGGTGGTGTCTTGTTTTTCACCAGACACTTTATCACCCATTACATTTTTAACCTCGCCTATTTTATTATTTTCCTTAAATTCTGTTGCGTCTTCCAATGTCTTCGGTGTAACGTCTTCAATCTTCTTTAATAAATCAGCTTTGAATGACTTTGCATCAAAGGGCTTGTCCTCTTTTCCGGCTTCATCTATACCATCTGTTTTTCTTTCCTTCGCCTTGCTTTCGGCTTCTTTGGGCGCAGGTGGCGATGCCTTTTGTGCATCAGTAGCTTTTGATTCAGCAGGGTCATGCTGCTTCTGATTTTTTGCAGTTGTTTTGGTTTTAGCTACTACCTTTTGAAAAGCCGGGTCTTCATCGGGGTGTGAAGGAGATTTTTTAGGATTAGGTTTTACCGACTTAACAGCCGGCCTGTCTGATTTATCGCCTTTGTGTTTTCCCTTTGGTTTACCGCCTGCTTTCTTCTTTTTATCTCCTTTTCCTTTCGGCCCTGTTTTCTTTTTATCCTTTGGCTCAGCTTTGATTGCAGTTTGTTTAGCTGGAGCCGGCGCTTTCCCCTTTACTTTGTTAACGGTAATAGATCGTTGTGCCAATGAAGCAGACACCTGTTTTGCGAGCAATTTTCCACCTTCTTCTGAACTCGGTGAATACCTTGCCGGATCGAAACAAATATGACGGCCTTGTGTAAACGCAGGAACTTTCCGGGAACGGCAAATCTCTGTCGCTTCGTCGTCTGTATGGACGCGGATATCACTTGTATCTGCCTTGAAAGAATGCCTGAAATATTCTTTAGCATCATCCGGTAAAGCAGAACCGCCTGATTTATTGGAGATGTCTATGCCAGAAGCCGGGTTTTGACTTGCAGCGGGTGGTTGAGGTGCACGATGAATCGTATTTATTGGGTTTGCAAACTGTTTGGGAGCAATAGCATTATTTACAGGACTGGCTCCCTGCTGAACTGTATGTGTTAGTTCATGCGCCAGTAATGATTTACCACCGGAAGTATCCGGGGCATAATTTCCCTTATTAAAATAGATATCATTACCATGAGTAAAGGCCTTTGCCTGTACATGGTTGTTCATTTGCTCCGCACCAGCACCAGTATGCACACGTACATTGGCAAAGTCGGCATTGAACCGGCTTTCCATAAACGTACGGGTATCGTCCGGCAACCTACTGCCGGAACCTTTTGATGCTGATAAATTTTGCTGGAACGGTATAGAGCTTTGTGGCGGGCCCCTGCCTGAACGTTGAACTACATCTGAATGATATAAAGAAATATTTTTCCTATTGATGGAAAGACCACTGTTCGTTGTAGTAACAGTTTGTATTTTTTCATCTGGTTGTTCTTCCTTTCTTTGATAAATAGACCTGTCTGATTTCGTCTGCAGTTTTTCCTCATTATCTTCTTTACAAAAAACTTTATTGACGAAAGGTGCTTCCTGTTTCGTTTGTATTTCTTTTTCTTCTTTGCGTTCAAGTTTATCTTCTTTTGCAGGTACGGGTGATATTGCAACAGGTGCCGGCTCCTGAGCACGCATAACTTTATCGGCTACCGCATCTGCCTCTTTTTCCTGCGGATCATCTGAAGCGCTTACGGTTAATTTAGCTTGTACGGGTTTACCAAAAAAAGAATGATTTTCTTTTGATCCAAAAAAAGATTGTTCACCTGCTTTGCGGAAGAAGGTAGTGCCTGCTGTTTTTTGCTGAACAGCAGTTACATTCTTATTTGTTTTTGTAGCAGATGAAAACATAAAGTTTAGTTATCTCAAAATTGTTTTTAATGATTAATAATTACCTATGCTTATCGGACGATATCAAGAAGATTGCCACGTCCTTCACCCACGCGCAAATCTTTGGCAGGACTCGCAATGACGGCTCGCTTAGCTGGGTAGAATTACTTTCAGCACAAGAGCGCGACGCAACAATGATGCTATTAAAAACTAAAGCTTGGACCATAATAATTGACTAAATAATTTTTCTTTAACTTTTATTATCATTACCAAATAATCCATCACATAAATTTTATTACAATAATTTGTATCAATTCTTCTATATTGACTTTTCTTCCTTACGCAATTCCCTTTTAATACCATTCAACAGGTCTTCATGATAAAGCGTTTTGTCTTCGCGGCTTAAAGCCTTCAGCGATGCATACTGTACGATATTTATAATTGAGGCACCACTTATTTCATGTGCTTCTGCAAGCTGTGTAAGATCGAGCCTTCCATTGAGTTTGATAGAAACCGGTAAAGATTGCTTCCAGAGTTTTAACCGCTCCTGTGAATTAGGCATAGGAAAATGAACAATGGAATGAAAGCGTCGTAAAAAAGCTTCATCCATATTTGATTTATAATTGGAAGCAAGAATGAGCAACCCGGAAAAATCTTCAACCCGCTGTAAAAGAAATGCTACTTCCTGGTTTGCATATTTATCGTGTGAACTTTGCACATTGGTGCGTTTGCCAAACAATGCATCGGCTTCATCAAAAAATAATATCCAGTCCTTATGTTCTGCCCTGTCGAATATTTTGCCAAGATTCTTTTCTGTTTCACCGATATATTTTGATACGATCTGTGACAAATCTACACGGTACACATCCTTATCAAACTCTTTACCCATAAGCGCAGCAGTAAGTGTTTTACCCGTTCCGGGAGGTCCATGAAACAGAACTCTGTAACCAATATTGATCTTGCGGGATAAATTAGGATCGGCTTCAAGGATGTGATGAAAACGAAACCATCGTTTTATATCTTCAATCTGCTCTGCGGTAAAGGGATGTAAAACAAGATCATCCCATACCATTTTTGAAGCAACAAGTTTTGCAGGGAAATCAGGACTGAATTTAGGTTTGATCTCCGTCCCTGTTAATAAAAAATTTACCCACTCCGGTGACAGTATAATTCTTCCGCTCATGAAGGGTTCTCCCTCCTTTACAGATTCCAACCAGATAATATCATTCTGGTAAAAAAAATGTTGTTCTTCAAATAAGGCTTGCACGGCCAATCTTCTTTCCAAATCCTGTCCTCCAATAATGAACTGAGCCGTTTCGCCCGTGGGTAACATTCCGCGATGATTTGTCCCTTTAACCCCGCCAAATTCAGGAAAATCACCGCCTGTGGGCAAATGCTCAGCAATAATGGATTCAAAAAAACTTGGTTGAATATGCGGCACCATTGCAAGCATCAGAACGATCCATTCATCTGTTGTTTTAAGTTGTGGAATCTGCTTTATTATATCCTGCTTAAATAAGTTTCCTTTGAATGTTTCTGCCAGCCATTCGTCAAAGACAAATGTATCATGGTTAAAATGTGATTGCATACGCTGCACAATGATCTGCTGCAAATCATGCATAGCAGTTTCTAATGCATGATGTGATGTAATATTAGTATGAAGGGCGTAAAGCATTCTGTAAATATTTAAATTAAATATACTTTTTTTATTGCTCCTTGCAGTCGCATGGAATTGGACGATTAAAAGGATCCAATTTGCTGCTTAATGCGTTTGCTGAAGCTATTCTTTGGGCATTAATATTGTCATGCTGCGACTGTATATAACTATCTAACTCAGCCTGGCATCCGGTAAACTTGTAGGGTGTTCTTATTAGTCCATTATAGGTATTGAAAGCTGTGACATGTTGTTGCTCGTGGCGTTTTAAAGTGGTACTGATAAATTTATCAACGGCTTTTGATTCACATTCTGTTAATCCATCCGGCACTGATGGCAAAGTAATTACCGGGTTTGCTTTAAACTTCGAAACAATAATTCCGTTTGCAGAAATACAGTCTGGTGGTGTGCAGTCTGTACATTTTGTCGAAGAACGCGAATTTACTGAGGCATTAAAAGAATCAGTATAATTAGCATCTGTTTGTCCCTGTACATTTACCCCAGCACAGCCATAAGCCGTTTTATTTTGCGTATTGGTTGCCTGACCGGTTATTACAAAAGATGCAGTCTTCTCTTCTTTTTCGTGTTCGGCATTTTCAGTTACCCTGTTTAGTATATCCGGTTTATTTTCCTGTTGCTGTATTACATGCGTTAACTCGTGGGCAAGCAATTTTTTACCCTCTGCAGAAGCAGGATTATACTGGCTTTTATTAAATACAATATTATTACCGGTAGTATATGCTTTGGCATTTATATCCTTTGCTGATTTTTCAGCTTCGGTACCTGTGTGAATTTTTACATTGCTGAAATCATGGCCCATTTTTTTACCAAAAAAATATTGTGCCTCTCCAGGCGGTGATTGTCCCTTGCCGGTGAGTGATTGTATATAGGAACCTGTAGCAGCAAGACCCGTGTTTGAAGTACCGCTTTCCTTTTTTGCAATATTCTTCTCTTCTTCTTTCTTCTCACCCTGGCGATGCAGCGTTTTATCCTCCTCTTTTTTTTCATCCATCTTCTGAATTTTTTCTTCCTCTTTCTTTTCCGGCTGACGTTGTAATTTTTCTTCTTTCTTTTCCTCCATTTTTTGAATCTTCTCTTCTTCTTTCTTCTCAGGCTGGCGTTGTATTTTTTCTTCTTCTTTCTTCTCTGACTGACGCTGTAATTTCTCTTCTTTTTTATCACTCATTTTTTGGATCTTTTTTTCTTCTTCTTTATCACCTGTCGTACGATGAACTTTTTTGTCTTCTGCTTCGCAGTGGGTACACTTGCGTTGAATGGCAATGTTGGGTTTAAAAAAGCTTTCATACGAAGGAGCACCAAAGAAAGTTTGTTCCTGCAGATTATCTTTTTTAAACATTCTTCCTTCCCTTGATTGAGAAGGACTACGGCGATAGCGGCGAGAGTATGTGGGTTTCATAAACTTTTTTTTAAGTTAATAACTTAAGACTCTTTTGCAGTACAAAATTTGCAAAGGCCTATTCAAAAAACTTGTTTGGCGTGAAAATGGTGTCTCCATAATCTAGTTTTTTATGCCAAATAGTTGTTCTTCATAATGTGCAATAAATGCCTGACGTCTACCGTCATTTAAAAATGCTGCTTTCTGCCATCCGTACATAAAATGATGACCAAAACCTTGTGTGAGATATCTTTCCAAATTTGCACCCAGCGCGATGGGCAGATCACCTTTTAAAAAATCCATCCAGAAAAGTTCATCTTGTAGTTTATTACCAGCCATCTTAAAACATACTAGTTCTTCAGATGATACTTTATCAAATATTAAATAGGTCGTTCGGTTATAAATTAATTTATGGTCTTCTTTCGTTGTAACATCTGTGTATGAAGAAATATCCATTTTGCCTGCAATAATATTGGATTCTTGATCAAGCAAGGAAATATCCCGCGGATTATTATCTATATCATACAACCATTCTGCATTCATATACTCCACCTGCCGGTAAAAATCTTCTATTCCGGAATTGACCACTAGCAATCCTTCGTGCACCGCTTCATGTGGGGCATTGAGGTAATAACTCATGTCGCTCGAGATTACACGTATCCCGGGAAGATTTAGTTGCTGAATAAAGTCGTTAAAAGCAGTAAGATAATTTACCATATCAATAATGCATGAATATGTAATTGGCAGCTAATGTTCTTAGTTGTCCGCCATATAACGTAGTGAATCTTCCTACAGGTGCTAAACCATGACTGGCATAATATGCATCCATGTGACTTATTAGGTCGTTCACATCATTTCCAAACGATTGCGATGGAATTCCCCTACGTGCGTCAACAATATTATCGAAAACACTTTGCGGTACACTCACACCGGCATCTCGTGCAGCTTCCCATAAACGCGTCGCAGATGATTCATTAAATGCAGGCATAACCGTATTGGTCATGTCAGGCGAATCCTGAGTAAATGTACGTCCTCTTGCAGGTCCGCGAGTCCAACTACCTCTTTGGCCAAGCAGTTCTCCCCATTGCAGATTTATCTGAAATGGAAAGAATTTCATAAACGGTTTTGTAGGTTGTTCCGCATAATAGGTAACCGATACATTATAGTAATATTGCTTCTCAGGATGAGAAGAAATTTCATTTTTTGCAGTATTCTCTACTTCTGTCTTCATATTGTTATTTGTTTCTTTTGTACCACTTACCATATTCCATGCAACGCCCGGTCCATGAAGGTGATGATTTAATAAATGTGCCCCCACCCAATTTGACGTCCAAACACTTGCTTTCACATAGGGCTTACCGGGTGTATCTTCATGAGGCTGTGAACCTGTAGTATTACCAGGAATCGTCGTTAAAGGTTCGGCTACTACATGAGATGCCCTGCTACCGTCTAACTCAGTATGCGTGACATGTGTTTCAATATTATTTGATCCCTCAATCTCAATGCCTGCAACAATAAGTTTTTCTACAATTTCATTCATATGACCATTGATAGTATTCCTGATCTGATCCGCCCTGGTACGGCTACCATCTGCTGCTGCATTATATTGAGGTATTAGTCCATCAATTAATGCCTTAAGTGCCAGAATCCGGTCAAGTGCACTAATTTTCGAAGTGTTTTCAGTAACTTTTGCCGGCGTATTGGTATTTTCTGCTTCTATTTGCGTTCTTCTTTCTGCCACTAAAGTTTGCACAGGTTTTGGTGTGGAAGCAACAATTATGGAACCATCGCCCTCAATTGACACCGAATGATCCCTTTGGTCAGTCGTGCGGAAGCTTCTTCTTAAGCCAAGCGCATTCCTTACTGCTTCTACAGCACTTCTTCCCAGCGCCATCACTCTATCCAACAAATTCATTCCCATATCTACTGCTTTGTTTACCAACCAGGTTAATGCTTGGTCAACTAAACCACGAACACGGCCAATCATTTCACCAATTCTTCTTCCTAACCCGCTAAGCCCTACCTGATTTGCTAAAAAGCCAATCATAACAGGCACTGCTCTTGCCATAGAACGTTCCAAGAAGTTTGCTGCAACTGTAATATTTCCGCTTGCTATTTGCACCACACCTTCTACAAATGAATTTACAATTTCAAGCATTTGTCTTAAGTATCTGATAAAGGATTGAACTGCCCGATACAATACAATCGCACTGTTTATTACAGCCATTATGCCTGTAGGATCGAGCATGCTTAAAAGTCGTGCGGTTACGCGATTCACTACCTGCTCCATTATCCAGTTTTTGATTGCATCAAGGATAGTATCCCACAAAGTACTTAAACGTTCCTGTATTTTATCCCAGATTGCAGCCATGCCGCGTTGCTGCACATCCTTAACAAACGTCCAGATACCTTCAAGCCTATCAATCATACTTCTTATACGTGCTACTCTTTGCGGTCCTATTCTTGGATGTTGTGCAAGTTTTTCCCATATCTTATCCATTGAAATACCCAGTATCTGTAATACCCAGCCTATGATACCTCTAAGGTTAAAATCCTGCGGTGCCTGCACACCGGAATCCTGCAATTCACTCATAAGCCATCCCTGCAAGCCTGCCAGCAGGTGGCGCAAAATATTATTAAAGAACTGTACAAATCCCTGCTTGATGGCTCTCAACAAATTTTTCAAAAATCCAACAGGGTCGCGTTTGATCATTTCGAATGCCTGCATAGCCCTTGCTATGATATTGGCTATAAGATCGGACGGAAAGTTCATCACCTGCATGATAACTTCAACAACAATCTTTATAATCTCAACTACAAAGGCAATAAGCCGACGAATTGGTTCACCAAAGCGATCAAGTATTCGCTGGAATGCGGCTATTGGATTTGCCAGATCTGCAAAGCTGAATGAATTCCACAATTGAACAAACAACTGAACAATATATTCCGGCGTCATATTCAACCTTGCCACGGCTGCATTAATACGCTGTACTGTTCGTCCTATTGCACCGGATTGTTGCAATTGATTAAACTGTTCTTCCCCGCCCTCCATCAAACTCATGAAACCATGAATAATGTTCTCGACTGTTCTCGGTACCGTTGCATTTGTGAAAGGATCTTTACCAATAATAACCGTTACAAGCGGATATCCTCTTACCGTTCTTGCCCAGGCACTTAATCTTGTCATCAGGGCTTCCTTAATAAAACCAAGTATCGCCACGAGAGCATCTCTTACAAAATCCAATACTCTTCCTACCGGTCCTGCGAATGTTTCATAGATCTGGTTAAAAGTATCTATCGGGCGCATCAATGCCTCAATTGATACTACGTCCCATATCCGGCTGAAACCGCTTCTAATGGCTGAATACAAATCACCAAAAACTGCAATGCCTCTATCAATCCATGCTGCTGCTTTTTCAAAAGTGTGTGTTTCCTGCATTTGTCTTCGTTGCTCACGACCTGCATCACCGCCCATTTCCAAAAGCGCATTCAATATGTTGGTTCCGTTTCTTTCAACGGGTTCATCAGTAATAGGATCTTTTCCAAGAATTACTTTTAGCAGTTCATAGGCATTGGTATGGTTTTTAACAAAATCAACGATTTGATTTAAGAGGAATTTTTTGATAATGTCTAACAATTCTCCGGCGGCTCTTCGGGCAAAATCTATGATATTGTTGATTGCTCTTTCGAATATACTACCAAAGCGACGCAAAATTTCTGTTGGGCCATCAAGAATGCTACTTAAACCAAGGCTATTCCATTCACCTAAAAATTCGTTCCGTACATTTTGTACTATTCCACTTAGCGTAGCTATTTGCGCATCTATCCATGCAGCCGCTCTGTCAATAAGGCCTAACTCATCTAATTTTTGCTTAAGTAAATTTCCACCAGGAATAATGTCCAAAGCTGCTTCAATAAAGCTTCTTCCGTTTTGTGCTATTTCTTCACCTGTAATCGGGTCATGGCCTAATACAACACCCAATGCTCTGTAACCTGGTATATATGAAGCAAAGCGTCTAACGCCATTCATCAACCAGCGTTTGGCTACATCAATATCAAGTGTAATAGGAATGTCGGACAAGAAATCACTGACGTGGCTTAACGCGCTGTCAAACAAAGAACGTTGAACAATTATAACACCTGGATTTGCAGCCATCCGGTGAATAGGTGGTCCCCGTTCGCTTACACCCGTGTTTTTCAAACTGTCTGCATCACTTGTATTCGCAGGGAAATTATCAGTTGAGGAAGTTTGAATATGCGATCTAACAGAGGTATCCGAGTTATGCTGCTGAACTTTGCGGATATTGATTTCAGAACTTAACGTATCAGTTGATTTTTTATGAATTTCATGTTGAGCATCTGCCGAAGATTTTTCTTCTTCCTCTTTGGGCTTTTCATCTTTCTTAAATATTTCTTTTTTTGTAGTGATTTTGTTAAGTGTTGCATCAGTTCGACGTGAATTTCCAGTTGTACTTACATCGCTGCTATTCAAATTGATTTTAGATTGAACAACAATTTGTTTCAAAGATGTGTTTTCTGTATTTTTTACTTCTGCCTTTTGAGAAATGTTGGTTTCTTCATTTCTCTCATTTGTTTTAGACCTCGTTGTTTTTAAATCTTTGATATTATTTGATGATTGCAATATTTCGGTGTTCGCATTTCTGTGAATACTGCTTTTTTTAGCAACTAAAGATTTGTTATTGATTCTTGGAGGGTTGCTTTTGCTGGCTCCTTGTTGTATGGTGTGGGTTAGTTCGTGGGCGAGTAAAGTACCGCCTTCGATGGAATGAGGAGAGAATTGTCTACTGTTAAAATAAATATCATTACCATGTGCAAATGCTTTGGCATGTACACTGCTGCTCAGGTGTTCTGCAGTTGAATCTGTGTGTATACGCACACCACTGAAATCTGCATTAAAGCGGCTTTCCATAAATTGACGGGTATTGCCGGGTAATGCAGTGCCTCCTCCTTTGGAGGCTGCTAATGTTTGCTCAAACGGAATAGAAGTTGTTGGCGGGCCCCTTCCGCTTCGTTGAATTATATCTGAATGAAATAATGAAATATTTTTTCTTTGAATGGTATGATCATTACCCGTTCCCGTAATAATTTGCGTTTTTGTACCGGTATGCCCTTCTTGTTTTTGATAAATCGCGGCGTCCAATTTGGCGTGGAGCTTTTCCTCTTTGTCTTCTTTACACTGAATTTTATTTATAATAGGGATTTCCGGTTTTGCCTGTACTTCTTCCTCCTCTTTGCGATGCACCTCTTCTTCTTTTTTCCTAGGCAGAGTTGCTGGCGTTATTACCGGTTCTTTCATACGCATCACTTTATCGGCTACTGCATCTGCTTCTTTTTCATGGGGATCGTCTGGAGTACTAACCGTTAATTTTGTTTGTATGGTTTTGCCAAAAAAGGATGGATTTTCTTTTGCACCAAAAAAACTTTCCTCACCTGCCTTTCTGAAAAAGGTGGCACCTGTTGTCTTTTGCTGTACAGCAGGTGAAGTTGTTGTTGTTTTGGTAGCTGTTGAGAACATTATTATGTCCCTCTAATAATTTAAATAAACTTCGGAACAGAAGTAATCAAATTCATTCTGTGTAAACTTTTTGAGACGTTGAACCGATGGATTCGGTAAAGGATGTAAACTAAAATCTTTCGTATTGAATTCTAATTTTAATGTTTTAAGAGCGCTTTCAGATAAGGGGATGGGTGTTGCAGAAACAAACTCTTCTCCATTCAATTTAAAGATATATCCTGTATCACCCATATCGGTGATGCTGCGGGCCTTGCCATCTTTCCTTATATATTTCCACAACACCCTTCGGTTTGGGAACTGAACCTGGTACTTTATACTTCTGATTTTTTCATCAGCAGTTAACAATGCGTAATCATCTGTGCCCGGGAGATGGTTAAAAATTTCAACGACGCCAAATATATCACCCATCTTAAGCGCTGAATCATAATATACCATCTTTGTTTCTTCATTGATTTTTATTTTGTACTTACCTGGCCCGAGTGAAGATAAATTAACATTCACTTCTGTTGCGGGTTTTTCAAAATTCCGGGCTTCACTTTCACCAACAGGCACTTCATAAGCAGGAGAAGCAGCATTATAATTAAATCCCAAAATAGCAATGTCAGCTTTTGCAACAGGGGAGGACACCTTAAAAACATAATTACCATTGCAATAATCTACAATATCATTATCTGTTGGATACTGCAATTGGCCTTGTCCCCGCGAAATCCATAAAGATTGATCATCTAAATCTGCGACACTTTTACTTGTATGTTTCCTGATCGTTTCATATACATTATCAGTATCCGGTTTTCTTACAAAATCGCCCGCTAGATAAGTCTTTCCTATTGAATAATCATCAACAGGCTTTGATAAATGTAATAATCCTTTAGGTACCCAGAATTGAGTATCTGATAATTGCGTTTTTTTCTTTGAAATATGTTTTTTAATCGATTCGAAAACATTACCATTTACAGGATCCCTAACAAGAGTACCGGGGAAATAAGTTGTTCCAATTGAATGATCCTTAACAGGTGTCGTTAAATACAACATTCCATTGTCTTTATTTTTTGCAATGTTGCTGAAATAAAACTTTTTTCTGGAGCCGTAGGAGGGATCAATATTAGTATAATTTAAAAATAGGGGATCTTTTAATTTTATATAAAACCTGAAAACGGTTTTATCATAATATTTTCGAAAAAGTTTTTCGGGAGGAGTGTTGATAAATGGCTCATGAACATCATTCTCTTTAATAAATGCCATGAGTTGGTTTTCGTTATTTCGCCATTGTATGTTTATCCGTCTTGAAATTTCCATACAGTCTTTAGCAGGTTTAATTTCAAGATCATTGCATTTGCGGTTTAAAAAATATTCATGCAGAAGTTCAATAGTAAAGAATATATTGTAATTAAAATTCATTCTTTCCTTAATTTATATCATTGCTATTAAGAGATAGTTTTACAATTGTTTCTGCCTCCATTCCCGCAGTATCATCTTCAATTGTAAGCATCCGCACTTTGTATAAAACGGAGGGTAAATATTTACCGCCCAATATTGCCCATAAATGGTTTACCTGTTCGGAGTTCATAGAAACCATATCAAAAATCAGCTTATCTATTTTTTGATCTAAAACGAGTCCATTATCAGGAGGCGTGTTCTTATGGTCAATGACGTTTCTATACTGAAAAAACTGAATAATCAATGAGAGGTACTGCAAAGCCGTATCATAAGAGCTATGATTCACAGCAAACAAGCAGTACAAATTCAAAAATATTTTAGGATTGCGGTATTCCAGTTTATCGTTGACCCTGACATAATTATTTGGATTTTTTAAAACACGTTCTTCTTCTAAATTTACAAGTGTCAAAATACCGGGGGCAGATAAAGAGTCTGATCTTGATCCTGCTGCATCAGATTCCTGAACTTTTGTGACATTTCCTGTGGCTATTCGTTTGGTTGATGAGGGGTCACGATCAGGATCTAGCTTTCGAACTACATACTTGTTTACCTCGTTAGCAATTATCTTTAATGCATTATCAATCATTTTACTTAGTTTATTCCTGCAGATGAAGACTAAATGATCTTTCCTTTGAATATTCTGAGATAGACTGAACCTGAGAAATTAAATGTAATTAATAAAATTGTTGTTTGCAAACTTTTGTCAGCAATTTTTTCCATGCATCGAAAGCAGAATCAAATAAGAACGATCGTCGAAGAGGCGTTACCCCAGCTCTTTATTTTACGATTGAAAAATTTATGTCGAATACATTAAAATTGAAAGTTATTCTTAAAACTCCTTTTTTAGCATTTCATATTTTTCTTTTACAGAAACATTCTTGTGGGATAAAGAGAATCATGAGAAAAGGTTACGATAGTATGATCGTTATGGATATATATTCTTTCAAGGAATTTTGTATTCCATATTTCTAGACATGTTCATTTCGCATTGACTCAACGGTGCTTTATGAAACCCTTAATTTCGAAACGATAAAAAAAGATCTTCGCTTTCTGCTTACTAAATTTAAGAGGCCTCTTGTTGTATGGCATGACTCGAATTTTGGAATTCGCTTTGAAGAAAACATGGATGCGATTGCTTCTGTAGCGCCGCCAAAAAGTTTTCGTTTTATCGCAGAAAGTAGCTTGTCAATTCTTACAGAAGAGCATTTGAAAGAAATGCAATAATGGATTTGGGGCGATGTTGCCGGGCATTGAATCATGGTACGAGTTGGGTAATAAATCAAGAACATCACGTATTGCAGGTGAAGAAAAACTTAACCGCATATCAGAGCATGTAAACATGATATTTCGTATATTCCTTATATACAAACCAATTTTGTTTTGGGTCTCGACAGCGACGCGGGAAAAGAACCGTTTGAACTCACAAAACGCTTTGTCGACAAGGTTCCTGCAGTCTTTCCGGGCTATTCATTGTTAAGTGCATTTGGTTCTCTCATACATTTAAAGTTCTGCAAAAGGAAAGTTTAATTCAATTAACTGGTAGTTAACGTGTAAATCTTCAAAGGCTTTTTGTAATCGTTCTTTATGTGTATCTGTAATAAATACTTGGGCTTGTTCTTCAATACATACTTTATACAATAGATTATTCATGCGCTTTGCGTCGAGCTTTTCAAAAATATCATCAAGCAGCAGGAGAGGGGCGTATCCTTTTTTTTCTTTTAATGCAGCAAACTCTGCAAGCTTTAATGCAAACAATAAACTTTTTCGCTGGCCCTGTGAAGCAATATTTTTAAAAGCCATTTCCCCTAATTGCATTTCAAGATCATCTTTATGTATACCACAGCTCGTTCGCTGAAGAAAAAGATCACGTTGCCTGTTTTCCAGGAGAATATCATTAAATGAAATATTATGTAACTGGCTAAAATAATGAAGTGTAATTGTATCATTATTGTCCGCAATTGCACTGTATTCAATCTGAGCTTTTGGAATAAAAATTTCAAGGAACTGTTTTCTTGTTTTATAAACCTGCTCACCATTTTTTATCAATTGCTCATCAAGAATATTAAGCAGCGTTTCATCAAGATAATTTTTTTCTGCAGCAGCTTTTAAAAGACTGTTTCTTTCATCAAGTACTTTTTTATAATTAATTAAATGTTGCAAATATGCAGGGTAGAGTTGTGATAGAATAGCATCAATAAAATTTCTTCGTTTTTCACTTCCTTCTGTTATTAATTGCACATCATCCGGTGCTATGAACACACAGGGAAATTTGCCGATGTGTTCAGAAAACTTTTTATAAATAGTCTTATTAAACTGAAACTCTTTGCGATTATTTTCACGAAAGATGCAAACAAGATTATTGGGTTCATCATTTTTTACAATGTTGCCTTCAATGCGAAAGCCACTTAAGTTAGTTTGTGCACTTTGTGCATCAGGTTTTACAAAATAACTTTTAGTAAAACATAAATAATAAATAGCATCAAGCAGGTTGGTTTTGCCGGTTCCGTTGGCACCACTGATTGCTACAATACGTTCACAAAATTTAAATTGTTGAAAAAGATAATTTCTGAATTGGGTAAGTGATATGTTTTGTACAAAAAGCATGAAGATGCAAGATAATGATGAAGTATATAAGGTATGTCAGGTAAATAGAGTAGATAAGTTGATTGAGTTGGTAAATTGATTTTAACTTTAAAAAGTTCAAACTTGTTTTAACAAATATCTTTAGACAGTTTTGCATGCATTTGTTTATTAATTTTAATAGCAGCGGATTATTCAAATGAAAAGGACTATACTTTTAGCGATTACGTTTGTTTTATCCCATTTATTATTGCAAGCACAATTGTGTACAGGCAGCCTTGGAGATCCAATAGTAACGATTGATTTTGGTAACAGAGATGCTCCTTTCGCTTTAACTCCTTCAAGCATTTCTTACACACTATCTGCAAATGGTTGCCCCGGACCAGGCGAATATGGGTTGCACAGTCTATTATTTAATTGCTTTGATAATACATGGTTAGCGACTTCTGCGGATCATACACAAGGAGATCAGGATGGGAAATATTTGCTGGTAAACGCGAGCAACTATGACGGAACTTTCTTTTCAACAAAAGTTGATGGATTATGTCCAAATACTACTTATGAAGTATCAGTATGGATTGCGAATTTACTCCGTAAAACAGCCTGCGGAGGAAGTGGCTCAAAGCCGAATGTTACACTGCAGGTTGAAACAGTTTCAGGAGCTGTGCTTGCTACTTATTCTACAGACAAGATATACGAGACAGATGCTTTAGAATGGAAACAGTATGGTACTTTTTTTAAAACATCCGCTGCCACTACATCTGTTGTACTGCGCATTAAAAATGATGCGGTTTCAGGAGAGTGCGGAAATGTAATTGGTATAGATGATATCGCAATCAGAGCTTGCGGGCCAATTGTAAACGCTGTGTTTACTGAAAATAACGCTGATACAATCAGCATATGTGATGGGGATACTACCACATTTACCGTGAAAGGTTCATTTTCTCCAGGATTTGATAACCCTGTATTACAATGGCAGGAAAGTTTTGATGGTGGTAATACCTGGCAGGATATGCTTTCGCAGAATTCTTTAAATCTCCTGATTAAGCCAAAAAAAGTGAGCGTTTATTTCTACAGAATGGGAGTAGCAGAATCAGTTAATGGGGTAACGGTAAGTTGCAGCAGGGTATATTCAAAACCAATAACAATTACTGTAAATCCCAAACCTTATGCACAAATTACCAGCTATATATTTGGCTGCTATGGTGAAGCTGTTGTGATATTTGCTGCAGGAGGTTCTCAATATGTATGGACAGGTCCTAACGGATACTTTTCCT
>Ga0137366_10001480_pt1 | contig 17421 bp, 15 predicted proteins | sample SagtaG_8_FD_104938 | JGI IMG/M metagenome (GOLD analysis project Ga0137366, IMG submission 104938) | Vadose zone soil microbial communities from Sagehorn Ranch, Mendocino, California, USA - Sage1_L_60_16 metaG | ecosystem: Environmental > Terrestrial > Soil > Vadose zone | place: USA...
CTCGATGGCCGGCACGGCCTCGGGCCACCACTCGACACCAACGCCGCGATCGAGCTGGGTGCGGACCGCCCACTGCATCGGCGCCCAGGCGACCTGCCGGTCGATCCACCGCTCGGACAGGGAGAACTGCAACCCGAACTCCGCCTCGGCGAGCTCCGCTCGGAGCGCCTCGACCTCGCCCTTGAGTGTCCGCGCCCTGGCAGGATCCGTCGCGCGCACCGCGTGGTACTCCGCCCGCTTGGCCTTCAACGCGCTCTCGCAGCGCGCCATCGCGTCGCGGTGCTCGGCGACCGTGCTGGCGGCGGGACCATTGAATGCCGGGAACTCGAGGAAGCCGCCCGCGAGCATGAGGTCGCGCACCTCGGTGGGCGTCGTGCCGTTCAGCATCCCGGTCATGCCACCACCACCTCGCGCTCGCGATGGGCCTCGCGGGGCGCGAGCTCGAGTTGCAGCGCGTCGAGCACGACTTGGCGCAGGAGCGAGGCGAGCGGGACGTTCGCGCGCCGCGCGAGCCGGGCGATCGCCCGGCACTCCCGCGTGGAGAAGCGCAACCCGACGACGCAGCGGAGCGGCGGCCGAATCCGACTGATCGATCCCGCCATACAAACCTCCGAAAAAGGAAAAGCCCGCGCAGGCCCCATGACGACGAGGCGCTGGCGCGGGCTGTTGAACTGCCCTTTCTGTCACCGGCCGGAGTCGAGCTTCTGGGCGATCAGCGCCGCCCGTGCTCTGCCACGTCGGGTAGCGTCCGAATGCGGTGCCGACGTCCGTGCTCCGTTAGGTCGAGTATTGCATGGGTCCCGCTAACCCGCAAGAGAGATGGCGCAAGCGGACGGGTGCGCCGTGAGGATCGTCCGCGCGGGGTGTTGCGGCCTCAGACGTTTGGACTATCTTCGGGGCGTCTGTGGCGCTCGGGAGGCCCGACCTGGAGATGATCCCAGAAGGTGCCGGCGCGGGTTGTCTGGCCCCTGGTGTCTCAGCGTGCTCCGCAGTGCGGCCCAGCCGGCCGCTGAGGTACGTGCCCCCCTCGGGCGCGTGAGGCGTTGCCCCCCGTGACCGAAGCGGCTGCCATGACCCGTGCTGACCCCGCCTCAAAGAACAAGTACTGCCGGTCCACCGACCTCTCCAACGAAGCCAGCGTCGAATCGTTCTTTGTCCTCCGGATGCTCGCGGATCTCGGCTATCGAGACGCCGAAATCAAGACGAAGCGCGCGATCCAGGAGCTGCGCGTGCCCAAGGGCCGGAGCCAGGAACTCTACAGGCCGGATTTTTTGATCGAGGCGGGTGGGAAGCCCCGCTGGCTCCTCGATGCGAAGGCCACCGATGAACGGGTTGAGGACTACGCCTACCAGTGCGCGGGCTACGCCTTGCTCGTCAATCGAAAGTACGAAGAGAAGCCGCTGCACTACTTCGTGCTCACCAACGGCCTGCTGACCCGCGTCTACGTGTGGGATCAGGAAGAGGCGATCCTGTCGCTTCGGTTCCAGGACTGGGAGAACGGCAACACGAGGTACGAGGCGCTCAAACGTCTCCTCAACGCCGAGGCCGCGCGCACTGGTTGGCAAGCGCAGCCCCAACAGGCGACCGGGCGCGTCCTCATTCGCCCAGCGATGGACGAGGTCAAGAAGGCGTTCCTCCGCTGCCACCGCATCATCTGGAAGTCCGAGAAGATGAGTCCGCAGGCAGCGTTCGTCGGGTTCGCCAAGGTCCTGTTCGTCAAGCTGTGGGAGGACCGCCGCCTTCGGGATAACCCGGTACTCCTCGCAAAGATCGGTGGAGGCGAACCCCTCCCGCCCGACGAGGTCCGATTCTCACGCCGATGGATCGCGGAACAGGAGGCGAACGATCCGAACCCCGTGGACGCCTTGCTCTTCCGCCAGCTCGTCGACTCCCTCGAGGAGGAGATTGAGCAGCGCAAGCGCAAGCGGATCTTTGAGCCCGACGAACGCTTGCGGCTATCCCCCGGGACGGTCAAGCGCGTCGTGGAGCAGCTCGAGAACTACTACCTCTTCGGGATCGACGAGGACCTAAACGGGCGGATGTTCGAGGCATTTCTGGCGGCCACGATGCGCGGTCAGGCCCTCGGGCAGTACTTCACGCCGCGGAGCATCGTGAAGGTGATCACGCGACTCGCGCATCTACACGCGGGGCCGGATAGGGTAGACCGCGTGCTCGATGCGTGCTGCGGGACCGGGGGCTTCCTCATCGAGGCGCTCACCGAGATGCGGCGGCAGATCTGGGACAACACGTCGCTCACGGGAGCCGCACGCGCCACGCTGCTCGAAGAGGTCGCCAATCAAGCAATCTTCGGCATCGACGCCGGGCGCGACCCGATGATTGCCCGGATTGCCCGGATCAACATGTACCTCCACGGTGATGGCGGGAGTCGCGTCTACATGACCGACGCGCTGCGCCACCCGCCGGAGCCTTCGCCAGCGGACACGCCCGAGGTGAAGAACGAAGTCCAGGAGCTGCGCGGCTTGCTGGACGAGGAGGTGCAGTTCGATGCCGCGATCACGAACCCGCCCTTTTCCATGGACTACCAAGCATCAGTCCCGGAAGAGAAAGAGGTCCTGGAGACCTTCGAGCTCGCGAGCTACGCGGGGAAGCGGCGGCGCGTGCTCCGCTCGTCCGTCATGTTCGTCGAACGCTACTGGGACCTCCTCAAGCCCGGCGGCCGTCTGTTGACCGTGATCGACGATAGCGTGCTGGGCGGGAAGAAGTTCGGGTATGTGCGGGACTTCATCCGGGAGCGGTTTATCGTTCGGGCCGTGATCAGCCTGCACGGCGATGCCTTCCAGCGCGCGGGAGCCCGGGCCAAGACGTCGATCCTGTACCTCACGAAGCGCACGGGGGACCCAAGGGAGACGCAGCCGGACGCCTTCGTGTACGAGAGCCGCTACATCGGCCTCGACGATGTGGTCCCGCGCACGCGGGCGAGTGTCGCCGAGGCCGCACGGACCCAAGCCGCCCGAGAGATGGACGAGATCGTGGCGGCGTTCGATGCCTTCCAAGGGGGCGAGCGCGGCCCATGGCTGGTGCCGGCAGACCGCCTGACGGGGCGTCTCGATGCGAAATACCTCCGGCCGTGGACCGTCGCCGAGCTCGAGAGCGGGTGGCGGGCGCGGGGGGTAGCATCGGTCCTGCTGGAGGACCTGGTCGAGCCGGTGGATGACGTGGTCACGCTGGACCCCGACAAGCGATACACGTTCCTGCGGATCAGCTACGCGGGCTATGCGGAGCCTGGGGAGACCGCGCTCGGGCGAGAAGTCTCCTACCCAAAGATCGGACGGGCGAAGCCGCGGGATATTGTCGTCAGCAACATCAGCGCCGTTTACAAGGCGATCTGCGTGATGCCTCCGGAGATGGCGGACTGCCTCACGTCGAACGAGTTCACGGTGCTCAGGTTGAAGCCGGGCGTGAAAGCGGACCCGTTCTACCTGTGGTCGGTGCTCCGGTCCTCGGCCGTGATCGCACAGTGGATCTCGGGTTCGTCGGGTGTGGGCCGCCACCGCGTGGACTGGTCCATCTTGCGCAAGCAGCGCATTCCGCTGTTGGCTCCGGAGCGGCAGGCCGAGATCGGCGAGCTCTATCGCCTCGCGCAGGAGCGCGAGGCGGAAGTGAGGCGGTTCCGCGAAGAAGCCACGGAGGCGCTCGCGGACCTGGACTTGGAGAGCGATGCCGCCCGGGATCGGCTGGCGCGTGCGAAGCCACCGAAGTAGTGCGGGTGTCGAGGGCCGGCGCGCTGTTACCTCGTCTTGCGGGCCTCGAACTCCGGGATGATGTAGTGCTGGAAGAAGGATCCGTCCTCGTTCAACTCCATCTTGATGAAGTCGATATCGCGCTCCGCCCGGTCCAGCTCTCTCTGGTGTACGACGTCTCTCCCATACCCCGTTACCCGCAGCAGGCCGATGGCGAGCAGATGACTCTTTATGTCGTCCTCATTTGAATGCCACTGGCCGGCCATGAAACTGATGGTCCCAATCTTGAGCAGATAGGGAACGTGCGCCCGGTCGATCACGGCAGCGAACCGCGCCGATTGGTCGAAGTCGATCTGCTCGCGAGCGAAAAGCTCGAACACCTTGGCGAGAAGCTCGGCCTTGTCCTCGTCATCCAAACGGTCGAGCCAGACGGCGAAGGACTCACCGATCTTTTGCGCTCGGCGCGGGTCCGCTCGCATCTTCTGCACGAACGCTTCTCGCTCTGCCTGCGGCACATCCCTGAGCCTGGCGAAGAAGCGGTAGGTCTTCCGCAGCAGGAACCGATCGCGCACACTCTTCACGGCCAGCAACGTGCGCACAATGGGAAGCTCCTTCAGAACCTCGACGTCGGTGATCGTGTCGAGCGTGAACTCCGCAGCGTCCGTAAGGAGGTCCTGCACGCGGGGGGAGGCCACGGACTCAAGGAAGGAGGCGTGGATCGGCAAGTCGCGGTCTTCGGTCATTCGGCTCGGCTGGACCTTCGGTTGGCGTCGGGAGCCGAAGGTTATGGACGAGCCGGGGAGCCCGCTAGTCGGTCCTCCGCCTCAGATTCGGGGGCGCCCCCGCTCGACGGCGTCTGGGAGCCCGCCGGCGCATCCACGTGCCCGTGTGCGGCGTTACCCCCCGGGGGGCCGCGGTCGTCGGTCCGGCCGGCCCCGGATCGGCGCACACGCGGCCTCTCCTCCGGGCTGCGCGCCCGCGTGGTGTAGCCGCTCGGCGTGCCCGCCGCCCCCCGCTCGGCGATCTCCTGCCGCGTCGGCGGCCGTCGCCGCACCAGCCGGATGCCCGGACACCCGCACATCTCGGCCACGTTCCCGTTCGCATCCGTGAGCACCTCGACGAACTGCCGGCACCGCTCGCACCGGGCGCGCTCGGCCGTCGGCCGCTCGCGCGCCGGCGCCGCCGCCCTCACCAGCAACGTCGGCTGCTCCCCCCGCGCCGGCTGCGGCCGCCTAGCCATCGTCGCCATCCCGGTCGTCGTCGTCGCGATCCCGGCGCCGACGGTCGCGCGTGCGTCGCACCGTCGGCTCGTCGTCCTCCTCCGGCGCGAGCTCCGGCGGTGTCCGATGCCGCCCGAGGCCCGGGGACTCGTCGTCGGGGCCGTCCACGGTCACGTCGCCCGGGAACCACGCCCCGCGCCGCGCGACGGTGCGATCGATCGGGCTCGGTGCCGCCGGCCGCGGCCCCTCGAGGCCCGCCACCACGCCCCGGCCCGCGACGTAGTAGGGCCCGCCGAGCGTCCCGCAGATGAACGGCGCCTCCGCCTCGCCGGTCGCGGCCAGCACCAGCGCCCCCGCCACCACGTTCGCCAGGTCGTCATGCGCCCCGACCATGTGCTCGATCGCCTCGCGCCCCCCCGCGTGCGCCCGCCGCTCGAGCGCCTGGAACTGCTTGCGCAGCTCCGGCAAGTCCAACAGCTCGACCCGCCGGGCCATCAGCAACGGCACGAGCGACTGGTAAAGCTCCGAGCGCGTCAGCGGCGACAGCCGGTACTCGATCCCGTGCATCGCGAACCGCTCGCCCACCCAGCCGAGCGAATACTTGTCCCCCGTCACCTCCAGCAGTCCGTACGACCGCAGCACGTCGGCGAAATCGGCGCACGCCGCGTCCGGCGAGAACGGCGGATGCCGCACGCGGCAGCAGTCCAACACCGCCACCGGGCCCTCCGCGTGGGCGATCGCCAGTGCGAAGCTGTCCGTCCCCGATCCGCTCGCCGCGTCCGTGAACCCCACATACCGCGTCGCCATGCAACCCTCCTCTCGATCAGCCCGCCAAGAGCGGCGGCCGCTCGTACACGCCGGGTGTCGTGCACGCCGCGAGCACCTCCGGCGCCACGTACGCCTCCACGTCCCGCCGAAACTCCGCCCCCCATTCGGCCGCCGCCCGCAGCGGATCCTTCGCGTACGCCCGGTCCACCGTCGCCGGCGTCACGCGCGGATTCATCGACCGCGTCGGTGCCTGCCACACCAGCACGTCGGCCGCCGCCTGCCCGTAGTAGCGCTCGTACGCCTCGAACAGCTCGCCCCGCTTCCAATACGGCGACGAGATCGCGAGCAACACCGACCCCTCTACCGTCGCCATCGCCGGGCGTACCGCCGCCAAGATCTCGACGTCCGGATTCGCCGCGCCGCTCGTCTCGTCCCGCCAAAACGCGATCTCGTCGCACACACACCCGACGACCGTGTGCCCACGCACCCCCCGGTATTGCGCGGAGTGCACCTCGATCTGGACGTGCGTCCGCAGCTCGAGCGCCTCCCGCGTCCGGCGGCCCACCAGCGGCGCCAACACGGGATGCTCGAACAGCGCCCGCACGTACCGCAGGACGATCCCCGCCTGGCGCCGCTCCGACGCGAGACACATCACCACGCCGGGCTCGCCGCGGCGCAGCATCGGCCGCCAGTCCACGCACGCCGCGAGATACGTCGCCACGAGCGCCGCGATCGCGCTCTTGCCCGCCTTCCGGCCGGCGATGACCCAGCCCTCGGGGATCGGGGTGGCGGGCGCCGTCTCCCGGCCGGTGAACCGACGGAACGCCGCCAGCTCCTCGGAGGCGAGCGGGAGCGCGAACAGCGCCTTGAGGAACGCCCACCACGTCGCCCAGCTCGGGCCCTGGAAGTCGTCGATGGCGCAGGCGAGCTCCACGATCGTGCCGCCGAGCGGCTCCACCTGGCCCCGACGCCGCTTGTCCGCCGCCACCCGCGCCGCCTGGCCCTTGCGGCCGACCTGGCGGGCGAACTCGGGGTCGTCGAACGGCCGGCTCGGGCTCACCGCGATCCCCGCGAGGACGGCGGAAACCACACGCCAGCCCGGCGCACCTCGGCCTCAACGTCGGACTCGTCGGGCCCCGAGCGGATCGGATCGTGTGGCCCAGGCCGACGAGACTCCGCCCAGGTGCCGCACCGGCATTGCCACCGATGGGACGCGCACCGCGGACACACGGTCAGGTCGAGCAGCCGGTAGCCGACGCGACAGAGGCGACGGCCCAGCCAGTACATCAGCCGCCAGCCGGCCGCGCTCACGGCGATCACGGCGATCCCCGCGCCGAGCGGGTGTGACGTTTCGGTGACCGCATCCGGAAACCCGCGCCGCTGCTCGCATGTGACGGCACCGAGGACCGTGTGACGGTGCGCGATTTGTGAACCGTCACAGAGATAAGGCGCGCCACGACTCGCTTGTGACGGTGTGACGGTTCAGAGGGGGGATATAGCCACACCGGGGGATAACATCCGACGGGCCCGAGACTTGTACGTAGCACGTAGCTCAAGTAGCTCGCGTACGTGTAGTGACGGCATCGAAGCGTCACATGCGAGCTGGCGAGCGTCAGGCGACCGCCTGCCGAGTCCCGGCCCCACGGTGTGCCCCACGGTGCCGGCGCCGATCCCGCCATGCGCCCGCCCGACGCAGGGTTGCGGCGTGGGCCAGCGGACTCGAGGTCCGTGCCGGCCGCGACAACCGTGGCGCTCCAGGCGCGCGCGTGCGGGGCGCGGCCTGGCCGTATCGGCTGCGGCGCGTATGCTTGAGCCGTGTTTCCCCCCGCCTTCCCTCCAGCCGACGGGTCGTCGTTCGGGGCGCAGTTCTGGCCCGATCTCGTCGCGACGCTCATCGGGGCGTTCGTCGGTATCGGGCTGGCGCTGAGGGCGGATCACGCGCGAGAGCGGAGGGCGCGCGATGCGCAGGAGGCGGCGTTGCTGCGCGCGGCCCGAGACGCCGTGCAGTTGAATCTCGAACTGTGCGCGCAGCTGAAGGTCGTCCTGGGGCAGAACCTGAAGGTGCCGACGTTGGAGCTGGACGTCGGGCTCATCGACGCCATTCTCCCCCGGCTGGTCGAGCTTTCGCTCGACACGGCGTTGCTGGAGGAACTGAACGGCTTTCGTTACCAGCTTCACCACGTGAACCGAAAGCTGAACCACATGCTGGCGTACTCGCGGCTGCCGCTCGACAACCTCGCCGCGACGCTGTCGAACATCGGAGGGTCGATCTCTGGCACGATCGCCGGCGTGGAGGGATCCGGGCAACAGACGCTTCTGCCGCTGATCGAAGCGAGGCTCAAGCATCTCGACCCGCCGGTGCTCCCGTGGTGGGCCTTCCGGAGCGGTTGAACAGTGGGACGGACAGTGGGACTGCGGCTCGGGACGGCTTGTGCGGGGGGGGACGGCTCGGCACCGCTTGAAGACGGAAACGCCCAAGCGGTGCCGAGTTGGAGCGAGTGATGCGGAGGAAGCGCGAGTCCGGGGCGGCTTAAAAGTCCGTTGCTCTACCAACTGAGCTACCGGGTCGAACGCACGAAACCTCGCCCAGGGACGGCACTTAGACAAGCGCGTTACGCTCGACCAGGTCCCGCACTCTTTAGGAAGTATGCTGCGCCCCGCCGCCGCTCGACCTCGCCTCAGAAGCGCCGCGGCCACCGATCGAACGTTGGTGGAGCGGATGAGCCGGGGAGATGAGGCGGCGTTCTGCGATCTCCTGGCACGCTACCGCAGCACCGTGTACGCCACCGCCTACGCCGCACTGGCCGATCCCGAGCAAGTCGACGCCACCGTGGCCGACGCGTTCGCCGAGGCCCGCCGCACGGCGGCCGGCTTTCTCGACTCGCTCGGGTCAGTGTCCGGCTGGCTCACGCACCTAACCCGACTCTGCATCGCCGCCCGCCTCCACACCGGCCGACCAGCGACCTAGCACCCGCGCTCGACGCCGCCGTTTGCCGCGGGTAGCTTTCTCCCGCCTTTCGCCCCGGGCGGGAGCTTGAGCGACGCATCCGGCCAGATTCAGCACGTCTCCGACACCGCACGCTGGGTCGCGCTGTACCGCGCGATGGAATCCGAGCGAACGGATTCCCTGTTCCGCGATCCTTACGCCAGGAAGCTCGCGGGCGAGCGCGGGGAGCGGATCCTCGCGTCCATGCGGAGAGGCCGGGCGTGGGCCTGGCCGATGATCGTGCGCACGGCCGTGCTGGACGAGCTGATCCTGCGGACGATCGACAGGGACGGTGTGGATACCGTGCTCAATCTGGCCGCGGGCCTCGACGCACGGCCGTACCGGATCGCGCTGCCGCCCTCGCTCCGTTGGATCGAAGCGGACTTCCCCGACGTGATCGCATACAAGCAGGAGCAGCTCCGAGGCGAGCGGCCCGCGTGCCTGCTCGAGCAGGAGGGCATCGACCTCACGGACGTGGGGCGGCGCCGCGCCCTGTTCGCCCGGATCGGCGCGGCCGCACGCCAGGTCCTGGTGGTGAGTGAGGGATTGTTGATCTATCTGAGCCCGCCCCAAGTCGCGGCGCTCGCCTCGGACCTCGCCGCCCCGGCACCGTTCCGCCGCTGGCTGATCGATCTCGCGTCACCGCGGCTGCTCAAGATGATGGAACGGACCTGGGGACGGGCTGTGGCCGCCGGGAACGCCCCGTTCCAGTTCGCGCCCGTGGAGGGTTCGCAATTCTTCCAGGCGCAAGGCTGGCAGGAAGCGGAATTCCGCTCGATGTGGGAAGAATCGCTCCGCCTCAAACGGACGATGCGGCTCGCGTGGTTGTGGAACCTGATCGGACGGCTGTATCCCAAAGCGAAGCGGGAGGAATTCCGGCGCATGTCCGGCATCGTCCTGCTCGAGCGCACCTGAAACGGGAAGGGATTCTCCATGGGCATTCGCCGATTGACGCTCGCCAGCCTGGCTTGGGCCGCCGCTTGTAGCCGGCCGGCGCCCCGCGCCACCGCTCCGAACGTCGTCACCATCAGCGCTAGTGAGTACGCCTTTGGGATGCCCGACACGATACCCGCCGGCCTCACGACCTTCCGGCTCGTCAACCAGGGAAAGGAGCTGCACCACGCCTCGCTCGTGCGACTGGGCGAAGGTAAGAGCGCGGCGGACTTTCAGGCCGGGCTCGCGGCCGCGATGAAGAGCCACGCGCCACCGCCCTCCTGGACGACGTTCCCGGGCGGGCCCAACGCCGTGACCCTCGGCGATACGGCCATCGCCACCCAGATGCTCGAGCCCGGGTCGTATGTGTTCGTCTGCTGGATTCCGAGCCTCGATGGGGTTCCGCACGTGATGAAGGGCATGATGCATCCGCTGCTGGTCACCGCTCGGGCCGAGCCCACTCCCGCCGCCGCCGAGCCGGCGACCGATGTGACCATCAAGCTTACGGATTATGATTTCGAGTTGTCTCAGCCGCTGACCGCCGGCAGGCATGTGGTGCGCGTCGAAAACACCGGGGCGCAGGCCCACGAGATCGTGATCGCGGCGCTGTCGCCGGGCAAGACGCTGCAGGACTTCATCGCGTGGGAAGCAGGCGGTGAAAAGGGCCCGCTACCGACCGGCCAGTGGTTGGGCGGCGTCACGACGCTCGATGTGGGCGGGCACTCCCAGTTCGCGACGACGTTCGCGCCCGGGAGTTATCTGCTACTGTGTTTCTGGCCCGACGCGAAGGACGGCAAGCCGCACATCATGCATGGGATGGCGAAACAGATCACGGTGAGCTAGGCGGCAATGGGCGGCAGAAGACGGCAGGGGCGGCACGTGTTGCGACGCCCGTGCCGCCCCTTTTGCCGCCCTATGCCGCCTCCTGCCGCCGTTTTAGAACACCCACCGCACCCCCGCCTGCAACTGGCGCGGATCTCCGAGCCCCGAGCGGATCGTGCCGTCGAAGTTGAACAGCAGGTTGCCGTAGGAGGGATCTCGGAAGTTATCGGTGTTGAGCAGATTGAACACTTCGACCAGGAGCTCCGCCTGCCCCTGGCGCCCGAAGTTGAACGGGCGGGATACGCGCAGGTCCCAGGAGAAGAACCTGTTGTCCTTGCGGAGCGTGTTGCGCGTCAGGATTGCGCCGCTGGCACAGATCCGATCCGCCGGACCCGTGGCGCGTTCGCCCGCAGGCGGGGCGAAGGGGTTACCGAGGCGCGGTCCGCAGCTTGCTGAAGTCGGCTGCGCCGAATAATAGCTCACCCGGTTATCCAAATGGATATCGCCGGGGAGCCGGACCAACGCCCAGCCGTTGAAGCGGTGCCGTTGGTCGCGGTCGCTCCAGTTGTACTCGGGTGCGAGATCCGTCGCCGAGGCATACCGCAGCGTGAAGGGGTCGCGCTCGTTGTCGTCGTCCGACTTGTCGAACGCCAGCGTGTAGTTCAGCTCGAACTGGAAGTTGGGATCGAGCAACCGTTTGATCCCTACCGTGATCGCGTTGTAGCGGGATCTCGCATTGCTCTTCACCGTCCACAACGTGCCGATGCCGTTGACGGTGTCCGCGGGACCGGTCGGACTACCGGCGACGGCGGGAAGACCGGTCGACCAGGGTCCCAGCGTGTCGTTGCGGAATACGACATCGTTGCTGTTGTAAAAGCGCGTCAGGTGATCGGTCCGCGCGTGCGTGTAACTGACCGAGACCGCGAGATCCGAGGCTACCTCGCGCTCGTAGCCCAGCGTGGCACTGAACGTGCGCGGGTTTTGGAAATCCTTGTCGTACACATACACGTCGGGGCGGAACGGCGCCCCTCCGCCGGGCAGCAGACTGCTGTAGGCCGGCGGCCCGAGGCCGAACGGGATCGTGGCGCTCGAGCCGAACAGGGTCTGCCCGATCGAGCCATTGGTGCTGCGAGCGCTCGCCAGGTTCAGGCCCGGGATGCGCGCGAAGTAGAGCCCGGCGTTGCCGCGAAGCACCTGTCTGCCCGAGGCATCGGGAGCGTACGTGAATCCGAACCGCGGCTGGAACATCTTCCAGTCGGAGGGAATCGTTCCGTCAGATGGGAACGCAAACGACCCTCGTCCCGTGGTCTTCGTCGTGCCGAGGAATGGCTGGAAAAAGACCTGCGAGGGCGGCGTGATCGGGTCCGGCTCGATCTGCGCCTCCCAGCGCACCCCGTAGTCGACCGTCAGCTTGGCAGACGGCTTCCACGTGTCCAGGAGGTACAGCGCCAGCTCATTCTGCACAATCGACTGCGTCCCTGCCTGCTCGACCGATAGGCCGCCTACGCCAGCCTGCTGGAGGTAGAGCAGCACCGGCCCACCGATGTGCCTACCCGCCGGACAGGTCGCATTGTTGTCGGTGCCCGTGAACACGCCAGTGGTGTCGTTGAAGCATTCCACGTACCTCGAGCCGTTCGCCACGAATCCCTCGAATCCCGCCACGCCGTCGAAAATGAACCGGCCGTTGGCGAACCCGATGAACGTCTGATCCGTCTCCGTGCGGTTCCACTCCGCGCCCGCCTTGAAGAAGTGGTCCCCTTTGGCGTACGAGATGTTATCCAGCACCTGGACGCGCGTGTCGTGGTCCTTGATCGGAAGGAAGAACGGCATCCCGAACCGGAACGCGTTCCCGAAGTCCATCCCAGTATCGGGGAACGGTCGACCCGACACGGGGTTCACTGGCCCGCCGTAGGGGCGGGGCCGATCTTCGCGGGACCACTGAAACCGAAGCTCGTTCGAGACGCGGGACGACAGGAAGGAGACCAAGCTCCCGTTCACGGCGTTCGACCAGTCCTTTTCGAGGCCGTTCGCGCTGCGACCCCAAGTGTCTACATCGAACGTGCCGTTCTCCTGCTCTGACCACGTGTAGTTGTACTTGAGCGACAAGTTGGTCCGATCGGACACGCGCCAGTCGAGCTTGGCAAGCGCGGCCCGTGCATCGTTGGTGCGCGAGATAGCGCCGAAGTCGCTCGCCAAGGCACCGCCGAACGCGGTGCCCAAGTACGTGTTGAGCGAGGTGAGTGCACCGCTGGGCGGCCGCGTCTTCTGCTTGATGTCGTCGTACACCTGCTGATCGTAGGCGACGAAGAAGAACGCCTTGTCCTGCTTGAGGGGCCCGCCGAGCGTGAATCCGAATTGATGCTGGCGGAAGTCCGGAGCGAGTGTCTGCGCGTCGTGCGCCAGGTCGGCCGAGAGCCAGTCGTACTTGCCGAAGTAATGGACTGAGCCCTTGACCTGATTCGTGCCCGACTTGGTGATCACGTTGACGAAGCCGCTCGACGAGCGCCCGAACTCAGCCGTCGCACCGCTCGCGGTAACGACGATCTCCTGCACTGCGTCGAGGTTGAAGGTGAAGGGGGGCCGCTGCCCGCCACGCTGCTCGCCGAAGAAGGGGTTGTTGAAGTCCGCGCCGTCCACCGAGATGTTGTTGTGGATGCCGCGCTGGCCCGCCACCGTCAGCTCGTCGCCGTCGGGTCCCTGTACGATGCCCACGTCGGGCGTCAGCAGGGTGAGGTTGAGGAAGTTGCGCCCGTTGTTCGGCAGGCTCACCACCGCCGCGGCGGGGAGCCGATCGGACAGCGACACTGTGGACGCCTCGACGACGTTCTCCTTAGCTTCGACCACCACCGGAGCCAACTGCACCGCGGCGAGCGCGAGCCGCAGGTCTACCGTCTCGCCCACGCGGACCGGGATTCCAGTACGCGTCGCCTGGCTGAAGCCGACGGCCTTCGCGACCACGTCGTAGATACCGAGCGGCAACAGCGACGCGACGAACACGCCCTTCTGGTCGGTCGTGAGGGTACGCGTGAAGTTCGTCTGCACGTCCCGCACCGTCACCGCTGCGCCGCTCACCGGCGCGCCGTTCGGATCGGTGACGATGCCGCGAATGATGCCGGTCGTGGCTTGACCTTGGGCACCGAGCGGCGCGGGCGAGCCGAGCAGCACGAGCGCCGCGCCGACCATGAGCGTTGAGAGGCGCACCAGAGTTCCGCGCGTCATGACCGAGCCTCCGGGGAGGTGGTTACGCAAAGGGCGGGGGTGAAGTAGCACCGAAACGAATGGGCGGCAAGGGCGGTAGAGGACGGTAGAAGACGGGAGAGGACGTCCCCGGCATTGACCTCTACCGTCCTCTACCGTCTTTTTCCGTCTTCTACCGTCCTCTATGCAAAACCCCGACATCGCTCGCCTGTTCGATGAGGTCGCGGACCTCCTCGAGATCCAGGACGCGAACCCATTCCGGGTGCGCGCCTACCGGAACGCCGCCCGCACCATTCGGGACTTCCCCGAGCCGATCGCCGACCTGGTGCGCGCGGGGACCAAAGACCTGACCGAGATCGCCGGCATCGGCGACGACCTCGCCGAAAAGATCGCCGACATCGTCACTACCGGTGAGCTGCCGCTCCGCAAGCAGCTCGCGAGCAAACTGCCCGCCGGGCTGCTCGACCTGTTGCGCATCCCCGGCCTCGGGCCCAAGCGCGTGAAGCTGCTCTACAAGAAGCTCAAGGTGAAATCGGCGGCCGACCTCGCCGCGGCGCTCGACAAGGGCAGGATCCAGAAGCTCAAGGGGTTCGGACCGAAAATGGAAGAGAAGATGCGCGCGGGACTCGGCCAGGCGCAGGTCGGAGAGCGGCGCATGCTCCTCAACGAAGCCGAGGCCCAGGCGACCGCGGTCGTCGCGTATCTGGAAGCGAGTGGGGCGATCCGACAGATCGAGGTGGCGGGGAGCTACCGCCGGCGGCGCGAGACGATCGGGGACCTGGACATCGTGGTGACGTCGGGGGAGAGCGCCCAGGCGATGGACCGGTTCGTCAACTACGGTGACGTAGCGGAAGTAATCTCGAAAGGCGAGACGCGCGCCACTGTGAAGCTCCGGGGCGGGCTCCAGGTGGATCTGCGAGCGGTGGAGCCCGACGCGTATGGCGCGGCGCTGCTGTACTTCACCGGCTCCAAGGCGCACAACATCGAGCTCCGCAAGATCGCCCAGGAGCAGAGCTACAAGCTGAACGAGTACGGCCTCTTCAAGGGCACGCGGCGCGCCGCCGGGAAGACCGAGGACGAGATCTACGCGAAGCTCGGCCTCGACTGGATTCCGCCCGAGCTGCGCGAGGCGCGCGGCGAGATCGCGCTCGCCCGCGAGCACCGGCTGCCGCACCTCGTGGAGGTGAAGGACATCCGCGGCGACCTACAGATGCACACGAGCGCCACCGATGGGAGGGGGACCATCGAGGACATGGCCCACGCCGCGCGCGCCTTGGGCTACCAGTACATTGCCATCACGGACCACTCGAAGCGCGTGACGATGGCGCTCGGGCTCGACGCGAAGCGGCTGCGCGAGCAGTGGAAGGCGATCGACGCCTGGAACGCCACCAGCCGCGGCTTCACCATCCTGAAGAGCATCGAGCTCGATATCCTCGAGAACGGGAAGCTCGACCTGCCCGACGACGTGCTGGCCGAAGCGGATTATGTCGTGGCCACCATTCACTACGGCATCACGCAGAGCGAGAAGGAGTTGACCAAGCGCCTGGTGGGCGCCGCAGAGCGTCCGTGGGTGGACGCGATCGGACATCCGACTGGGCGCCTCGTGGGAAAGCGCGAGCCCTACGCCTTCGACTTCGAGGCCCTGTGTCGTGCCTGCGCCGCGACGGGCTGCTTGCTCGAGTTGAACGGCCACCCCGAGCGCATGGACCTCCCGGATACGCTCGCGGCGGCCGGCAAACAACACGGCGTCCGGTTCGTGCTCTCGACGGACAGCCACCAGCCGGGGAACCTGTCGTTCATGAAGTACGCCGTCTATCTGGCAAGACGCGCGGGACTGGAGGCCGGGGACATTGTGAATACGCGTCCCCTGGTGGCGTTCCAGGCGACACTCAAGAGGGCGGCAACCGGCGGCAAAAGGCGGCAATGAGGTACGGCGTCGCGTTGCCGCCCCTGCCGCCTTGTGCCGCCTATTCCCGCCCTATCAGCTCCAGCTGCACCACCGGCGCGAAGCTCTTGCGGTGATGGGACGTGAAGCCGAACGCCGCGAGCGCGGCGAGGTGATCCGGGGTGCCGTAGCCCTTGTTGCTTGCCCAGGCGTACGACGGATGGCGGGCCGCCAGGAGCTCCATCAGGCGATCGCGCACGGTCTTGGCGATCACCGACGCGGCGGCGATCGAGTGGCAGTGCGCGTCCCCGTCCACAATCGCATCATGCGGACACCCGAGCTCCGGACAGGGTAAGCCGTCCACCAGGACGAGGGCCGGATCGAGTCCCAGTCGAGCGAGCGCACGCCGCATGGCGAGGATCGACGCCCGGCGGATGTTCAGCCGGTCGATCTCGCGTACGCTCGCCGCGCCCACGCCGATCGCCAACGCGCGGGCCCGCACCACCAGGGCGAGCCGGCTGCGCTTGGCCGGGGGTAAGAGCTTCGAGTCACGCAGTCCGCGGATGAGTTTGCAGTGGGGCGGAAACACGACGGCCGCGGCCACCACCGGACCAGCCAGGGGACCGCGGCCAGCTTCGTCGACACCGGCGACGACTCCGCCCCCCGCTCGCCAGAACGCGATCTCGCGCTCGAGCGTGGGGCGGGGACCTCTCACGCCTCTTGCTTCTCCACCGTCTCGGGGACGGTGATGCCCCGTTTCTCGCGGATCCGCGCCGCTTTGCCGGCGAGCCGACGCAGGAAGTACAGCTTGGCGCGCCGCACGCGACCCTTGCGCACCAGCTCGATCTCCGCGATCGACGGCGCGTGCAGCGGGAAGATGCGCTCGACCCCGACGCCCGCCGAGATCTTGCGCACGGTGAACGTCGCATTGATCCCGGCACCGCGGCGGGCGATGCAGATGCCCTCGAACGCCTGCAGGCGCTCCTTGTCGCCCTCGCGGACCCGCACCATCACGCGGACCGTGTCGCCCGGATCGAACGCCGGAAGGTTGGTCTTGAGCCCCTCGCGCTCGATCGCTCTCAGTCTGTTCATGGTCCACTCTCTCGATCTCTCTATGCGTCTGCGCGTCTGTGCGTCTACGCGTCTAGGTGTTTCGTCCACAGGTCAGGCCGCCGCTCGCGCGTCAATCGCTCCGCCTCGGCCTGGCGCCAGCGCGCGATTTGCGCGTGGTCGCCGCTCAACAATACCGCCGGTACCTCCATTCCGCGATAGCTCGGTGGCCGGGTATAGCTCGGCGGCGACAGGAGCCCGTCGTAGTGCGAGTCGGTAGCCGCGGACGCGTGGTCCCCGAGCGCTCCCGGTAGCAGCCGTACCACCGCATCCAGGACGCACAGCGCCGCCGGCTCACCGCCCGACAGCACGAAGTCCCCCACCGACAGCTCCTCCGCCTTGAGCCCGTCCGCCACCCGCTGGTCCACGTCCTTGTAATGGCCGCAGAGCAACGTGAGCTGTTCGCCCACCGCGAAGCGCACGGCGTCGTCGTGGCTGAACGGCCGGCCGCGTGCCGACAACAGCACGATGGGCGGCCCACCCCCCGGCCGCAGATCCTCCACCGCTTCGAAGAACGGTTCCGGCTTGAGCACCATCCCGGCGCCGCCGCCGTACGGGGAGTCGTCCACCGTCTTGTGCCGGTCGTGCGTGTACTCGCGCAGCTGCACGACTCGGTAGCGCACCAGCCCCTGCTCCGCGGCACGCCCCAGAATACTCACCCGGAGCGACGCTTCGAACACCTCCGGGAAGAGCGTCACGACGTTAATCGCCAGCATCGGTCTCTTCCACGGCGACGAAGTGGTCCCGCCACGGCTCCACCACGGCGCGCGACGTCACGCCGACGAACGACAGCAGCCA
>Ga0137366_10001483_pt1 | contig 17393 bp, 15 predicted proteins | sample SagtaG_8_FD_104938 | JGI IMG/M metagenome (GOLD analysis project Ga0137366, IMG submission 104938) | Vadose zone soil microbial communities from Sagehorn Ranch, Mendocino, California, USA - Sage1_L_60_16 metaG | ecosystem: Environmental > Terrestrial > Soil > Vadose zone | place: USA...
AACGCGCAGAGCGAATCGGAAGCCGACTTGGCCGCGTCGGAGGTCTCGAGGTGACTCCCAATTTCCCGTCGGACCGTCATTCGCACCGGATCAGAAGCGGTGAGTTCCGCGTCGTATCCGCAATTGTTGATTGCCGTCAGAACTGCAAATAAAGTCTCGCTGTTATCGAGCTGTACTCCGCCCTGCGCGAGGAGGGCCGCCGAGGCAAGTATCACAAACGCTGCGCACCGAAATGCCAAATTCTTGCAGGACATGGAAATAAAAGTCAGGAAGTCCTCCTGGATGAACTGCGGACTGGAGAGCAGATCTGCTTTATGAAAGTTTAAGAGGTTCGGTGCCGAGGGTCAAACCGTAGCGCCGACGGTTGAATTCTCGCCGCGACTCTAACTGTCTTTTCCGGGTGGTCGCATTACCGGAGACTCGGAGCGGCAGCACACGCCATACTGCTGCCATAGCCGAAACCATGGACTGTTAGCTAGCAGCTCGTCGTGCCGTCTGTTCGCAGCGGAGAGGTCGCTTGCACTCAGCGGTCGGGTGTCCGGCACTGCAAAGGTGCGCTCTAGCCACTCGATTTCGGTGATGATCCGCTCAACGTCCATCCGCCAACAGTATAGCGAACCAGCTTGCAGGCTAGCAGCAGGAATTGGATAGGCGGCTCGCCTGTCCTGCGTGGATGAGGCCCGATCTCTGCTCGTCAGGTGTTCCTAATTCCAGCGCAGGCGGTCCTCAAATTGGTGCCTCGCATGGGGATTGAGGCCGGGCCGTATGCTAACCTTGTGACTGATCTTCCCCTGCGCCGGGATGGCGGAACTGGCAGACGCAGCGGACTCAAAATCCGCCGGGCTTCGGCCCTTGGGGGTTCGACTCCCCCTCCCGGCACCAACCCAAAGGCCGCGTCGGACGCGGGTCCAAACACATAAGAGACCTCCGAAATCCTGAGCAGGAATGGGTATAGAATTGGGCTTGTGACGCCCTTGTGACGGGAAGAGAGCGTAATTAGGCGCAACCAGAGTACGCATTTCCTTCCACGCTGATTGAAAGGTTTGGTCGCCCAGATAGCAGCATCCCTCTGTATCGACGCTCATCCCCTTTTCGTCCTTAATCTCTGTCCTTCATTATTCTTCATTTCACGATCATTAAATAATGAAACGGCAGGAATCTGGCCCCAAGCCGTTGACGGCACTGGGGCGAAGCGGGGACGATTGTATTGAGGGGAAAATGCTACATCCGGGGCCATTACCTACTAACGGTAGGCGGGCGAAACCACACCTCTCGTCCCAATCAACTCGACTTTGCGAATACCGCAAATGCAATCAACCAGGCGGTTGTAAGCACGATGGAAAACAACACCGCCAAGGTCGCCCGGAAGCGATCTTTCTGGGACCTCCAGAAGAGGAAGTAAAGGATGAGTAGTACAATTCCGCTCAGCGTCAACCCTGCTATCGACCAGCGGTTGAGATGGTAGGCTTGAACAATCAGAAATAGGGCAGCGCCTTGTGCAGTGGAGAGAACAACGGAGGTAACGAAAAGATAGGATATGAACATTTTGTCGCCTTTTCCGGCGTAGAATGATTCAGCCAAAAAACTGGTGGTCCGATGGAGCGACTCGGTTTGCCGCTCGTCAAACTGGCTCGTCAAATATTCTTTCAACAAAGTATCCTGAAGGCTCCGAGCTTCATTAAACAATGTCAATAAATGCCCGAGTTTCATGAAGTAGTAGAGAAAAATCGGCAGCATGATCGCCGCGGCGGCTCGAGCATCGTATTGTTCTTGCGTGAAATACTTGGCAACAATGAGGTTCGGGAGATTTCCAATCCGAAAGATAAGGGCAACCCCGACACCGGCCAAAATGACATGAATGATCCAGTTCTTTTCTAACGCACTTTCCAGCTTATTGATTTTGGCAGAGTTGAGGTTCAGAAGAAACTCCACAATCTGCGCCTTCGTCTGTTCGTTCGTAACCAACGTCTTTCTCCTGTCTGGAGGTTTACGATTTCACAGGCTGCTTACAACGAATCTCTTCTTCGCGGATCACAGTCAGAATAAGGCTCCCCGAAAAGGGGCGTCGAACCACTCGCCAGCATCACAGAAATCTTCCAACTCATTTCCTTCTTTGATCGGAATTTATTACGCACGAAATACCGATGATATTTTCAGCGACTTGGTACGTCTCGACCTGCATCAGATTGGTCGGCAACTCCGTCACTTTGCCAAGCTCATCCCTGAGCAGTCTTCTTAAGAAGCGTCGGTCATCGGACGATACATCATTGTCCGCAATCAGTTCCGGCAATACCGCCAACAGCCATGGGTAGGCCAAGACATCTGCCCAGCACGAGTATTCTCCGACCATAATGTAGTTGGTCGGTACGGACGTCACGTCCCCGACTTGTGCAGCGTGAATTGTGTTCTTGAGCTCACGCTTTATGCGCCTGAGCACCCCTGTATCCTTGAACGAGTTGTGTTCAGAAACCAGTTGTGCCCGCTCCAATACAAATAGGACCTGATAGGTCAAACCAGGAAAGGGCTTCCCTAAGGCGTACTTGGGATTCTCCTCCCAACCGAGATTGCTTACGTAGTGATTCATGAGCCAGGAAATTCCCGCTTCGAAAGCGGGAACCAATCCTTCTTTCGTCTGGCTGGGTACATCTCTCGAGAGCAGGGCCTCGGTCAGCGCCCATACTGCCATCGTCGTTGCGTAAGTGCGTTCATGAACAACGGCCGCGTGCGGAATTGGAGTCCAAGCACCCGAAGCCCGATCTTGTTGAGCTACAATTATGTGCAGCGTGTTTTCGATTAGACCTATCGTCGCAGTGCGCTCCTTGTCAGTCCAAAGGCCTGACTTTGAAAGAGACTCTAGGTATGCAACGGCAACCCACGCAGTAATTTCAGTACGAATAAAAGGCCTAGTATCGGGGCCGAGGATCACTTCAAAGCCCTCGTGTTGTCTCTTGCTCTCGATGTAGGAGAACGCCTGTTTGATTCGACCGGGATTGTATGTTCCAGCTAGGAGTATCGCCTTAACTGATTGTGCGGTGGTCCAGGGATCTGGAATACCCTCAGGAGTCGTAGCATTTCGGAATCCACCCTCCATGGTCTGCACCGTCGCGAGCTCGTTCAATAATTCGCGCTGTATCTCGACCGGATTCCGTAACAGACTCTTAAGTGAGAGCAAATTGGTGACTACCACAACGGTGACGAGAGCCAGAGAACCTGCTGCTGCGAGCACCTTATACGTCGTCTGGATGCGCCGCCTTAGTCTGTGATATAGGAATCGAAACAGCAGTACATTGCCCCAGATGATTACAGCGCTAAGGACAACAGCAGAGAGCCACATATGATCCACCGCAAGCGCTTGTAGCTGGACTATCGATTCAAAGACATCCCTGAGTTGCTTGAGAATGTTGGCGGCGTTAGATAGTATGGCCACGCCTACAACCCACAACGCTGTTCGTACCGCTTGCGGCTTTCCTTGATCTAGCTGAACCGGCGGCTGATTGGTTGAGGCTTGGCCCGCGGCGCCATGAGTCTTCGGTGGATCGTCTACAGCCATATGCTAACTCCTTCGTCGACTTCGTGAAAAGTAGCTATAGTCTGAAGGTAAGCACTAGAACGCATACTGCTGGGTCCCAGTTTACGCCTGTAGGTATTTGGCGTTCGCCATATCACCATAGTTCCTAAATAGTCGCAATCATGGCCCGGTCAGCGCGCCTCTTTATCTTGTCTTGTGGAATCGAAGTCAACGACTCAAGCCGCTGGTTGACTTTCAGAGCTGACGCGGCCCTTAGGGAGCCGTGATAACCGCCGTCGCTGAGTGAATCGACTCGTAGCCTCCGATCCGAGTTGCGTCCTTTGTCCAATCGGGAACATAGGGTTTGCCGTTCAGTTTGAAGCTGATGTCCGAAAGCGATCTTGGACACTCAAGTGTCAGCACAATCTTGTGCTTCGCGGCGAAGGTCTTGGTCCCAGGTGAAATCACATCGGAACTGCCCGGGTCGTCGTCAATCGCAATCTTCATCGATGAAATACTTGCCGGTGAGACTTCGAGGAGAACCGGCGTTTGGCGCAGCTTGAGTTTAAATTGATCGCCCGATTCACTGGCGAGGGATGAACTGGACAACTTCCGGATCACCTCGCCGGTTTGCTGATGGAAAATCCAAAGCTGTTCCGGCTCGACCTGTAGATAGTTGTCTCCGATGATCGTCTCGTAAGGTTCATCAATCGTGGCATCGTGGCCATGTGCGCTTTGGCGGAACCAAGGTTGCGACAGACGACACACCAGAAGCAGCTTGGCATCGGCTTTCAACGCTCTCGCTTCATCGGGGGACGTGGCCAGCAAGTAGGTGAAAGTGCGCCCGTATCTTTCGGTGCCTCGGAAGAGCCAACTGTCCTCTGGGAATGCAACCCCATACTCTTCCGAATACGTCCGGCGTACCTCAACTTTCGCCACGAACGCGTTGCTCCCAATATAGGAGTCCTTATCCCGCACTATTCGCCGAATCAAAACGTCGTCGAGAGTCGGCTTATCCTTATCCATGATGAAACGCTCAGTGCCAGCTGTGAGCGTAACCATCAATGTTTGCGAGTCTGCGTCGTATTTGAACGACGGCGTGATGATTGACTCCTCGCCGACTATGAACCCGAGGTAAGCGTTCGGAGTAACGGTCCCATATAACGGTTTCTCGACAAATCCTGCCCGCCGCGTTTCAAAAGCGGAGGTCGATTCAAACTCTGATTTCTCCTTGAGTGCAGGAGAGTCTTTGATCGCTGCCATGATAACCGTGATGTCATGTCCATGGAAGTCAGGTCCAACGCTCGTCTGGTCCAAATCCAACGATCTGGACAGAAACTCCGGCTGGGGTTGTTTCGGTTTTGCTGGCGGGGTTGCCGCGTGTGACTGCGACGGGGTACGGGAGTTTTGTGCGGACTTTGACTGTGCCTGTGCAGAACCTACAGCCATAAGAATTACGAGGATGATTGAGAGCTGGCGCATGTGTCCTCTGAAACCCGCCGTGCTGTCCGCGTGTTTCCATTTCGCAAGTTTGAGAATAGTACATTCGTTTTACTCTACATGGCCATGCTGCTCAAGCATGAAATGCGTCGGCGCAGAACCGGAGTGACGGGAACGGTCGGGTCGAAAACCCCCGCTGAACGCCGATTCATATTACGAAGCTGCCTTGCACTCGGCATCGTGCTGCTTTGTGTCGTTGCAGCATTCGCATTAAAGCCCGTTCATGTGACCACGCTGTCGATAGCTAAGGCGATGGCCTTCTTGCCCCGGGGCGCTCGTCGTGAACGGTCTGGGCTTTTTGCAACTGTAGTAAAACTGTAGTAGTTCCATGCTCAGAACCGAGCATTTCGGGTCATAACAGATCAACACGTGCGCCTTGTAACCGGTTGAAAAATCGAATAGAGTAGAGAATTTTCGAAATGCATCACCCGACTGTGTACTCAAAATCCGCCGGTGCTTAGCACCTTGGGGGTTCAACTCCCCCTCCAGGCACCAGCTTAAAAGCCCACAGAATAAGCAGCTACCTGGGCTAGCTTCCCGCCTGAGATGCACCTCTGCAGCAGACGCAGCGGACTTTCCGCCAACGTATACCAACGAGCGTTAAATCTATCAGACTGAAAAAGTTAGGTTTACTTACAAACCGCTGTTGTGAGCATGGCTTGCTCATCTGTTACACATTCTCAGGATTTCCGCGCCACTTCTAACAAGGAAGGAATGAGGATGCAGAAAATTCGAGTCACGCCCACAAGCAAGACATTGGCGCAGTCACAAGACGTTCGCCGAAGTGGACCGGTCTTCCGCCATCGTAGAGAACTACTCCTAGCTTGAAGTTATCGCCGCAGGCGTCCGCCAACTTCCGGAGCCCTTTGAAGTCACCCGCAGTCACGGTAGCGCTCGCCTTGACTTCGATACCGACCAATGCACCACTTCCCGTTTCGATCACCAGATCAACTTCGTCCTGATCTTTGTCCCGGTAATGGTATAACGCGCAGCTCTCATCAAACCAAGACGCCTGTTTCAATACCTCAGAGAAAACAAATGTTTCCAGCAGCGGTCCGAAGCTTGAACGGTCTTTCGCGATCCGTTCCGCGGTAGCCCCAAAGAGCGCGCCGAGTAGGCCGGAATCAAGGAAATGCAGCTTGGGCGTCTTTACCAAACGCTTCAACTGGTTCCGAAACCACGGTTCCACCCGACGAACGAGAAACAACTGCTCCAGGATGGCGACGTATTTTCTTGTGGTCTTGTCGTCAAACCCAACTTGGCCGCCCATCTGCGTGAAATTGGTGAGCTGGCCAGAGTGCTGGGCGAGAACCTGCAGCAGCCTTGGCATTTGATCAAGCTTCTCCACGTCGGCAACTTCGCGTACGTCCCGTTGCACGATGGCTCTTATGTAATCGCGCGCCCATGTCTGGCGTCGCTTTGGATCTTCACGCCGCAGCATCTCCGGGTAGCCGCCAATCAGCACCGCTTGTACTAGGTCTTTGCCGATCATTGGCTCCGCGGGTTTGCCAAGTTTGCTATCGAACGCTGCTTTGAGGAACCCCGGCTTCTTACGTCGGATTTCAGCCCGCGAGAGGGGCAGAAGGCTCACGATCTCCATGCGGCCAGCTAAACTCTCCGAGACTTGGGGCAGAGTAAGAATATTGGCGGAGCCGGTCAATAAGAACCGACCGGCGCGGCGATCTCCACTGACTTCTTGATGGCCCGGAGAAGGTCGGGCACTCGCTGTACTTCGTCAATGGTCGTTTGATCGAGGGCCCGCACTAACCCAGTTGGATCGCTGCGTGCCGCGGCCAGCACCGTGTCGTCGTCCATGGTGATGAATTCGCGATTGCCCGGGACCAAATCGCGGACCAGTGTGGTCTTGCCGCACTGGCGCGGCCCCGTAACCATGACGACCGGCGTATCCTTGAGCGCGGTAGCCACCAGTTCGGCGGAAAAGCGAGAAAAGAGCGCGTTATCGGTATCGTCCATGCCGGGTGAAGGGCTCCGTCTAATTCGGATTGATGGCTCGTCTATTTCGGATTATAGGCTCGTCTGATCCGGAACCGAAACTAAAACGGTTCTGGGACCTATTCCGGGTCGTGGTGGGCCATCTCTACCTGAGTGTGTGCGACGTAGTGGGTGTCCTCCCAGATCGAGTCTGTATCTTCCGATCCAGTTCCTTCATCGCCCCCCGGTCGTTACAGCTTTGCCTTAGCCAAGCGGCGCAGAAGACTTTCCTTGGCGGCGTGCTCCCGACGGAGTTCCCCCAGTGCGGACTGGAATGCATCCACCCGGCCTTGGCGGAGCGCGAGATCACGCAGGTCAATCAGAAGAGTGATCGCCTTGTCGTATTCGTTGGGTTGCCGCTTCTGGATGTGCGCTGCAATCCGATTCCAATTCCCTTCCTCTCGCTTCCCCAGCTGGTCCAGATAGCGAGAGCGGTTAGCCTCGTCTTCTGCCTTTCGTCGCGCAGCCTCCGCCGCTCGCTTTGCCTCCAGTAATCGGGTTCTTTCTTCCACGCGGGCATGAACCAGTCTCAGAAGATCGCCTGCAGTGCGCCGACAAATTGTGTCGGGCGCGGACAGAGTGCGTCGCGCGTTCTGCTCGAAACGTCGCAGCAATTCGTTCTTCCATCGTTCACCGGGTTCCGCGACTGCGGCAACGAGCAAATTGCCCTTTTCTTGTTCGGGCAGGCTCTGAATCCAAGTCGCCAGATCCTCCCGATCCGGGCCAGCGTTCAGCGGCGCCGAAACAGCTGCAGCAACTTCGACGAGATCCTCGTCTATTCCAAGAAACTCGATCAGGGAATGGAGGGGAGCCGACAATTCGCCCAGACCAGCAGGCACCGCTGGCTCCAGTTCATCCTCGCCGAACTCTTCATTTTGCGCACAAAGGAGCCATCCGAGATAAAGGCAGCGCAGGTCGCCACGCAGCAGGTCCGAGCGCAGAGACATCAGCGAGCCCATCCATCCTGTCCCGTCGTCCCAGTCATCGTCCTCGAATTGATTTTCAAATGCAACGATCACGGAGTTCCCAGATTTTCGCACTTGAGCAGCTTCGCCTGCGAGCATGGCTCTCAGCATTTTGTAGTCGGCCAATTCCAGCGGAAGGCGGAGACACAACTCACGCGTTCCCCAGTTCGCAACGTAGAGAAACGTGTCGAAGTACTTTTCCAGCAGTTTGAGAGGATCTGCCTTCAGGTCTCCCCATTCGTAGTGATTCGTGAAACTGGTTGAAGTAATCACAGCGCGTGTGGAGACGGACCTTAGTTCGGCCATATCAGCTTTTGTCAGCGCCCGGTCGATTGCCCGGAAATCGTAATACTGGTATTCGCTCACTCAGAATCCTCTGCGCAGTGGCGATACGCTGCGATCCATTCCGTACCGGCGGGCGCTGGCGTCGGCAACGGCAAATCGAGGATTCCGATTCTCTGCCGGAATTTGTCGCGGCGGTAAATCGCCACAATCTGGCCAATGCGTGTCATGTCCACTCTCTCCACCACAACGTCAACGCCGAAAATATTTGCGGAGAAGGGCAGGGCAAGATGCTCCTCCATCATCGTGAGGAAGCCGACAACCTGCTCCTCTTCGGTATATGCATCCACGACCGCTTGCTCAATCAGTCTCTCCAATTTCGCCTTGCTGAATGACGGAAGATTGGTGTTGGGGTTGCGCTTCAACTTGCGTACATCCATGTGGACCACAACGAGCTTGGTGTTCTGGTGCGTCATATCCCTTCATTCCCATCAGAAGCGTTCAATCGCTGGGCGACGGCCCCTCGGCGGCTGCGACGCCAATTCTATAGCCGATGGCGCCGTAGCCTCTTAGTCGCCGGGCGTACATTCGCGCCAGCATCAGCACCTGAGAATCGACATAGTCGTAGACGCGAACGACATGCTTAGCATCGTGAAGCCGATGGAGACGCCCAACATACTGTTGCAACGTTCCCTTCCAGGAAATCGGCATCGCCAAGAACAACGTGTCCAGACGAGCATCATCAAAGCCCTCACCAATGTAACTGCCAGTTGCCAGGATGACTCTTGACTCGCCCTCCGGAACAGCCGCAATCGCCTCCGCAATCGTTCGGCGCTGTTTCTTGCCCATGCCGCCTTTTAGCACAAACACGTTGCTCACCTTGCCAGAGAGGGCCGTCTCGAAATACCTCAAGTGACTGGTTCTGCCGGTGAGAAACAGCGGTGAGCGTCGGTCTCCGACTGCGCGCAGCAGATCGGCCAGGATCATTTCATTGCGAACACGGTCATCTGCAACTGCAGCGTACACTTCCTGGATCGTTGTATCGATCCGCTCGGGTGGCAGGCAAAACTCGGTCAACCGTGGAACCACTTCATGTTCGAACGGCGTGACTGCGGTCATCGAACGTGCGCTGAGCTTATGTCGTGTCGGACCGCACTGCATGTAGATGATCGGGTGGTGTCCGTTTTTGCGCTCAGGGTTGCCGTCAGGCCAAGGATGTACCTCGCCTTTACTTGTTTCATCACCTGCTCAAAGGTGAATGCCGACAAATGGGATTGATAGCTCCTCTCCAATGGATCCAAAGCACCCACGGCAGAGAGGGCAGGAAACTCCCCCTCCCGGCACCACTCCCGACTGGCGGCAAAAGGTGATCTGTCCACGATGCACCTACTCTCTTCCGTCGATGCGTAATCCCGCCCGTTTTTGAACTCGTTCAACATTTCTCTTGACAATATGGTGGCCTGCGCTGCATATTTTGAACGTGTTCAATATTAACGAAGCGGCAACGGAAAAAGGCGAGCAGACCCGCCATGAGATCCTCAAAAGCGCTCTCCGGCTATTCCGTGATCAGGGATTCGATGCGACAACGATGCGCGACATCGCCGCCGATGCGGGGGTCGCTTTGGGCGCGGCCTATTATTACTTCCCCGGCAAAGAATCGATTATTCAGGCGTACTACAAGGCGGTGCAGGCAGAACACGAGCATCGGTTTTCGGAAGCTCTCGCGACCCGCAAAATGGACTTGAAAGAGCGCCTACAGTTTGTGATGCGGTCAAAATTGGACATCCTTGAGAACGATCGTAAATTGTTAGGCGTGATCTTCCGTTACTCGGGAGAACCTGACCACCCACTTTCTTGCCTTGGCCCGGGCACCGCGGAGAGTCGGCGGGAGAGCATCGAAATATTTACCCGTGCAATTGAGGACGAGAAGCTTCCGAAAGACTTGCGACAATTGTTGCCGATTTCTTTGTGGGCGCTGCACATGGGTGCGCTCATTCTGTTCATTTACGACAACTCACCTCAGCAGCAGCGTACCCGCAAGCTTGTGGACGGCGCACTCGATTTGACCATGCGGCTGCTGTCGCTGGCCAAGAATCCGCTTCTTAGACCTTTCCGTACCCGCGTCCTCGAACTACTGCGTGAGGCCGAACTTCTCCCCGACTTTGCAATGCAGGAGCAATCATGACGGACGATGAACGAAAGAAATTCGACAGTTCGCGCTGGATGCTTATCTTTCTAATTCTCGCAGTGAGTGCAGGTACTGTGATGTATAAGCTCACTGTCCGGGAACACCTGGAGCAGACTGCGCTTCTGTTCGTGGGCATTCCCGCAGTGTTGGCCATCATTTTGGCGCTCAGCCCGAAAGCCAAGACCGCGAAGGGCGCAATCGTGAAAGGTCTCACCGTCGCATTGCTACTATCGGCACCGCTCCTCGGGGAAGGATTCATTTGCATTGTTATGGCATCGCCGATTTTCTATGCGGTTGGAATTCTGATCGGCGTGCTCGTGGATGAGAACCGAAAATATAGGCAGACGACGCTCTCGTGTCTGGTGTTGGTTTTGCTTCCAATGAGCATCGAGGGGAGTTCACCAGTGCTGTCCTTCAATCGCGAAGAGACCGTGCAGGCGTCGAGAATCATCAAGGCATCGGCAGAGCAAGTCGAGTTGGCTATCAGCCGGAGCCCACGCACTGACCTGCCGCTACCCCTTTACTTGAGAATGGGCTTTCCCCGTCCGACCGAAGCAAAGGGCGACGGACTGCAAGTCGGCGCGCCACGAAGCATTCACTTCGCGGGGGGTGAAGGGCGGCCGGGAGATCTGATGCTTAAGGTTGAACAGGCACGGCCTGGATACGTTCGTTTTCGAGCAATCTCCGATCGGAGCAAGATCGCGCACTGGCTGGACTGGAAATCGTCAGAGGTAGAGTGGATACAGCTTGATTCAGATCACACCCGAGTCACATGGAAGTTGCACTTTGAAAGGCGCCTTGATCCGGCCTGGTATTTCCGTCCATGGGAGCGATATGCGGCTCGCCTTGCCGCGGAGTACCTGATACAGGCGAATGCTGCTCCAGAAGGAGGCCGGGGGAAGTAGATGGGGATGTCACGCATCGCGGCCGTTCGATTTCTTGGGCTCTATGCGCCGATCTTGACCGCGTTCATCATCGCAATTGCGCGACCGCGCATGCCCAGGATGCTCCCATCTGCCCTCCTCAGTTTTCTTTGGACACTGCCATCGTTACTCGCCTTGCAATTGCTCAACTTGCGATTCGGATGGTGGGACTTCCATGCAGAAGGCGCTCTCTTTCGCGGAATGCCACTCGATCAATACCTCGGGTGGGCGGTGCTGTGGGGATTGGTTCCGATATTCGGATTTCGAAAAATTGCAGTTTGCTTCGTGGTGATGCTCTTCTTTGGCCTCGACTTGATCTTGATGCCAGCGTGCAGCCCGCTCCTAGAGCTCCGCCACTATTGGCTCATTGGAGAGATCGTCGGCTTGTGCCTAGTGCTGATCCCGTCTCAGCTTTTGGCGCGATGGACATTGAATGATACGCACCTTAAAGTACGCACAACGTTACAGGTATTTGTTGCGTCGGGAGTTTTTCTTTTTCTAATACCGGAAATTGTTTTCGGGCTACGCCGCAATTCGGGCTGGAAACCTTTGCTGTCCGAGACCACGTGGATTCGAAATCTCGAGTTTCAAGGCGTGGCATTGCTTGGCATTCTCGGGCTTTCCGCAGTTCAGGAATTTGCCGAGCGCGGTCAAGGTACTCCTATTCCCTACGATCCCCCAAGACATCTGGTCATCAGCGGGTTCTATCGTTACATTGCGAATCCAATGCAGCTTTCCTGCGTGCTGGTGATGATTGCATGGAGCCTGGTGCTAAAAAGTCTATGGCTGGCGCCGGTAGGCGCGGTGTCATTTTTCTACAGCTTGGGCTTGGCTGCATGGGATGAGGGCGAAGACATGAAACTTCGTTTTGGCACCTCATGGCTGGAGTACCGAAAGAACGTCCGCCCGTGGAGATTTCGATTGCAGCCGTGGCATCCTGCTGACCGGGCCCAGGCATGCCTTTACGTTGCAGAAACCTGCGGTCCTTGTTCAGAGGTACGACGCTGGTTCGATTCGAAAAACCCTATCGCGCTGAAGATCGTAGGCGCAGAAGACCATCCCACGCGAGATCTCCAACGTATGACCTATGACCCCATGGATGGAAGCAACATAGATGAAGGAGTACGCGCTTTCGCACGCGGACTTGAGCACATCAATTTGGGTTGGGCATTTGTGGGGGCATGCTTGCGTCTGCCGGGAATCTCACATTTCGTCCAGGTTCTGCTTGATGCCAGCGGCCTGGGACCCAACATGATTCTGCGACGAAGCCAGGCTAAGTTCTCTTCAACAGATTGACCTTGTGGGACCTTTAACTCATTTTCGATTTTTTCGTCGGATGGGCGTCAGTTGGGGCGACCTTCAGGCGGTCGGCGGGAACAAAAAAAGCCAGTCCTTTGCGGACTGGCTTTTGGAGCTAATCAAATTGCACTAACGCTACTGCGGCGGCTTGTTCTTATCTTTGTTCTTGTCTTTATTATTATTCTTGTCCTCTGAATTGCCTCGGTCGTTCCTTCTCTGCTGATCCTGCTGACGGTTGTCGGAAGGCCGCGCTTCAGGACGAGGAACGTTCTCGTTGCGACTCGGTGGCGTAACTGCCGGACGGTTCTGGTTTTCCGGACGCGGCTGCCGAGCCTCGGGAGCGTTCTGCTGTTGCTGGCGCGGCGGTGGCGTCATCTCCGGACGGTTCTGGTTTTCCGGACGCGGCTGCCGAGCCTCGGGAACGTTCTGATGCTCCTGCCGCGGCGGTGGCGGCATATCCGGACGATTCTGGTTCCCCCGCGGTTGTGCTTCCTGTCGATTCTCCGGAGGCCGAGTTGGCTGTTCAGGTTTTGTACTCGGCGTCTCTGCTGGACGATTGTTTTCAGGCCTCATATTCGGGGCCTGCCGTTGCTGCTCCGGAGCCTGATCAGGCCGGTTGTTGCCTGGCCGGGGTACTGCGCGATTATTTTCCGGCTGCCGATTGTTTTCCGGCTGCCGATTGTTTTCGGGTTGCGCTCCCCGATTGTTCTCAGGCGGTGCGGGACGATTCTCTACCCCACCCGGACGATTGTTTTCAGGTGCGCCCGGCCTATTGTTTTCAAGTGCGCCGGGGCGGTTTTCCGGGCCACCAGGACGAGGAACAGCGCGGTTGTTTTCCGGACGATTGTTCTCCGGACGGTTGTTCCCTGGACGGTTATTTTCCGGACGGTTGCTTTCCGGAGCACCAGGACGAGGAGAAGCATTGGGATTATTGCCGGGGCGATTCTCGAAGCCTCCCGGACGCGGCGCGCCTTCATTCATTGTCCCACCGGGGCGCCCACTTCCCTTTGCACCACGCTCCAGGGTCTGGGCTTGACCTGGCGCTGCAGCTTTGACCGTGCGGACCGGCGGCGGCGCGGGGCGCTCCATTCCCCGGATTGCCTCAGGGCGATTCATTGCGACCGGTTGCCGAGTTGCAACCACCTGCCTGCTCATCACTTGCTGCGGCGGTCGCCTGTCGATGGGACGCGCCGACCCGACCAGACTCTGCCGCTCTGGCTGGATGTTTCTGACAGTTTCGTGTGTCACCTGCGCTGAAGCAATTTGCCGCGCGTCCACACGAACGATGTTGTTATGCACTGGCCGCGCATTTACGAACGTGTCATGGTTCACAACCGTGACTGCATTCACGTTGCGCTGATTCACGTACGTGACATTCGTTACTTTATTCACGGTCACGTTGTTATAAACATTCGTGACTTGTGTGACGTTTACCCGAGTGTTCGTGACGTTCACATTCTGCACATAACGTGGGCTGGTGCGGTACCACGGAACAAATACCTCTCCAGGTGCTAGCGGGAACCATCCGACGCCGCCTCCAACGCCTACACCAACGCTAAAACTGCCGCCGCCAACGAAGGCGACCAAGGCCGGTGAATAGACCGGCCGAACCGCAATTGGTCCAGGAACCCAGCACCAACTGCTCTGAACGAAAGCCCATCGTCCATAGTGGAATGGTGCAAAGCCCCATGGCTCATCTTCCGCCCAGGTCCAGCCCCACGGCGAAACATAGACCCAGTGGCCATAACGGTAGGGTGCCCAGTCGCCGGGAACGCCAGACGGGGACCATACGTTTCCATATCCCGCGACGTTACGCCATTGGCCGTAATCGTCCAAATCCTCATAGCCAGTCATTTCATCCGAAACATACTCTCGGCTCCGGCCACGGTCTTCGCGTTGGTCACGTGATAGAGCCCATTGAGTAAATGGATCGCTTTGGTTAATCTCGGCCACATCGTAGTTCAGCTGGTCAGTTCCGGAAAACGTCCCCTGTTGCCCGTCAGTCAGACGATACGAATTGCCCGAGCCTGTGATCTCCGCCTCGCCTCGAAATACAGACGCAATTGTCTGATCGCCATTTTCATTCACATCGAGCCGAAACTCGCCCGGCCGATTGAGATTGAACGCAAGGTTCGGAGTGTCAACCTCGAAGGCGTCATCGCCACCATAGTGGCGCACGCGGAAAAACAACGACCCCACAGATAGCCGAAGCTGAGTGACGTCGTTTCCTACATCAAGAAAACTTACGCTAGTTTCCGGTCCGAGACGGACGGAAGTGGACCCAATCTGGATCTCAGCCCGCGAATCGCGATCAACCCAGAGATTGTCGCCAACGGTCAGCGTGCGATTCATTGTCCCTTCTACCCAATCACCTTGCCCGCCGGGTTGAAACGAAACGGAGCCCTGTACAAAGCTGATTCGTCCGGCCCGCGCTGGCGGATCTTGATCGTTATCCCGGTCTTGCGCAGACGCGAGAACTGCCGTTTGCAACAGCAACAAGATCGCCGCTGCAAAACCCGCAATGGAAAATCCTGTGCGTATGTTTTTCATAAGGTTCCTTGCTGCGGCCATTAAATTCAGCCTGCCGGCCGCACGATAATAGATTCAACAATTCATGTTGATTAAACACGCGCTGGAAACACAAGTTCCATACGGTCGTGCGGGTACGCAGCCAACCGCCTTATGGTACATGCATGTCGCTGATATCAAGGACTTTGCTGATACCAATGGGGCATAGGTATCACACCCAACGAGTTGCTGAGGTGCCTTTGGCGCATTATGGGGCCTTTGCGCAGTCGACGATTGTATGACTGTGGGATCCACCTCAGAGCTTGCACTGGCTCCAAGGTCTGAGGAGTTCTTGATTGACAGTCTAACCGACGGTTTGTTCCGCCAAGACTTTCTCGCGCTCCTCGGCATCGCGTTGCTCGTCACGATCTGAGGACGGCAATGCGAGTTCGAGCACCTCGCGGATCGTCTTGACGTAATGGACATTCAGGTTTTCCAGTTGCTCGGGCGTGAGATCCTCATCCACGTTCATCTTGTTTTCCGCCGGCAGAATTACGTCGTGCACTCCCGCCCGTTTTGCGGCGAGAACCTTTTCTTTGATCCCGCCGACAGGCAGAACGTTTCCGCTCAGGGTTATTTCGCCAGTCATTGCCGTCAATGGACGAACCGGCCGGTCTTTTAGCAAAGAGACCAGCGACGTCGCCATCGTTACGCCAGCAGATGGACCATCTTTAGGAATTGCGCCCGCAGGAACATGTATGTGAATGTCATGGTCGGCAAAAAAGCTCTCTCCGATTCCAAGGTGGACGGCATTCGACCTTACCCATGTCAGCGCCGCCTGCATGGATTCCTGCATGACCTGGCCGATTTGGCCGGTCATGGTGAATCCGCCTTTGCCGCGCATGACATTGGCTTCGACGAACAACACATCGCCGCCAGTCGGAGTCCACGCGAGACCGACAGAAACGCCGGCGCGCTTGGTGCGCTCGGCAATTTCGCCTTCACTGCGGACTTTGATGCCACCGAGAAACTCTTGAATGATTTCCTGAGTCACCACCAGCTTCTCGGTTTTGCCCTCAGCTAAGCGCCGCGCTTGCTTCCGGCAGATCGTCCCGATATTGCGCTCCAGGTTGCGAACTCCAGCTTCGCGCGTGTAATGGCGAATGAGGTGTCCCATCGCATCCGGCGGGAACTCGATGTGGTCGGCTGTAATCCCGTTCTCCTCAATCTGTCGCGGAACCAGATATTGGAAAGCGATGTGGACCTTCTCCTCTTCGGTGTAACCCTGCAGTTCGATTATCTCCATGCGGTCGCGTAGCGGCTCGGCTACTGGATCAAGCATGTTCGCTGTCGTGATGAACAAGACCTTCGAAAGATCGAACGGCACATCAAGATAGTTATCGCGAAACGTCGAGTTTTGCTCGGGATCGAGAGCCTCGAGCAAAGCCGAGCCGGGATCGCCCCGGAAGTCTCGTCCTACCTTGTCAATTTCGTCGAGCATGAAAACGGGATCTTTGGTTTCCGCGCGGCGAATACCTTGAATGATCTGACCCGGTAGTGCGCCGATGTAAGTGCGTCGGTGGCCACGAATCTCGGCCTCGTCATGCACGCCGCCTAGCGAAATGCGGACGAATTTGCGTCCCAACGCCCGAGCTATAGAGCGGCCCAGCGATGTCTTGCCCACTCCCGGAGGTCCGACGAAACAAAGGATCGGGCCTTTCATACTCGGCTTTAAACGCCTCACCGAGAGAAAATCCAATATGCGATCTTTGACCTTCTGCAAATCGTAGTGGTCGGTATCGAGAATCTCTTTGGCTTTCAAAATATCTACTTCACCGCCCGAGGTCTTTGCCCACGGCAGCACAGCAAGCCACTCTACGTAGTTTCGAGTAACGCCGTAATCGGCGGCCATCGGTGACATGCGAACGAGGCGACCCAGCTCTTTCAGAGCTTCCTTCTTCACTTCGTCCGGCATTCCTGCGGATTCAATCTTCTGCCGAAGCTCTTCGGTGTCGCGCTGGCCTTCGTCCTGCTCACCCAATTCCTTCTGAATGGCCTTCATCTGCTCGCGCAGATAGTATTCGCGCTGACTCTGCTGAACTCGGTCCTGCACTTCCGATTGAATTTTGTTTCGCAGCTGCTGGACTTCAAGCTCTTTCGCCAGATGCTGGTTAATTTTTTCCAGGCGCACGCGGACATCAGTTGTCTCAAGCGTGTCCTGTTTGTCA
>Ga0137366_10001491_pt1 | contig 17353 bp, 14 predicted proteins | sample SagtaG_8_FD_104938 | JGI IMG/M metagenome (GOLD analysis project Ga0137366, IMG submission 104938) | Vadose zone soil microbial communities from Sagehorn Ranch, Mendocino, California, USA - Sage1_L_60_16 metaG | ecosystem: Environmental > Terrestrial > Soil > Vadose zone | place: USA...
GGCCCCTTGCCTCGTAGCCCACCGTGGGCGCCTCCCATCTCACCATGGTCTGATGTGAGGATGATGATAGTCCGATCGCTTAGTTGGAGTGCGTCGAGTTCATTGAGAATCGACAGCACTTGGAGGTCGACGGCGCGGATGCTGTTCAGGTAGAAGTTGTTAAGACGGCGCCAGCGTTCCTCCTCCAGCGGCACATGACCGAGTACGTAATCCCAGACTTTTAGAAACTCGCCGTGGGCTGCGGGGCGGCCTGGCCCATCGAGCGGCTGACTCAAGCTTTTCGGGACAGGAATATCCCATTCCTTTTTGTAGAACGCATGGTTCGGCGCCCGCACGGCGTTCTTCACTTGGTGACCTGTATTCTGAACGCTCTGTCCTGGAGCGTCGGTGTCGAAATACATAACGTCATGAGGGTTTACCAGGCTGACGGTCAGGGCCCAGGGCTTACCCTCATCACTTAGTGGCCGACCTTTGTTTCGAAGCCAGGTTATGGCACTACCGGCAATCAAGTGATCGAAGCGATAGCCCCCGAGTTGGTGGCCAACGAGATCACCCGGCGAGTTGAAATCAGCGAAGCCGTATGCCTCCATCTCTTTGTTGAGTAGACGGTCGGCCGCCTCCTGGTCAAAAGCTCGGGTAAGGTGCCACTTTCCTTTGTAGGCAGTGTAATAACCTGACTTCCTGAGCATGTGCCCGATTGTGGGGATATCAGTCGACAAATCCTTGATCCATGGCACGTCCGCATTCTCAAACATGCGATTGTCGGCAGTTTGCAGTCCAGTCACCAGCACCGACCGCGACGAGGTGCACATCGTGGCAGGACAGTAGTGATTGTGAAACGTGACTCCGGTCTGCTGCATCCGTTCGCGCCCCGGTAGCGCGAAACCGGATGGCCAGCTACGGAAATAGCGCTCCTGGTCTGTGAAAATGAAGAGAATGTTGAAATTCGCGGCAGCCGGAACTGAGCCTCTTGAATTTCCCACAGGTGTCGCTGTCGCCGCAGAAATCGCGGAGGGAGATCCGAGCATTGAGGCGGCGCCGACGCCGGCCACCGTTAGCGCGGATTGATTGAGGAAGTCGCGTCGCGACAAACCGTTTGGCGAATTCTTTTTAAAAGGTCTGCTGTCCTTCATGGTTTAATTTCCTTTCGTAGAGGGCCGGCTGCCCTTTATCCCTTTTTCAGAACGTGATCGCGCCCGAGATCTGTAACGAGTATCCCTGGACCGTCGACTTATTCGAAAACTCTTTGAAATACTTAAAGCCTAAGACTACCTTCCGTACCGGTAGGATTATGTTCGATCCGACGCCAAGTGCGTTGACTCGATAATGTGTGTTTGCGCGACCGTGGGATTGATGCCGGGGCCACTCTTATCGGTAGTCTGCAACTGTTCGTAGCCAATCAGCCCTAATTGCAGAAGCGTATGCATGTTCTTCTGCAACGGAAGAACTTGCGTCAGCGAATAGTCGAGATCGAAGGTCTGACCCGGATGAATCTGAGTAGTCTTCTGCGTACCGTGGAATTCGTACATTTCGTAAACAGAGACAGCCGTCCCTTTGTTTTTTGTAAGGTAAAACGTCTCTCCCGCAGAGAGGTCATTCCCCCAATAGCCTGAGCCGACATTGTTGCTCGCGCCGGCGTTGAACCTGCCGGTTGGGGCCGTGAATCCGTAAGCTACCGTATAGTTGGCGCGCTTCTCATGCCAACCCAAGGTGAAAGGCTGATAGTAGGAGTCGGCAAGGCCGCTGCCTCCACCGAGAGCACCAAGAGTGGCCGAGGTAAGCGACTTGTTGGTGATCGGCAGGTCTGCCACCAGACCAATGTTGGCCCCGAGTATCTTCTTCTTACTCACCCACAAGAAAATGTTTTGGTCCGCTATCACCAAGATGCTGCCGTTGACCGGAAGGCGCTCGCCGTTAGGACCCTTCGCCTGATTGAACGAATAGAGCTGAAAGAGGTTTTGATAAGTAAGTCCCGGATCGGGCAGGGTCCCGGAGTTGGTGGCGGTCATGCCGGGTGTGTACTGGCCCCTGACCTGCGCCCGCGCTGGCGTGGCGATAAACAACAGCGCCGCGACCATGATTAATGCAAAGGTAAGATTGTTTCTCATAAGCTCCTTCTCGTTTTCAAAGTGTTTCCTGGGAATGCTGTCGTTTCATCCTCTTCTCCTTGCTGAGAACGCGAGAGATTCCAAATGCTTCACTCATGAAGCCTATTGCAGGATAAGTCATTTGGTAACTGTCACTTCTGACAGGGGAATGAGGTTTGGCAGTAACAGAATTGGGGCGAACTCCGCGGCCCGCAAACCTGTAGTTCTAGTCACGACGGATGACGCCCAGCCTTGCGTCAATTGTCCGGGACATCACTTATTAAGAGTAATCATGTAATTGATCGCCGTGTTCAATTCAACTTTTCGGGAAAAGCTGACGTCTACTGAGCAAATAATTCATTTGGTCGCGATTGCTCTGGTCGCTATGTCAATCGCATTGGTCATGGCACCGGCCGCCTATCATCGCCAAACTGGCCCCGAAGAGGTGACTAAGGGTTTCATCAATATGGCTTCATACCGTCAGCTATGCCCACTGAATTCAATGTTGGTTATTCCTCGCGCCAAAACAAAGACTCGCCGTCCCGCCATAGACGGCAAGTGATGCATCTCCTGCGCCTAAAGCATCTCGCCGGCCACCAACAATCCCCTGAATTCTGGTCCGCTGAGATTAATCAAGAAGACCGGAACTAGCTGAAAAGTTTTCGGCAAGTCCCGGTCTCTTCATTCACACGGCCAGATTACTTAGTACTTCGAGGCCTTCGTCTTTATCATCTTTCCATCTTCAGAAGGCTTCTTCGGCTCCATTGATGCAGTGCCAGCCGCATTGCCCAGCTTATCTTCCACCATCACCGCTTGAAGTTTTGGGGTTCCCTTCGCATGACCGGTCACGACGATCGTATAGTACAGGCCCTTTTCGAAATTAGCGTTGGGTACTGTCAGGACGGCTTTGTTCTGACCTTCAGGGCGGACCTCGAGCATAGTGTTCATCGGATCAATGTCCATATAGTTTGTTCCTTTCTGGACGTTGACTCCTGAGAAGAGTTTTTTGTTTCCCTTTTTGTCAACAACATCGACCTCACCAGCATCCGGCGAAGCATTTATCACACGCACCTGCGCTTTGTCGGCCGGCGGAGTTGTTATGTTGTCGTTGACCAGGGAGAGAGTGGTCTTATCGTTAGTGCCCGGCATAACCACAATCGTGTAATGCTTGCCACCGCTCAGGCCCTCACTATTCTCTGCAACCGGCTCCGCGCTATCCTGGCCTGCTTGGCGCACACGAAATGTGTGGCGATCGTCTGAGAGCTCTTTGTATGGCGTGACGCTCTTGAATGAAACCGCCTCAAAGAGTTTCTGGTTATCGGCGAAGACATCGAGCGAAGTCCCGTCCGGAACTGCATTGATTACTCGTACCAGGGCGTGGTCGCGTTGCGCGACTTCTTTGGCGGGCGGCGCCGTTGACGTTCCTGCGTCGGATTTGCTTGTTACGGGTTGAGTCTGCTTGGGTTCACTGGAACAGGCCACAGCAAGAAATAGCGCGGCCAGTGTCAGACCGAGTGTCAGACCGAGATTGATTTGCTTGTTCATGAATTCCCTCCTCTTGGAAAACTGCCGGGTTCATGCTGTCATTTGGGACCATAACTTATACAGCTGTAACGATCCTTTCAAAGACAAGTCTTATTCCAGTCTGGAAGCAGTTTTGAAGGCCAACACGGCGTGAAAATTCTAAAAGCCCTTACGGACAAGGAGGAAAACGGTACACCGTATGTTATGGATGCGGACACATGTGCCAACCATCCCATAAGGCAGTCATATCTCTTGGGAGAGGCGTCAGTGCTCGAGAGTTCGGCAGTCCGGGACGATAGCCTGAAGTCGCAAGATGAAGTCCCGTATCGGATGTGACTTTCCAGTAAGTCATTGAATAGTTTTTCTCCTGAGGTCCTTGAGTCTCATCTGTGAAACTTTTAAATACTACCTTCACCTGCGCGACATCCGAGTCTTTGCGAAAGTTAGCACAGCACTGAGAACAAGCGCAGGAAACGCCGCGGGCACAACATCCGATTGGCACTTCATTTGCGACGACATGATCGCAAACGACGCTCAAATCCAAAGGAATTCAGAAAATGGCCTGGAAACAGCCGGATGCAATCAAGAACTCAAGAGCTGACGCAGGAGGCACTATGAAACGGCAACTCCCTATATGGCTGATGGCGATAGCTCTTCTTGTTTTGCTTTTGCCCCATGCAAGTGCACAGAAGAGTTTTACGGTTGAGATGAAAAATGCCCAGGGCGAGAGCGTGGGCACTGCTACAATTACGCCAGCGGGGCATGGTGTCAGAATCAAGCTGAATCTAAAGAATCTTCCGGCGGTTGAGCACGCGATTCATATTCACCAGATGGCGAAGTGCGAAGGCCCAGCTTTCACATCCGCTGGTTCGCACTTCAATCCTGACAGTAAACAGCATGGATTGAAAAACCCGATGGGACCTCATGCCGGGGATATGAAAAATTTCAGCGTGCGTGCGGACGGAACCGCCATAGTGACGTTAACTGACCCACGCGTAAATCTGGGAACAGATGCCTATTCGTTATTCACTAATGGTGGCACCTCGCTGGTTATTCACGCGAAGGCCGATGACATGAAAACCGACCCGTCAGGAAACTCTGGCGATCGGATCGCATGTGGCGTGATTACTAAATAGGATCTATCAAGTCGAAGATCTTGTCGATGTTCGGAGAAAACCTACACTGATATGAGCCCTTACGGGACGGTCGCAATGGATTTGTCTACGCGAGGGTGAATTGGGCGTGTCACACGCAATTCATGCTCGACCTTTTTGACATCTGATTCAATCGAATAGGAATCTGTCTTCGTGTACGAACCTCAGACAGTATTAATCCGGCGACGGAACGACAAAAACAACATGTATCCGCCATATGCTATGAGACCCATAGCCATCGTCGCGAGCACCCATGGACCGTAAGGTGGCTGCCTTAGGGCAGCAAGTGTTCCGCTTATGCCGCGCACTTTATTAGGATCGTAATCGATTGCTGATTGGATCAAAAAGAAGCCAATAATCGAGAATACGACCGCGCGCGCGATAATGCCGACCTTCGCAATCCGCATGGCCAGGAAGTCTTCTGCTTTGCGTGTTGTTCCTTCGGTTTTGAGAACTTGAGAGCGCTCAGTATAGGCTCGGTGAAACTCATAGAAACAGAAACCAATAAAACCTATTCCGACAAACGCCACCATCCACTGGCCGTATGGTCTCAGGGCGAGAAAACTCGCCGTCCATTCCTGCTCAGGCCGATCTCCTGGCCTCACGCTACCGGTTCTCGTGATGAGCCGACACGCCGACCATGCTAAGGCAAGGTAGACGAAGCCCACTCCGGCATACAAAAGACGAGTCACAATTGCAAAAAAAGAAGTTCCCTTGTTTTCTGTGTCCAGAACCGCTTGGACCAGGCACCATAAACCATAACAAGCGAGTCCGATAGTCAGAAGCGCGAGCAAAAGACTTCCAAAGGGTTGGCGAACAACTTGGATCAGGACTCCGCTAAAATCCGCGGGTTGTCCTTTTCGGCCCAGCGCCTCCAGGATCGCCATCATGCCGATCAGCACATAAACAACGCCCTTGGCCGCGTAGCCCAATCTTGCCAGGGTCTCAATCCAGGGCCGTGCCTCCCTGAAGACCTGCTTGGCGTCCTCTCTTATCGTCCCAATGGATAAACTCGACACTGGCTTGTTATTCCTCTACAACCAGAATCACAAAAGCTGATCTGGTTTTACCTTGGAGTAGCGATCTCAACCTGGAGCTGCTTGGATCGTCACCAAGTGATAAACGTGATTACCTCGGAGTTCCCTTCCCTACACGTACCCAAGCAGCAAGAGAATGAACACAATCAAGAGAATCGTTCCGATGCCGCCGCTGGGCCAATATCCCCAACTTCGGCTGTACGGCCAAGCCGGGACAGCCCCGATTAGCAAAAGGACCAGGATTATTAACAACACTAAGCCCATGTCCCCTCCTTTCTCAGTCAGTGATTCAAAGAATCAGGCTTACTGCGTTACGCAGTGCTTCGGTGCACTGGTGGCATGCGTGTGCTCAATGACGCCACAGTTCTGGTACCGTTACACTTTTCGCTTCTGAAATATTCATGCGAATCTCCTACTTTCTGTCGCTGCGGTTTTGGATCAGCGACAATGCCTGCGATCGCAATTCGTCACTGGCATTGCCGCCTTCCATGCCCCAGACCCGCATAGCGAGCAATAGTCAGTTGCCCATTTTTGAAACAACCAGCGTGCCATTATTGCCTGATGGCTGTTTTGGTATTTGCTTTTTGACCTCAAAAACGGGCCCGCAATCTGTATTAGATTTGCTCTTGAACTGTTTGTGTTGTTGCGAATCAAGACAGGTTCAGAGTGTGCTCTCGATTGAGGAAATTGGTGGATTTGGGACAAATCACCTCGCTGGCACAGTTATTCATTACTCAGGCGCGGATCTAACGTTGATTGCGTAATGATGGTTCATGATTACTTTATGGCATTTTCAATTGCGAATGAATTCTCGTATCGCTCGGTACGCTAGCTGCGAGCTAGACAACTTTAGGGGCACGGAACACTCAGGATTCAACTGAATCGGAAATAGAAGGAGTCAGTTATGAGAAACACATTCCAAGAGCCAGTCGCCAAGGCACAAATGCTTATCCGGAAGCCAGTTGCACAGGTATTCGAAGCGTTGGTAGATCCGTCTATCACGTGCCGCTTCTGGTTTTCGAAGAGTAGTGGCCGGCTGGAGGCTGGCAAGCGAGTTCGGTGGGATTGGGAAATGTACGGACATCACACCGAAGTCGACGTGAAGGCGATCGAGGAGAATAAGCGAATTCTCATTGCGTGGAATGGGCCCGAGAATCCGAGCCTGGTGGAGTGGATATTCGAGGCCAAAAGTGAGAATACCACTTTCGTAAGCGTCAGGAACTCGGGTTTCGGCGGCGACGCGAAGAAAACTGTGACGGAAGCGATTAATTCAACCGGCGGCTTCAGCTTCTTGCTCGCAGCTCTGAAAGTATTCCTCGAACATGGTATCGAGCCAAATCTCGTCGTGGACCACGACCCTGATTCGCTTGTTGGAGCTTGGGCTTCTCGCCGAGCGGCATGATCGAGGAACGGTTACCTGGTGCAAGCTGCATCTGAAGATTCGCTTCGGGAAGCCAAGACCAACTAAATCACAATGCTTATCGTAGCTGTCACGTTCCCCGACAAATGTGTCCAGTGAGGAATAGTTTTGAAACGCTATCACGGCCTCCGGATAACGTTGTTGTTAGCCTCGCTTTGGCACCGTTTCGATACAGCGCTGTCCGCTCTCGCTTTCGCCAAGTGCCCGCCGAGTGTTGAGATATTGACGGACAGATTAACGTCCTCGACAAAGGCACCTGGCCACAACCCGAGGATCAATCTCTCCTTATCCAAAAGATGTCCACCGTTTTGGACAAGCACAACCAGCGTGTCAAAAACCGAGACACTGAGGACGCACAGAGATTTTCAAATTAGGACCCGACCGAAAACTCAGACAAACTTAAATAAAGACAGTGACCAGTGCGCTTCACCATTGGAAATAAGATCCACTCACCAACCAATCTATTTCCGCTGCTGAATTGTCACCCTCTACTGGAATTTTTCCTGTACTCCTGCGGTATGGAGTAGCAGAAGGCAGCAAGAGAGCTTGTTAGATTTTGAAGACAGCTCGTTGATTGATAGCCGCCTTGATCATTGCAGGAGAGAACCAACTTTGCTCTCGAAAGGTAAATGTAGGTGGGCGCAGTCTGGGGCAGTCAATTGACCGCCGCTCGCCGAAAACAGATAGGAGATTGTATGGAAGGGAAAGTTATCAAAAGGCTCACGATGCTGAGCTTGGTTTCGATATTCACTCTTTGCGCGGCAGTCGCATCGGCGAACGCGCAACTCAGTAATCCAATCAGGGCCAAGATCCCGTTTGACTTTAATGTCGGCGATAAGAAGCTTCCGGCTGGCGAATATACCTTCAGTCGTTTATCGGCATTCTCTGACGGCAAAGAGATATCGGTCAGCAGTGCGGATGCCAGGGCACATGTGTTTCAGTCGACCTTTGGGACTCGCGTTCTTACAGCTAAGAACGACTCCACACTGGTCTTCCACAAGTACGGAGACCAATACTTCCTTGAACAGGTCTTTTCGGGTGGTGAACAAGAGGGAAACCAATTACCGGAGTCTCGCAGTGAGCGAACTATCCGGCGGCAATTGGCACAGAGTCAGCAAAGCAACATGTCTGGAAAAGTGATGAAGGTCGAAACGGTCGACATCGTCGCCAGCTTGTTTTGATTGTCAAATTAAGAAGCACTCCGGTTGGGGCGAAAGTGGACCCAGCCACATGGCCTCGACTGGAGCGACTATTACAAAACTTACTTCGATCAAGAAGGCACGAAAATAGTAGTTACATTACCGTTTTCTCGTGCGAAGGACCGAGTAACAGCCAGAAAAGTCAAGGAGCCTGAAGGTGATTCTAATTCGGAGATCGACGCTTTAATTCGAACGGGAGACCACAATATGAGTCATAGATTGATGCTTTTCGTTTTCGTCCTTTGCTGCTCAGGATTTTCGACGCGAGTGGACGCTCAGCAGATCAGTGAGACTTATCGGAAGGTAAATCCATCAGTCGTTACTGTTCGCGTTCAACAGAAAACACCATCTTCTGATCCGCAGAAAGGCTTGGTCAGTTTGCCGAGCTTTGGGTCCGGTGTTTTGATTTCAGCGGAAGGCAAGATCCTAACCGCGGCACATGTGGTCCAGACGGCTGATCAGATTTGCGTTGAATTCTTTGACGGGCAACTCATTCCTGCCCGTGTGATCGCGACATCTAATTCAGCCGATGTCGCCCTAGTGCAACTGGAACGAGTACCAACAAATGCTGTGGTCTCGGCTATCGGCGATTCAAACAAGGTCGATGTGGGTGACCAGATTTTCATTATTGGGTCACCATACGGACTCAGTCATTCACTCACGGTGGGCCATGTAAGCGCCCGTTACGCGCCGAACAGCCTCGTGAGTCTCCCCGGAGCCGCAGAGCTGCTACAAACAGATGCCGCAATCAACAGTGGAAATTCCGGCAGCCCGATGTTCAACATGAAGGGTGAAGTGATTGGCGTCGTCACCAATATTCTAAGCCGCTCCGGTGGTTCAGAAGGATTAGGATTCGCCGTGACGTCAAAAGCAGCACGTAAGGTTCTGCTGGAGCAAAAATCCTTCTGGTTCGGTCTCGATGGAATCCTAATCGAGGGTGATGTGGCTAAAGCGCTGAATCTGCCTCAATCGGCAGGTATCGTAGTACAACACGTCTCCGAAGGCTCACTGGCATGGCGCCAGGGTGTGCGAGCAGGAACTTTGCGCACATCAGTCGACGGTGAAGATATGCTTCTTGGGGGCGATGTTCTTCTGGAAATAAATGGGATACCCGTGATCGCTACCGAAGGTACCGTCGATCAAATTTATGCCAGTCTAAGCCAGCTCAAAGCGGGAGAGAGACTCAGGAGCACGGTACTGCGCGCCGGACAAGTAATCGAGTTAACAACGATCGTAGCGGCTCAATAGATGACTGGTTTGAGGCAGCTCGGCGCCAGATCAGCATGGTTCACGTCACTCGTGCGTGAGGAAGACCGAACTGTTCAGGACTATTAAGAAGAGAGTAGAGAGTAGGAGAGAATTATGAGGGCCCGTGTCGACTTGGTTAATAGCATCCCATAGACTATTTGGTCAGGGATCGTTGACTGCAGCTTATGACTGTGGTCAACGGAGGTCGCGAGTGCATGAAGATCAAATCTGGGTTGCCGACAACGAACCCTGAAAAAGAGGGGTAAATCTTGAATCTTCTTTGAGGCAGTCCATTCGTGGATCGAACCTGAGCACTCTCAATCGCTCAGTCCAATTGACGTACGGCCTCGAATCCAATCAAACGCCTGCTCAATACAGGCGAGAATTGTTGATGGAACTATCAGCGCAAATTATCATGAGGACAGCAAAGATGAAACTGTTTATTGCGCTATTCTTGATCGTATCCGGCGTAGTCGCCTTTCGGACGTTGAGTCAACATCAGCGGGCTTCGGCCCCAATCTCAACCGAAAATGAAGTGACCAGTGCTGCAGGTCCTAACGCGAGGGCAGTGATGGTCGAGCTGTTCACTTCGGAGGGTTGTTCGAGCTGCCCGCCCGCCGACGAGGTTCTTACCAAACTCGACAAGACACAGCCCGTCCAGGGAGTTGAGATCATCGCGCTGGGCGAGCATGTCGACTACTGGAATAAGCTGGGCTGGACAGATCCTTACTCGTCCGCGGAATTCAGTAGTCGCCAGAGCAACTATGCAGACGCTTTTGGACTAGAGAGTGTGTATACGCCGCAGATGATCGTGGACGGCCGAGACGAGTTTGCCGGCGGCAACGGCAACAAAGCGCATGATGCAATTATTAAGGCGGTCCGTTCACCGAAAGCGAAGGTTGAGCTCTTTGCTTTCGGTTCCAGTGGGGCGAATGACAGGGATCTGAAGCTCTCGATTCAGATTAGCGAGATTCCCCGAATCACTGCCGGGGATACCGCCGACGTGTTGCTGGCGATCACTGAAAACAACCTTCGCTCCGAAATTTCGCGCGGTGAAAACGCCGGACGCTACCTTAGGCACAGTGCAGTTGTTCGCCGTCTCTCGGTATTGGGAAACATCAATGCCGGCCAACAAAGCTTTGAAGCGCAGCCCTTGGTGAATCTTGCCGGTGGCTGGCAGCGAGACAACTTGCGCGCAGTGGTCTTCGTGCAGGAACGCGGCACCAGGCGCGTTATCGGCGCGGCGGCTTCGGGGCTGTCGAGGAATTGAGAATAGCGATCATACGACTCGCCAGTCTCGTGAAGGATTCGGCGGGAGTGATTTATCAAGTTCTTCGAGAATACGAAAGATTAGTTTGAAGGAAATATGGCTGGCACAAAGTCAATCGTGATCTAACGTCGTCCTACCGAGGTCGAGGCCTTCGACAAGCGCTACCAGAAAGAGCAAGCTGAAGTTCTCGCAAGGATGATGAAAACTAGTGGTTCTTTGAGAGCAACCACAGGCAAAAGGCCCGTGGTAAGACTAGATGATGGCCATCTCCAACGCTCTTAAGATCCCTGAAACCTATTGCTAAAGGACTTATGCCGCTTGGCTCAGCAATACTGGCGACACTCGTAAGTGTCGCCATTTCTTATATTTACAGACAAGTCAAAAATCGTGGGGCTCTTCTTGGGCGTCGGAAAAGTCCGTAACACTCTTCAAAGGCGTGATGTCTGTCTTCATTGCTAGAAGTCGGTTACGGTCACCATTCTCGTCAAAGATAGGATTCAGACACCTCCGTTTCACAGGCGAGCCATCCTTCACCCGATCTGGTTGTTCTCAGTTAAGTTCCTAGAAACTGACTCGCCCTCCAAGTTGAGATCATCTTCGAGCGCGGCGATAGTCGCTTGCAAAAGAATGTGAATCCAGCGCCTGCCCGTTGCGCGCAATGAAGGCCTAAACCAAATTGAGTTGGAATATCCAATACCTTCCGAATATTGACGTCTCTCCACGCAGCGGAGTAGCATCGCGCTAATTCTTATAAGACCAACCATGGTTGAATGGAACTTTCCGAGCAGCCCTAGCGGCGGGCCAACAACGCAAACCGTCTCGTCTTAACCAAGGATTGCTCATGTGGCCGGAGCCAGGGAGTAGGAATTGGACCGCAGCAAACCCTTCATACTTGCTTCGAACCCGCGCTCCAACAGTTGCTCTGGAGAAAGTCGCGTTATGAAACAATCGCGCGGGTGAAAAGAAGTAAAACCGACTGACATATAGTTAGGTGAACTCAAGTAGTCTGTACTCTCTTCGTAGTGGTGAGAGGCGATCGCTGGATGGATTCCACTGAACTCAAAGAACTGCTTAGAGGTACTACAGCTTTCAGTATCCTTTCAGACGAGGAGTTGGACCACCTCGCCCAGCGTTTCGAACTTATTCACTACACTCTCGGGCAGCCCATAGTTCGAGCCGGAGAAAAAGCAGACGCGTTTTTCGTAGTTTACTCCGGTCGCGCACGGGTGATTGCGATCGACAAGACCGGCGAGGAGGTCACGGTCGGATCTCTCAACCGCGGCAACTCCTTCGGCGAGCAGGGCCTCCTTACCAATACTCCACGCAATTTTACGATTCGGGCCGCCACAGATCTGGCAGTGCTTCGCGTAGACAAGAAAGATTTCGACAATTTGTTGCGCCAACAACCGATGTTGCGCGAATACTTCGATAAGTATATCTCAGAGATCTCCATCCGAAATTTTCTCAAGCTGTGTACGGCTCTGGCACCCCTCTCGCCACAGGAGATACGCGACGTGCTCGGCTCTATGGAAATCATAGAGTACGCACCGAACAAAGCCATCATTCGAGAAGGCGAAGCTGGCGATGCGTTTTTCATCCTCCGAGCCGGCGGCGCCCAGGTGATCAAGGAGAGCACTGGAGGTAAGGTACTCAATCAGCTAAGAGCTGGTGACTCGTTCGGTGAGATGGCATTGCTTACCGGCCAGGCACGGGCGGCCAGCATTATCACTACCGAGCCATCTTCAGTGTTTCGCCTTGGAAAAACCGAGTTTGACCGGATCATTGCTGCATCGCCGAAATTCAGAGATGCGATTATCTCTGTGGCGTCCGGGTACGGTGGGGAGGCGGTCGAAGAAGATGAGCAGGATCTGGTTGCTCCCGTTTCAACTGAAGAACTTTCCTCAGCACCTCTACCGGAAGAACCGCTCTACAAACCCCGCCGGAGCCGACGCTATCCGGCGTTGTTACAGCTGAGCGAGACGGACTGCGGTGCCGCGTGTTTGTCGATGATCCTTCGCTACTACGGCAAGCATGTCAGCATCAATCGACTACGCGATCTGGCAAACGTGAGCCGCGAAGGCTCAAGTCTTTACAGCATTGCGGAGGCGGCGGAGACGTTGGGTTTTCACTCGCGCGGCATCAAGGCCTCTTACGATCATCTCGAAAAAGTCGAACTGCCGGCCATTGCTCACTGGGAAGGCTTTCACTACATCGTGCTTTATGAGGTGAAGCAGGACCGGGTGGTGGTAGCCGATCCGGCGATTGGCTTGCGTAAGCTATCGCGAGAAGAGTTTGAAAAGGGCTGGACCGGGTATCTGTTACTCCTTACCCCAACGCCGAAGATTGAAGGAGTCGAAGAGTCAAAGACAACATCAGGCCGCTTCCTCCCGCTGCTCAAGCCTTATCGAGGGCTGCTGTTTGAAATCTTTCTGGCTTCTCTCGTGCTTCAACTGTTTGGCCTCGCCTCGCCGATCTTTACTCAGGTGATTGTCGACAACGTGCTGGTTCACAAAAGCACGTCGATGCTCAACATTCTACTGATAGGAATGTTGTTAATCGCCGTATTTCAAACCGCGACTACCGCCCTTCGCTATTACCTTTTGGTCCATACGACGCGGTGCATAGACATGCAGATGGTGGTTGATTTTTATCACCACATCTTGAGCTTGCCGATGCGCTATTTCGAAGAGCGCAAGGTGGGCGACATCCTTAAGCGCTTCAACGAGAATGCGCGGATCCGCGACTTCCTGACCGGGCGGGCACTGGGCGTGACGCTGGACTGTCTGATGATCTTCGTCTACCTGGCTCTGATGTTCTATTACAATGTAAAGCTAACACTCCTGGCGCTGGTCTTCATCCCGGGTTACATAGCCCTGACGCTGGTCGTAACGCCGATTTTCAAGCGGCAGTATCGCGAGGTATTTGAGAAATCGGCCGAAGCGGACTCACAGATGGTGGAATCGGTTTCCGGAGTTGGCACTGTAAAGGCAACAGCTGCCGAAAGAAGCATTCGGTGGAAACTTGAAGGATTGATCGTCAAGTCGCTCAACGTTCAGTTTCGCAGCGCGCTTTCTGGCATGGCGACGATCTCGATCGGCAACCTGCTTCAGACACTCAACACGATCTTTCTCTTCTGGTATGGAGCCCATCTGGTCATCGACGGCGAGTTGTCGGTGGGCCAATTGGTAGCCTTCAACGTGCTCGTCGGCAATGTAACCCGACCCATCCTGAGCGTCGTTGATCTTTGGCGGGAATTTCAGGAGATCAATATCGCGTTCGAGCGCCTCAACGATGTGTTCGATGCAAAACCAGAAGAAGAGCCAAGCGTACAAACTCGTATCAAACTGCCGCGCATCCGCGGTCACATCAAATTCGACAATGTTACTTTTCGCTATCCCACGCGGGACGATAAGAACGCTCTCCAGAATGTCAATCTTGAAATCCTCCCGGGCCAGACGGTGGCACTTGTGGGCCGGAGTGGCGCGGGTAAGACGACTTTCGCAAACATGTTGTTGCGGCTATATCAACCAAATCAAGGGCGCATCTTTATTGATGGAATTGATCTGCGGCAGGTTTCTATTAGCAGCCTGCGATCTCAAGTGGGTGTCGTGCCGCAGGACGTCTTCCTCTTCAGTGGCACAATCCGCGAGAACATTGCGTTCGGCAACCCTGATGCACCTTTGGAACAGGTCGTCGGAGCCTCGATGCTTGCGGGGGCCCACGAGTTTGTCAGTGAGTTGCCTCTCGGGTATGAGACGAAGATAGGCGAGCGGGGCCAAAGTCTCTCCGGCGGTCAGAAGCAACGGATAGCGATTGCTCGCGCGCTTTTTAAGAGGCCGCGTATTTTGATCTTTGACGAAGCCACGAGCGCGCTCGACACTGAGAGCGAGCGCGCGATTCAACAAAATCTTGACCAGATCCTCAAAGAGAGGACCACTCTTATCATCGCCCACCGCTTGAGCACGGTGCGCAACGCCGACGTGATCGTCGTCATGGATCGTGGGACCGTGCGTGAGATTGGCACGCACTACAGTTTAATGGACCAGAAGGGCATTTATTATTATCTGAACAGCCAGCAGCTTGAAGGTTGACAGTGATTTGCACCCTCGCTTGCAGGCGGCGACCCGTTCCTCGAGTGGCCATGTCGTCCACTACTTAGTAATGGCCGTGAGATCATCTCGAACTTCTTGATTTAGCAACGCTTGACGAGGGAAGAGGCACCTTGGTCACGAAAGATGTCTAGGGTCTAAAAACGGTTATCGGTGGTATCGGGCCGCTAAAGACGGCAAGGAACAATACTGGGAGGATCAAGTCGGAATCCTTGAAGGCGCAGCAGGCATTTCGCTGGCGTTGATTGCTGCCGTAACGGACATCGAGCCGCCTCGGGACCGGATGCTGCTGGTATCGATTCCTGGCCCGTGAAAATTAAATCAGATCGAACGAAGACAAGCCGTGCCGAAAATGCAGCGGTGACGTTTTAACCTCACATCTATGGACTAAGAGCAACAACAATAGTTCGAGTCAAAGCGCATTCTGTTGAGACTGCGTTGATTGTCCGCGACAGAAACTGGGCCACATTCTCGTCATTGTCCAGACTTGCGCGTGAAAGATATGCGTAGAGAATGACCAGCCCGGCTGCACCGCCCGCTAGCCATCAAGTATGGTCACCAAACCCAAGAGGCAAAAAACTGGGTCCAAAAAAGGCAGGGCGAAGATCCGTAAGTTAAAGATCAACAAAGAGACCGTGAAAGACCTCTCTGAGAGTGACGTGAAGAATATTAAAGGCGGTCTTATCCCGGAAAGTAGTAATTGCGTAAAACCTGGGATCTACGACAGTCAGGTCAAGAATATCAAAGGTGGCGTTATCCCAATTTTGGGCGTCCAATAACCAAATGACATAGCGGCATACCCGCACACATAGTCAACCCATGAAGTGTACCGGTCGTGCACTTAAACCAATCTCTGTCTTCCTCGGTCCATCGCTGCAAAACGATCAGGCTCGTGGACTCCTCGATGCCGACTACTACCCTCCTGCCCGGAAGGGCGATGTCTACCGCATTATCCCGTCCGGGGGTAAAGACCATCATCCTGATAGATGGGGTTTTCCATAACACACCGTCGGTCTGGCAGCGTGAACTTCTCGATGCGATGGAGGAGGGCATTCAGGTGCTGGGCGCATCAAGCATGGGAGCATTGCGAGCCGCCGAGTTACATGGGTTCGGCATGATCGGTTATGGCACAATCTTCGAATGGTATCGTGACGGGCTAATCGACGGCGATGATGAAGTGGTGCTCTGGCACGAACCAGAAGAAGGTGAAAAATACCGGAAGGAGCGCAAGAGCCTGGAAAATCTGGGTTAGTGGCCGAAAGATCAAGACACGGGCGCGGTCTGGGCCCAAATCAACATCGTTTGGTAGTTGGTCAGTTTGCTTTGTAGTCTCATTCACACCGTAGCTTTAGCCCGGTGTCAAAGTGGAACTGACAGTGGGCCTGAAACCGTTTCAACTGTTCTCTGTTTGGCACCCCTATTTGACACGACCTAAACCGTTGAAGCGGTTTTAAGAAATCAGGTAGTTGTCACACCGGGCTAAAGCCGCCGGTGTGAATGAGAGTAAGCAGCAAACACTGCCTCACACCCGACGGGTAAGTCGTTGTTTCGAAACGAAGTCGAGAATCTTTCAAACTGACCCACTACCGCCTCGCTGATTTTATTGACAGCATTGCGGCGAGTAGTAGAATCGACGACACTCGAAGCACGACACTCTGCCAGGTTCTGAAGCGCAGACCGAAAGAAGACCAGTCATTTTGACTAAGAGTCTGATCGAGGCAAGAGGTTTGCGCGCATCCGAGACGAAGAGTGTGAAGGACGGAGAAGTTGCCATTATCGCTCCGCAGACTTCCGCGAAAATCGGCGACGGCTCCGTCAGGCCGTCATCCAACACACTGCTACCGCATATGGAAACACCCTCTGCGAAGACGACTGATACCCGCGACTCTGTCGATCTCGCCGCGTTAGGTAAGACGTGGACTCCGCCGCAGGACATTGACACATCTCCTGAAGTCTCTGATGTGATCGCCAAAATGCCCTGGTGGGCGACGCGAGGTCTGATTTACATCATCGTCACCTTCATCATCGTCGCCGTCGTGTGGGCGGGTCTCTCGAAGGTTGATTTGGTTGCGGAGGGACGGGGCACACTCGTGCCGGAGGGCTACGTCAAGCCGGTCCAAGCTGCCGGCCCTGGTGTAGTGCAGAATGTTTTTGTCAAAGAGGGAGATACAGTTGAGCGTGGGCAAGCACTCGTCCAGTTGGCTGCGTCCGAGATGCGGACGCACCTGAACAAACTGCGGGAAGAGCTGGAGACCAACCAACTCCAGCTGAGACAGTCGATGGTCAACCGACCTGTAGCGGAGAC